>Ga0209093_1000128_pt1 | contig 38405 bp, 51 predicted proteins | sample SidtaG_4_FD_187450 | JGI IMG/M metagenome (GOLD analysis project Ga0209093, IMG submission 187450) | Marine algal microbial communities from Sidmouth, United Kingdom - Sidmouth_Male1 metaG (SPAdes) (version 2) | ecosystem: Host-associated > Algae > Red algae > Unclassified | place: Sidmouth...
GGGGGGGGGGGGGGGGGGGGGGGGGGGGAAATGTTTCTGTGCGGCCCTCGGGGGCTGGCGGGCCACTGGGTCGCCCGGACCTGCGGTCGCGGGGCGTCGACGCCACGCGGCAGCGCCACGTCGACCCGCCCACACGCTGAAGACACAAGGAGAAAGCCCGCGGCTCTACGACAAGGCAGCGACGGCCTAATGCCGCCCAAACGATCGCGGCATCTACGAGGCTAGGGCGGTGCCCTTAGTCGTCGCCGCGGTACTCCCAAACGTGAACAGGGCGGCCCGCCCCACGGAGGACACGGCGCAAGGCGGCATGGAACCGCTTCGCCCGAGTCCGCGGGGTCTCTAGACAGGGCATCACGACGGCGGCGCGCCCGATGCGGGCGTACTCCACCAGGGCGGCGGTGAGCTCCGGGGGGCCCACCTCGGCCCAGTTCCTGGCCCCGTCGTCCCCAAGGAGGGCTATGACCTTACCGGACGTAAGCGAGTCTCGCCACGTCGTGGCTGTCATCGGAGCGGGAGGCTCCCACAGCGAGGACAGCGACCAGTCGAAGGCGATGTCCGGCTGCCCCGGGACGAGGGTTGCGACGGGACCTACTATCCCAAGCTCCAGCAGCGCCGCCGCCGGGCCGACGTTGTCGGGACCGGCGTCCCAGCGCGCGGAGCGCGGACCCCCGGTGCCCGTACCGGCGGCGTGGGTGGGGTACTCCCCGCCGTCCCTACGGGGCTCCGATCCCCAATGGCGTCCGTCGCGGACGTCGCATTGCGACCCGGCGGCCGCCCCGGCACCGCAGGTCGGGTATTCTCCGCCGTCGTGCTGGGGCTCCGCGTCCCAATGGCGGCCGGCAGGGTGTCGCGGTGCCACCCGGTGGCCGCCTCGGCGCCGCCGGTGGCGTTTCCCCCGCCGTCGTGCTGTTGCTCTGCGTCCCAGTGGCGGCCGGCGTGGGCGTCGCGGTGCGACCCGGCGCCCGCCCCGGCGCCGCCGGTTGGGTATCCCTCGCCGTCTTTCTGGGGCCCCGCGTCCCAGTGGCGGCCGGCGTGGGCGTCGCAGCGCGACCCGGCGGCCGCCCCGGCGCCGCCGGTGGGGTATCGCCCGCCGTCGTGCTGGGGCACCGCGTCCCAGTGGCGGCCGGCGTGGGAGTCGCGCCCACGACCCTGACCGCGGTCGGTGCGCCTCATGGGGTCATCGCGGCCTGCAGCAGCACGGCTGCGACTGTGGCCCTGACTGGCTGTCGGCCACGCGCAGTCATCCCACGCGCCGGCACCGTGGCCCACTCCTCCGTCCATACGGTCCCCGGGGTCGTGGCGGGCGCCGCCGGCGCCGCCAACGGCAGCGGCCGGCCACCCGTCACCGAATTCGGCACCGGCCATGCCGGGGTAGTCGACATGGCGTTCCTCGTCCCAGCGACCAACCGGCGCGGGGAAGGCGGCGGGCCCAACCGGGACATCGGGCGCGGCGCCGACCGGGGACCCCGGATTGGCGGACCCGGGCTGCGCAGGGCCGCCGAGCTCCATGTCGGTGTGCCGCCGCTTCTCGGCGTGGTACGCGGCCGATGCGGCCGCCTCCTCCGTCGATGGCGGGACATCCGCCGGGTCGGACAAGGGGAAGCCGGCGGGCACTGCCCAGGCCTCCTCCGTCACATGTAGTGACCGCGGGACGGCATCCGCGAGCCGCGGCTCCGCCAGCATGACCCCCAGCGGGGCTTGCGGCGACCGCGGGACGCCCACGATGCCGACGTAGAGGCGCCGGCGGTCCGCGACGGTCCCACTTGGTGGGGCAGCAGGGTGCTGGGGGCCTCACGGGTGGGGTCGTGGTGGTAGGTTAGCCGTTCGTGGACGGCTGCCGAGGGCACCGCCCGTGCAATGGCGTCGTAATCCGCCAAGGCATCCGCGGCGGAGCGATCGCCCGACGCCAGGTCTTCGACCGAGAGCGCCTACGTCAGGGCGTAGTAACACGGCGACGGCTCGAAGACGCGGTGCGTCTCGCGGTACGCGCGGAGTAGCCCCGACACGATAGCCGCCGTCATCATGACATACGCCGTCCCCTGGATGGGGTGACACGGGTACGCCTGGAGCAGGGACTGCTGTTGGTGAATGACGGGCGGATACTCGTACGTCAGCAGCCGGGGCGTCGTGCACCGCGAGGCCATCGCCGGCGGCAAGGGAGCGCGCGCAGGGGCCAACCCGATGCCGGACCGCACGGGCAAGATGATCGCCCCGTGCCCCGCCCGGCGGGTGCTCACAAGCTCACCGCGCGATCTGTGGGCGGCTTCTCGCGCCACATCCGCCGGCGTGGTCGGCGGGCCCACCGGGCTCAGGGCGAGCAGGGGGCCCACACCGCCAAAGTTGGCGAGCGCCAAGCAGTGGCCGAACGGGACCGCGGGGCGGTCGCGCAGGCGGGCGTGCCAGTCGTCGAGGTAGGCGGACTGTTCGCCGCCGGCGACAAACGGTAGCTCGACCGCAAGGTGCCGGACCAAGAGCACCCGACCCGGGTTGCAACGTAACATGCAACGCAATCACGCGGCGCTACTACCGACGGAGCGGATCAAGGACCCGAAATCGCTCTCGGCCGCCGGCCGGGCGTCGTAACCCACCGCCACGGCGAACTCCCGGAAGGACCGCCACACGGCCTGCGCTCCGTTGCCATCCTGGGGATGGACGGACCGGAAGACGTCACCGACGAGCGGCCAATCTTCCGCCGCCACGGCAGGCCCCAGCGGGGCCAGCCACGATCGGACGGCGGGCGACGCCGGTCGCGATGGGAGGACGGCGGCCGCCCACCCCAACAACGGCGGCCGATGCGCCGACGCGAGCACGGGGACTCCGCCTTGTGCTGGAGTTGTACCCGAGACCCCGGCGGCGGCCGGGGACGCCGCGGACCCAGCCCCGCCACTCGTCGCAGCCGCCGCTCCCGCTTGGCGGGGCGGCTTCCGCCACACACGACCGTTGGGGTCGTACGGCAGCCGCAAGCCCGGCGGCAGCGTCGGGCCCACCGGGACGGGCGGCCGGGCCCTCGTCGGTCCCGGCGTCGCCGGGGGTTGCCGGCGATGGCGCAGCCCCCGACGCGAAGTCAGCCGCAGACGGGCTGACCAGGGGCGCGACGGGCGGGACCTCGGCGCGGTCGGTGCCCGGCCGCGTCGGAATCGCGGCGGACGGAACCCCGCCGGGGCTATCGGAGGGCGTCGCCGGGGACGGCTCCATCTCAGCCGAAGGGGATGTAGTACTACGGGAGGCCGCCGGCGGCGGTGCCGCGGCCGGCGGAGCACCAGAGGCGCGGTGGTGCCGACGAGGTCGGGCTCGGGCGAAACCGGGATGGCGGGTCCGCCTATGAGCGCAGGTGCGAGCCCGCGAAGGGGCGCGCCTGGCCCAGACGCCCGCCGCGGCGTCCGAGTGGCCGCGGCCGGAGGGCGCGGCAGGCGACAACCGACCGGGCGCCACGCCGCGGTTGCAGGGCGTTGCGCGCGGAACGGTCACTCCCCCTCGTCTGTAATGATTGCTTCGAGGGACTTTGTATGCATGGAGGGAATTATCTGTATTGGTTGGTGACGGCCCGGGTCAAGTCGCTATCGGGTAATTGGGCCCGGGCGACGGTTTCCGCCCTTTTAGGACGAAGGGCGACGACGGTGGGAGGCACCGTCGTCGCCGGCAGGAAAACCGTGTCTTCATGTCTTGGCGCTTCGATCGGCCCGAGTTCTTGGACCTCGAGTCCTACAACGGGCGTCGCGCGAGCGGCCGGGACGGCCGTAACTTCCCTCCTACTGAGGTAACCCCCCTGATCGTGGTACTACACGGCGGCCACCAATCTTCGCTAAGTGGCCCAAAGCCGCCGGGCTGATCGGGACGCTGCCCGCCCGGCGGCACCCAGTTCCGCCTCGGTGAAGGCTGGCGATAGGCAGGAAAGCCACCGCTGCCGTAGCCGCCGGGCTCTTGAGCTCCTTGACCTTGACAGTCCGGCGGCCCCCACACGTTGCGGCGCGGAGAGCCGTCCCTGTCCCGCGAGTCCCGTTCCCGGCCGCCGTACTCGTGGTCCGGTTGGAACGACGGGTCCCACTGGCCGCCGGCTTGAGACAACCGACCAGCTGGCGGCGCCCAGCCACAGCGGCGAGGAGAAACTCGACGGCCGCCCGTATTCCCCCCCCGCCCGCCGTGTCCGCCGCCGCCGTTGGGCGGTTGCTCCCAGCGGCCGCCGGCTAGATTTTCCTGCCAGGGAGCCGGCGGCTCCCACTCGTCACGCGGCGCCAGCGACGCCCGTCTCGCTCCCCCGCCCAAATGTCTGCCACCTTGGTTGGGATCAGTGCTTGGTCGCGGCCCCCAGCTGCCGCGCATCGGCGGTGACGACAGTCCCGCCCCCCCGACCCAATTTCCGCCGCCCTGGTTCGGTGTACGGTTGGGCGGCGGCACGCAGGCGCCGCCGGCTACAGGCGGTCCTTGGCTAGCCGGCGGCGCACAGATAACAGACATAGGAAGCGCGGGCCCCCCGCGTGGCGGGGCCGACGTTGAGCACGGTGGGCAACCCGCGAGAGGAAAAGAGCCGGTGCTCCGCGCAAGCACCGCGAGCCGCTCTTGATGGCGACGACGCTGGTCACGGCGACGCTCCGTGTCGCGCTCCCGGTCCGTTTTACGGGTCATGCTCGGGAACAGGGGGGGGGAAGGAGGCCGGCTTTTGAAGGCCGGGGGTGGAGACGGCGACAAGGGGGGTGTGGTGGCCAGAGCACACGGGCGCGCCGCCGGACCTCGCGGTACACCGGCGGCGTGCCGGTTCGAAGAGGCGAGCGCGGGAGGCAAGAAGGAGAGAATGAGCGCGAGAGGGGCAGGGGGAGGGGCGAGAGCCGCCGGCGTCTCACGCTCAGGCACACCGGTGGCAAGCACGTGATCGGTGGCGCGCAGGCGGTCGTTGGGGAGAGAGGGCGGGAGGGCGGCGCGCCCCCGCAAGCTTCGCCAGTGCTCCAGCGTGCCCGGGGGTCCCAACGACCTCGTGCGCGCTGGAAGAGGGGGCGGGGCAGGGCGCAGAGCGCAGCGGGCCCGAAACACACGATGTGTCTTCGAGGGCGCACTAGGTGCGACACGACCCCCGGGTGACGCCTCCCCAGCCGCAATCCACAGCGTGGCGCAGCACAAGAAGCGGGGCGGACTGACGCGCGCACACCGCCTGCGGTGTTCCGCGTGCCCTCCACGGCCCGACCGGGTCCGGAAAACGGTCGCACCCCCTCCCGATCCGCAGTGGTCACGGGGTGACCTCAAATGCCCGGTTGGGCGGAAGGGGGGCACACAGGACACAGGAAGCAACACAATATGATCACGGGCTGGCTGACCCCTCGCCGCATCGGATCCGCGTCCCACCTGAACATTTCTGAAACAAACCCGCGAGCCAATGACAAGACTCCATACGCATCCAATAGTTTCGATATTTCCCCATGTCAAGCAAACAAATCGTGAGACTGGTTGAGGGATCGGCCCAGTTTTCTGACGTCGGACCAGCGACACTGCCCCAATGGATTTTTGCACCAGTTCGCCTTCAGGACCTGCCGACGCCTGGTCCAACCCATGGCGTCGGCCACCGTTCCTTCTGGAAGCAACCGAACGGCGGTTCGGAACGGACCGCGCGTTTCTCGACTCGGGCTCGTCGCGACAGCGCATCGCATCACGCACCCGTTCAGGAGACCTAGACCAACGCCAGCACCTCTGTTGTGTCCCGTGAGACTCGGGTCTGAGACAAGTGTGCCAAGTTTCTCCCGCCGAACTGACTCTGGACGCGTAATGCGACCACTTCTTCCGATGTTCACGATTCGTGTCTCTGTAGTTTGGACGTGTGTGCCAAAATTGTCTTTTATTGACGCGATTTGGAAGGTTCCACTGGGATAATAGACACTTTGTCTCACGATCTCTTCCGAACGGCAGCCTTTCGTCCGGTGTGTCTTGACATCGAGACTGCTTCACGATATGCACGAATTTCGACCACTTGGGGACGAACGCTGCTGGGCGCGCATCCCCCATCTTGCTTTCCCCATCTGGTGATCATGTAGCCCTTGTTTCCTGTAACTCCAGGAGGGCAGAGGGCCCTCTTGGATGAGAAAAATGGGGGGCCGCTCACCGCCCTCTACGTAGGCAAACGTGGCATATTCCGTTTGGGGTTTCAGAAATTGGGGGAGACGTTAATGGGTGTGCTCTTATGAACGGCACGCTAGTGTCTATTCTACCGCTGTGATCAATTTACCTTATTGGGATCATATGATCCCGTTTTTGACCGCGTTGTTCTGTGGAAACCGCTTGTCCGATTGCGATTCTGATGCCAGATTCGGGCTCAGCGGTGGCTGTTCAGCTTTGGACGGGGGTGCATTATCTGCGAAAGTACATGCGGGCACCGGACAGACCGCTACTGTATTTACGAGGCACGCGAGCCAAGTATCTGTCCAGTGGGATTCAATTGATTATCAGTACTGGCAAGCACCTTTGTGGTGGCCACCTTCTTCACAGCAACTCGCACCGCGATGTACCCTCCCGCTTGGCAGACTGCCGCTGCGGTGCACGTCAATATCGCGTCTGCGGCCATGTCTCGCGGGCGTGGACTTTTAGGTTCTCCACCCCCTGTTGTAAACACTCTTTCTACTCTTGAGGACGTACAGGCCCGCTACGGCAGTTGCTTTGCCTGCGCCCTGCGCATGCCGGCGGACACCGCTGTCGACTTGGTTGACATTTTGAGCCCTCGTCTTCCACGTCGCGGGCTGTCTTCTTTGTGCCGTACAGCTCTGGCCTTGCGGTACTTACGTGGCGGTAGCTCTGTTGACACCTGTGCAGTTCTTGATGTGCACCCCGCCACGCTGTACCGGTCTTTGCGTGATGTGATTCACGCGAGAAATGCGACCCCATCCCTGGACTTGGACTTCCAGCTGAGCGAATACAAGAGGCCATGGGTAGTTGGTGAGCAGGTGAAAGGGATGTGATTGTCGGCAGGGAAAGACACGAGAATGGGTTCGGGGTGACCATGAGACGAGAGTGGTTTGCCGGGGCTGGTGCTGTCGCCGCCGGTCACGGAGACAGAAATGGCGTCTGCGTGTACACAAATTGGTCTGCACCGAAATCATTTAAAGCAATCGACTCCAGCCCATTCGCGGGAACTATGTGCAGGGCGGTGCATCCCGTGTTTGTCAACATACGCGGCGCGGCCGCGTATGTTGACAAATCGGGGATGCGCCGGGCTCCGGCGCAGCCCGCGGCGGCCGTCACGAGCCAACCGGAGCTTCGAATCGCGGGCCCCGTCTTCTGCGAAAGAGGTCTGCGACAGGGCCTGAGGTCCTCAGAGGTGGAGAATCACAGGCACTCTCGCCGCATCTCTCGCCGCTCCAGCATTGGGAAACAAACGAAGCACTCTCTGCAGGGCCCCACCTGCAGGTGAGCCGGTTTTTCGATGCGTCCGCGTTTTTTCAGTCTCCACACTGACTTCAGGCGCGCTCCGTCGCAATGCGCGCCACCACTCTCCCGAATCGGTGACACCTTCACCCGCATGGTAGCCCCCTGGCTTGGTGGTCTTGCTGATACCTGCGGCACCCCAAGACTGTTCCATTCGCGCCGCCACCACCGCGCCTCGCGCTTCCCCACTCCCCCCCCGCCCCGCTTCCTCTCCACTTCCACCTTTTCTTAGTTTCGCGCGGCGCGCGACCACGCGTCCCCACGATGGGGGACCCTCGACTGTTTGTAGGCTCCAATATGCACAGCACAACGTCCTTCATTCTCTTCAGGTGCCGTGACCCTGGGGGTGGCAGCGACACACTCGTGCGTGGTGCCAAGACGGAGCGTATCTGCTTTGCATCCCTTTTGCATTCTGTTCATGATTCGGCTGGATGATTTGGAGGGGAGGGGGGTGCGGGCGGGCTGGTCACTGTTATCTTTTCAGGCAAGGCGGTTCGGCGGTCCGGAGCGCACGGTGGGGTGTTGGTGGGTCGGGTTGGTCGAGAAGGGGCGAGCGGTTTGTCAGTTCGTGGATGCCAAAATGCAACGCTCTCTTCCTTTTCCTTCAATGCGCCCACTCAGAGCACACCCAAGAACGTCTTCCCCAAGTCCGAATGTGCATACGTGTCATAAACGTGCCTCCCGAATTCTCCACGTGGCTCAATTTAGGCTCTTGGGGTTGGGGACGGCTCCACAGCAACGTCAGGCACCCCAAATCGAAGAGAGACAACCCGAGTCTATATGATCGGAATCACATTAGTACACACAGATTCAGCGAGCAGAAAATGGGGGGTGAGGCCGTTGTCCCCCATACCCTGCACGATTTGGCCGTCGTTAGAATTGCTTGTGTCGTGGCATCCGGCCTTTTTGAAAACGTCAGTGAAAAACAATGCACTTCGTGTCGCGGGAGAGCGTTCGAGCGATCACCGTTCGCATCGGTATCGCGACTGCTATCGACCGTCGCATCGAGCACGCAAACACAGGTGACCGTGCCGACACCCCGGGATGCGACCGTTTCGGGGCGTCAGCGGGGGGCATTGAAACGGTCTGCCGGAGGGGCGGGCGAAAGAAAATCTGCTTTGTCCGTGCGGTGTGTTCTCAGTGGGGTGCTGGGGAGATCCGAGGGCAGGTGACACCGTCCGCGCGGCGCCGTCGTCGTCGACGGCGGTCCGCCGCCACCGTCGTGGCGACCGTCTTCTTCGCACGATGGTCGACCCTTTTGATTTGTCTGTAGACGGGATGCTGGAGGATAAGGAAGACCTACATATTGCCTTGGCGGTTGCGGCACACCTCCAGGAGATGCGTCATTGGCGGAAGCGTGCCCCTGGGTCTCGGACGCACAGGCGGCCGCGCTATGTTGGATATGTGCCGGGCCGCCGGCCGAGTAAGCGGCGAACCTTCCGCTCAGTTTTGCGTGCTTTTCTGAGAGACTATTTTGTTATCAATGGGAGTCCGCCTGTCTACAACGAGGGGGACTTTGAGCGTCGGTTTCGCGTGCCGCGCAGCGTATTTCTGTTTATATATAACGCCGTGAAGGAATGACCTCTTTTTTCGCAGCGCATCAATGCGACCGGCAGGCTCCAGAATCACCCCTTGCAAAAGGTGGTTGCGGATTGTCGATTCATTGCGTATGGGGAGGCGCCGGACAGGACTGATGAATATGTGCGATTGTCCGCTTCAACTATTGCGATGTCGGTGCGAGAGTTGATGCGCTATATTGTGGATGCGTTTGGACCCTCATAATTGGGTGCCCCCACCCGTGAAGAACTGCAGCGAGTTCTGACTCTCAATGCTGAGACCGGGATGCCCGGTTGCATCGGATCCCTTGACTGCGACCACTGGGACTGGCGCAATTGCCTTAAGGCGCTCGCTCGCATGTACCAGAATCTCTACATGACGCGTTCCGTCGTGATGGAGACCGTTTGCGATGGGGACCCCTGGATTCGGCATTTATTTGTGGGGTGTCCTGGATCTCACAACGATCTCAACGTTATGCTTGTTTCCCCCCTCTCTTTATCCGATACGAACGGAGGTCGCACCGTACATTTTCTTTCACTGCTAGCGGCACGATCCGTACGCTCCTGTATTATCTTGTGGATGGTGTTTATCCTCGGCTCGCGTTTTTCGTTTCCCCGTTTCCTAACCCCACGACAGAAGTAGAAGTTACATTTAACCGACTTCAAGAAGCCCTGAGGAAAGATGTCGAACGACTCTATGCCGTGCGTACGGCGCGTTTTCACGTGGCTTTGCAACCTGCCAAGTGCTCCACCATTGAGGAGATGGTCACCATCACTAAGGCGGTGGCCATCCTGCACAACATGGTCACCGAGAAGTAACGCGACGCGTACGTGTCTCGCACCCGTATGGCCGCCGGAGGTCAGGCGGCCGGCGGCGGCGGGGCGGCGGGGCCACAGGGTGGGCACGGCGGCGCCGCCGGCAACGCCGGCGGCGGCAATGGAGGAGCGGCCGCCGCCGGCGGTGATGGATCCGTCGGCGGTGATTTGATTCTTGGTGGGGGGGCTGGCGGAGTTGCGGCGGCCGCCGCCGCCGGCAGTCAGGCGGCCGGCGGCGGCGGCGAGGCGGCGGTACTCGGAGGTGTGCACGGTACTGCCGCCGGTGACTCCGGCGGCAGAAAAGGAGGAGCGGGCGGCGGTCATGGATCCGCCGGCGGCGATTTGGATACGGGTGGGGGGGCTAGGGGATTTGCGGCGGCGGCCGCTGCCGCCGGCGATCAGGCGGCCGGCGGCTGCGGCGGGGCGGCGGTATTTGAAGGTATTTCCGGCTGTGGGGGAAACCCTCTGTCAAGCGTGAAACGGCCCCCGGCACGAGCCGGCGACGGGTCGTGAACACTGACGTAACATCCCCCTAGGGAGGTAGCGCGGGACAGCCCCGCTTGGACGGGTATCCAGGGAGCCCGAGAGCCACACACGAAACGACACCTCTAGAGGTGCGCGTGGTGCGGAGCACCCGATCGCGCTGCTCTGGAGGGGTCTGACAGAGCCGAGAAAGACGCACTTCTTCCCGTCTTCGAGCCCTTTGGAGGGACCGGAAAGCTTGAGGAAGCTTCCGCAATCCGAGCATAAGCCGGACGGAGATATGATCTCGACCAGGGATACAATCCCACCGAAGTTCTATCCGGGAAAAATGAGAACTCTCGGGATATGTCCCGAGGTACTGATTTTGGGTAAATCCTGAGATCTGGGAATTCTTGGTGACTTTGCTGCTTCAGCCCGAGACGGGCGGGGGTCCTCTTCCAGTGGAAGGGTAATCGAGGATGCTGGGCAGGGGCCCCTACAGGCCCGGGGTTGAGACCGTGGCCCGTTGAGCACCGGTCCCCACATGGTGGCGCCCGAGGGTCCGGATTGTGCACGTCCTGCGTCTTGTTTCTGAGGGTACATGAGTGAATGCTTTGGGGCCATCGTGCGTACGCGAGTAAAACAGCGTTGCGTTTGCGTTACTTCCGTCGTTCTGGTGCGCTTCGCGACCGGTGGTACCGGCGTTCGTGTTGTTCCTCCTGTGCTGCGCTCCGCATCCTGTGCTGGGCTTTCCGACGAGGCTATACCCCGTCGGCGGTGAGGGCAGGATCCACTACATCTGTTGAATCAGCGGGGGACAGGGTCAAGCCCTTTCTGATCAGTCTGGCTGTCCCTTTGTCGTTCCGTTTCGGTCGACTTGCTCTCTTTGTCTGTCACTTGGGTGTGACTGTTGCTGTGAGTGGTTGATTTGATTCTCCCACGGGGGAGAAGGGCTTCCATCTGTATGGACAGCATGAGGGGGATGATTTCTCGCGCGCAAGGCGCGGGCTCCTCTTCACGAGGCATCCGTGACGGCGCTAGTGAGGGCTCAGGACAGAGTGGCCTTTCGGGGGACCCTCCTCACTTGGAGAGTCGCGCACGCGTGTCCACGAGAGTGCGTGGCACCGCAAGCGTCGGAGGAGGAGACAGTGACGGATTCCCTTTCCCCTCTTCTGTTGAGACCGCCACAAAGAGTCGAGAACGAGTCTCCCCCAAAATGCCGGGACCTCCTGGGGGGTAGGAACAAGTGGTTTCGCCCCAAGAACACAGGAAGTATGACGGTCAGGCTCTGCGAACTAGGCCCATGGGCCTACCGCATACACCTCCAGAAGTCAGTGAGGTTGGGGCTTTGCAAGGGGCCCTAGAAGGGGAAGCCTGTTCGGCTGCCCTACGGGATTCACTGGATGCGTTCATAGCCCGTTACGTGAGCAGCTGGCCCTGTTGGAGACAGCCCTCGGGGCCTCCCGAGGGTCGAGGCGCCTTCTTCGCCGACTGAGCTTCTCCTCCTCGGATGGGGAGTAATCCGGCGGAGGTGGGGGACTTCATGTCCTCCGACGTGCGGTAGAACGAGCCCTACGGCGCGAGCTGGAGGGAAACCCTCCTCGTCGACTCCCAGAAAAGCTCATCCCTGCGGATGATCGTAAGCAGGGATTCTATATTCTTTATCGGACGCCTTGATGAATACGGGCATCCGGTATGACCGGACGTTGGCACACTGCATATGCCGTTTGCGTGAGGATGTCTCGGCCACCTTTGGTCGAGACGCAGAGTGGGATGAAATGCCAGCCTCAGGCGTCTTTGAGTTTCTGAACCGCTTTGTAAACGCGGGGAATGACAAAGATGTGTCGGAGGCAAGAGCCCTCCATCTCCTCCCGGAGTTCACCAAGGGTGGACTCAAACGGGAGTTATAAACCATCATGCCGTCCCTCCAAGGAGGGCTGAGTGGAGAGGTCAGTTCCTTTGTGGAACTGGTCCTCGCCAAAATGAGTATGAAGCAGAGACTGATTTTTCAGTACGCCTCCGGGGGCTACGTCGCCTCCGTGGGTACATCCACACAAAGGGACAGATGAAGTGTCGCTTTATGCAAGGGGTCGGTTGGTAGATTCTCGCAGATGTGCGCGAACACAACACCGGAATTATGCCGAGGGACCTTCTGGTGCGGTTTTCCCATAGAAAGGGTCACATCTGTCGCAGACGTCAAGAGGAACAGAAGGCTGAAGAGACCCGACGGGACGAGGCCCGTCGAGCGCGTCGATCCGCGCGGCCTACACCGCGCAAGTAAGGTACGGCGGCCGTGACAGTCCCAACTAAGGTTGGGGAAGTCCCGTCGGGTCCTTCCCCAAGGGGTAAAGGTTGCTTTGGGCGACCGAGGACGTACAACTGCCTCGAATGTAACATGCGAGGACATTTCTTTCATGAGTGTCCCCGCCTCGATGCGGTGACTAAGATCTTGTTGAACAAGGCTGACAGGGAGCGTATGGCAGATCGTCCCCAAGAGGGCCAGCCCGGCCCAAAGCAGGCAGTGGCAGACGTAGGCACAAGCCTGGGCCCGCCTTCGTCATTTTCGGATAACACACCACTCCCAGGGGTGGAAGTCGAAGAGCTGCTCGAGGAGGACAAGTCCTCGGAAAACGAGTAACGGGGGCGGTGGTCCCGCCGTCCCAGACAACTCTAAGGACAACACGGAGGTACAAGTTTTATCTGCGAGCCGGGAAGAACTGGCCCGAGCGGCTACCGCGGGTACCCCAAGGGAAACCCCCTGGGGGCACAGCATGTGTATGCATGCCCTTATCTAGCTATAAGCTAGTCTTCAGGTTAATCCTTACGGAAGGGTTAAACCTTTCTACGCGGGCTATATTAGGTACATGGAGTGGCCCCACTCTGAAAATCCGGCAGTTACTGCCGGATGACACCCAGATACAGCCGCTGGATGAGTTGATATCTGTTTTCCATGATGTCAATGGGGGAAGGCTCCCCATTGTTGGTTCGGTATACCTCGGGATGACCCGTTGGGGTCAGAGCTCTCACGTCTCCTTTGGACTTTAAAACAATATGAGTGACGCAGCTATACTGGGCAATTCCTTCATGGATGTCGCAACAAAATATAATGCGACCCAGGAGAAAGATGTTGAGCTTCTCAACGGCAGTAAGAAGCCCATTCGAAGAGGCGGTGCCCGCAAGAGGCACCCTGTCGTGTCCATCAGCGCGGTATGCGCGTGCCCGCAGGGGAGAACAGCCCATATAAGGCCGGCACGCAAGATTTGGGTAAAACTCAAGACTATAGCGCCCATCCTTTTGATGAGTACCTACTCGGGGCATGGATTTGTCAAGAGGCGACCCTCTTTGTACCACAAGCTTAGGTTAAAATTCGCCCAAGGTCCTGCCATCATGGTGGCCGGCGATCCCCTAACGATACAAGTTGTACACTCGGGGGCGACGCCCTTGAGGCTGACGAAAGATACGACCATGGCCTATATCGACCTCTCTGAGGAACCGACCGACGAGGTGTCCCCGGTCGAGCTTAAGGAGCTCCGCGGGACTACGAAAAAGAAAGAAGAGTCCCCGCTCCGAGGAGCGGAAGTTTTGTCGGTTCCCGACAAATGGTCCGCGGCTCTAAAGGCCCTCTTGAGAGAACATGCCCCCCTTTACAGGGGTCACCTTGGTTTGATCACGGTGTAGAGCACCGTATTCGGCTGAAGCCCGGGGCTGTTTTCGTTAGGCAACACCTCTTAAAGGCCGGGCCATTGGTCCGGGAGAAAGAGAAAGCCGAGGTCGAGCACATGCGCTCGATGGGGGTCATCGAACCCTCCACCGGATAATGGGCTACCCCAGTTGTCGTGGCAGCGAGTCCTGAGGGCTCGGTACGCTTCTATTTTGACTGCCGAAAACTGAACTGGAAGACATTACAGTATGCGTACCCCATTTCTGAGATGACTGAGTGTATAGATTCCCTACGTGATGCGAGGGTGTTCTCCACCCTTGACTTCACCGCAGGCTACTGGAGATACCAGAAGCCGAGAAGGATACGCACATCACAGCGTTCACCTGGCACTAGGGCCCGGGACAGAGCGTGCGCGTCCCCTTTGGGTTGCGCAATGCCCCAAAACCTTTCAACGGGATATGGATATGATCCTACTCGGGGGCAAGTAGCAGATATGCCTATTATATCTGGAATATGTGATCGTACTCTCACGTTCTCCAGCGGAACACTTCCAACACCTAGATGTGGTGTTGAAACGCCGATTAAAGGCAGGGGTCACCTTGAAGGCGGCCAAGTGCCACTTCTTCCAAGATGAAGTGGAGCACCACGCTAATGTTATAAGACCGGGGAGAGTACATGTCATGCAGAAAACCTCCGGGCCCTATGGGGACTCCGGTATCCGGCGTCCCAGACTCCGATGAAGAGCTTCCTGAGAATGTGCGGCGCATATCGTCGCTGCGTGGCAGACCTTTCTAAGATAGCGGAGCCCCTGGCAGCCTTGACGAGCACCAAGCTCCTCATGAGGCTACCTTCTCCAATGGAGAAGAAGACGAAAGCTGTAGAAGAGCAATGGGGACGGCTTTTAGCCGCCTCCATCCTCTCTTTCCCAAATAGAGCCGGTCATCTCATCGTAGATGAAGACATTCGCTATGAAAAGATCGGTTTTTGCTTGCAGCAACGACAACCCGATGGATAATATCGCCACGTCGGCTTCTATAGTCCTGCCCTCCTCCCCACGGAGAAGATCTACTTCGCCACCAAGATTGAGGCGCTCAGCGTCGTCTGGGCGGTGACCTACCTGAGGCTATACCTCTGGGGGGCAGAGGTCTTGGTCCGGTGTCATCACCGGGACCTATGATCGGTACTCACTAACATGAGTCCGAGCGCGCGGATACAACTCTGGCGAATCCGATTATCGGAGTACACCTATGAGATCAGGCATAAGCCGGGTAAGGACGAAAATGTGGCAGACGCGATACCGCTTCTTCCCAGAGAGAGCATTCCCACCAATGTCGAGCCAACGCCGTATTGTGCACATGTTGCAGAAACGTGTCTCAAATTCTCGGTTCTCTCCATGGAACGGCGGTTATCAACGCCAACGGTGCTCCCGGGCGCCCGATCTGACTTTAAAAGCCAGTGTACTTGCGTCGGATTCGGGTTCCGGGCCTTTGGCTCCGGAGCCAACGAATTGCCAACGGGCCCTTCGTTGGAAACTCCTTTGCTCCGGAGCCAAACGTTCACGTGCTCTGATTGGTCCATCGCGGTTTCAAGAGATTAAACGCGTGACACGTGACACTTCATCTTGGCCTCAGATTGCCCGTTTGATCACACTTTTCGTTCTATGGCTACTCACACATGGAATATGGATTCTCTCAGAAGTAGACGGCCGCGTGCGATCTCGGCCACAGAGTCCTAATCGTTGGTCTGTGTCGTGTATCGCTCTCGTGGTGGCTCGTCCTCGAACGAGCTTTCGGGCGCGTAGGACAAGCTGTGCAAACCCACCGACACTGCCAAACGCAGTGGATCTGAGCAATCACCGTGCACACGAGGCGCGTTAGACTCGCGGCCACATGTTCAGGCGGCCGCATCTGCCGCCTCGTATTGAATTGGGCTTGCGCACTCACCGTATACCCCTTGAAGAACCCCACTACCCCACGGCTACCGCCACCGAGACAGCATCAGGCAAACACCTCTCAGACGCCTGGTCCACCAGTGACCCCCCCTGGCACACGCGCCGCCGCCCCCCACGCACGCCCGCTCTGCACGCACTCCCGCCACTGCCGCCGATCTGAGCGCCCGCAGCGCCCCCCGTAGCCACTCCGGCAGACCACCGGCCCAGCCCCCACCCGCGTCGCGGCCACAGTCGCCGCCGACACCGCCGCCACCGCCGAGCGCCGCCCACGCCCTTCCTCACGGGCCCCTTCCCGCCGATCTCCGGCCCAGCCCTCTCCCGTGTCACAGCGCCCGTCCCCGCCGCCACGCCGATAGCCGCCCTCGCCCTACTCGCCGCCGCCGCTGAGCGTTTCGCCGGCCATGCCCGCCGCCGCCACCTAGCTCCGCCCCCTCGGTCCCCTTCGCCGCCATCGAGTTCCGCCCCCGCCTTCCCCGGCGCCTCTGTTGAGCGCCGCCCTTTTCATCCCCCGCGTGCCCCCCCCGGCCGACGACCGGCCCCTCCCCTACTCTCGCCGCGACCCCTGTCGCTGCCGGCGCCGCCAAGCGCCGCCCCCGCCGTCTTGGCCGCCCCCGATAAACGATGCCCTCGCAGTCCTCCTCGGGGCCCCCGCCTGCGAGCGCCGGCCAGGCCCCGACCCGCGTCGCGCAGACTGCCGATCCCGCCCCCCGCGGCCAACGCCAGTGCGAAGCGAGGACCCGGCGCCAAGGCCGAGCCCGGTTCGCGCCGCCACGGTCAAGCCTCCACCCGCCGCCACCGCCACGCTCCGCGGCCAAAGCCAGTGCCAAGCGTCGACCCGGCGCTAAGGCCGAGCCCGGCTCGGGCCGCCACGGGCAAGCCTCGACCCGCCGCCAAAGCCACGCTCCGCCCTCGCAGCCACAGCCAACCCGCGCCTGACCCACCGCCAAGCTCCATTCCCGCCTCCACCGCCGAGACCCGCCCCTGCCGCCAACGAACCCGCCAAGGCCCTTCAACGCCGCCACCGCCGAGCCGCGCCGGACCGACCTCCCAGGCCCGCCCCGGTCGCTACTGCCAAGCGTCGCCCCGCCGCCACCTCTAAGCCCCGCGCGCGCCACCACCGCCAAGCCACGGTGGACCAGCCGCCAAGCACCGCCCCGGCCGCCACCGCCACAGACACATCTCCGCCCCCGCCGTAGTACCACGATCAGGGGGGTTACCTCGGTAGGAGGAAAGTTACGGCCGTCTCTGCCGCTCGCGCGACAACCGCAATGGGACTCGAGGTCCAGGAAGTCGGGCCGATCGAAACGCCAAGACATGAAGACACGGTTTACTTGCCGGCGACGACGGTGCCTCCAACCGTCGTCGCCATTCGTCCTGAAAGGGCGGAAACTGTCGCCCGGGCCCAATTCCCGGATAGAGACTTCACCCGGGCAGTCACCAACCAATGCAGATTATTCCCTTCATGCATACAGAGTCCCCCGAAGCGACCATTACAGACGATGGGTCCGCGGCGTCCCCGGCCCCCGCCGAGTGCTCGGGCACCACCCCAGCGCAAGGCGGGGTTCCGGCGGCCGCGTCGGCGGATCGGCCGCCGTTGTTGGGGCGGGCAGACCCCGTCCTCCCATCGCGACCGGCGTCGCCCGCCGTCCGATCGTGGCGCGCCCCGCTGGGGCCGGCCGTGGTGGCGGACGATTGGCCGCTTGTCAGTGACGTCTTCCGGTCCGCCCATTCCCAGGAAGTGAACGGGGCGCAGGCCGTGTGGCGGGCCTTCCGAGAGCTCGCAGTGGCGGCGGGTTACGACGCCCGGCCAGCGGCCGAGCGCGATTTTGGGTCCTTCATCCCCTCCGTCGGTAGTAGCACCTCGTGGTTGCGTTGCATGTTCCGGTGCAACCCGGGTCGGGTTCTCTGAGTCCCGCACCCTGCAGCCAAGCAACCGTTTGTCGCCGGCAGCGAAGAGCACGCCTGCCTCGAGAACTGGCACTCGCGCTTCGGCCACCGCCCCGCGGTCCCGTTCGGCTGTCGCAACACGCGTCCCAGCCCACGCCCCTTGGCTGGCCAGGAGGTCGTTGGTGCGCGGGGTGACGCGAGTGACGTGTCACGCCCCGGTTCGGACAGGTGGCGCTGGCGGTGCTGAGTGGGATCTTGATTGATTGTGGGTCGTTTGCATTTGTATGTCAACTGCTTGCTCTATCTGCTTTACAGTAGGGGGGTCCACTGTTATGGATCCCCAGATCTCCCCATGCGGAGGCTACTGCGTGGGATTCGGGGCCATTTGGGCCCGCTTGCTCGGTTAGCTTAAGGGGACAGCGGGGCGCCGGTGGCCCGGCTTTTCCACTAAAAAAGATATCTGCTTTCTCACCTCCTTCCTCCCTCTTCGCGCCTTCCGGCGTTTTCCTAGGTGACCGTGTCACCGTGCGAGAGTAGAGCAAGGGTGTCCGGGTGGGTTCCCTCAGCTGGGCAGGTGTCCCTATCCGTTTCTGTGGGCTGGGGTGACACGGCGTTTTATGCGACAAATTGGTCGAGCAGCAGGGGAAGTTCTGGCTGACATCCGGTTCCGGTACGCGTGTAACGGGCGATCTCTCCCGTGTAACGGGTGAGCTCTCGTGTGCGTGGCCTTGCCTGGACGGGATTACAATCTCCCGACCCGTGTCGGGATTCCCACCTTGAACCTCGTTGCCACCCCTTCTTTCTTAGTCGTACGTGTCTCCCGGTTCGCCTGGTTGTTGAACGCCAGTGACCACCATGCCGGCCCCGACGTCCTCTCCGGGGGAGACATCGCCCCGGCGTACGTCGACGGACACGCCCCCGGCTTCGGCCGGGGCTGGGATACCTGGTTCCTCGTGTTCGGTTCCGCCCCCGCCGACGCCTGCTGACGTGGCTGGGCCTGGTGGTTCCTCCCGGGTGACAACGACCGTCAAGACCGAGATGCCGAGACCCGCGGTGGTGAGCACCGGCACGTCCAAGGGCAAGGAGGAGTGGACCCCGACTCGAGCTAGCCCTGGTCGACGTGATGCGAGCGCTGTCCCCCCGGACGTCGCTTCCTCTCCAGCCGTGATGTCCTTCCTGGAATCCCTCCGCGAGGAACTCCGGGCGGGCATGGCTGGGGCAGTCGAGACGCTGACCGCGGGGCGAACACCCGGCAGGCTGGCATCCCCAAGCGCTGGTATGGAGCGGTCAGGGAACCGGGTGGTGACGGGTGGAGGCGGAGGTGACGACGGGGGACCAGACGGGAGCTCCAGCGGGGACTCTCGTCGGGAACGTCTGTCGCGCCGGAGCCGGCGCAGCCATCGGCGTCGTCGCCCCCTTTCTTCCTCGAGTGACTCATCCTCCCGGAGTGACGGGGAGACGGTCCGGCGGACGCTTGTGGATTTCCAGATTCCTGTCCACAAGGTCGGGGACAACTTGCTCAATACGGTGACGGACTGGCACTCCTATCGCCTGAACAACCGCAACCAGATCTTCACTAGCAGGATGCGTCTACGGATTACACAAGACCGGAAAAAACTACGGGTTTCCATGGACCGGGTTCGCTTTGACGGGACCAAGCCGGCCGAGCTCTTCTCCTTCTTGCGCCGGTTCGTCCGGGCCTGAAGCGACAGCAACGTCTGGGAGGGAAAGGCGCTCTACGTGGTCGGCTCCTCTCTGACCGGGGCAGCCGCCACTCGGTTGAACAAGATCCTGACTGACACGGCCGGGCACATCCCGGGTCGGACTGTTGCATCCTTCCCGGAGGCGGTGCACTGGTTCCTGGTCAATTACGCGGACTCCATCACCCTGAACCAAGCCGTGTCGGACCTGAACCGCGCCCCATTTCGCGCCCATGACGTACCCGATGCCTTGGCGGCCCGCTTGCGGGACCTGGGGGAGGCCGGCGGGAACGTGTACGGCGAGGACCGGCTCAAGATGGCGTTCATCCAGGGGCTGCCCAAGCACTTGCAGGTGGACGCCCAGCAGGACAACCTCCAGTTCACGGAGCACACCCTGCAGCAGCTCGCGTCGTTCGCCCAGGGCAATGATGAAGAGGTCAAGGTGCTCCAGCGACTCCAGCCGACCCCTCCCCAGATGTACCTGGCACGACCGTCTAGTCGGGCAGGACCCAAGACGCCGGTTTTGGCCGTGGGAAAATCCTCGTCCCAGGCTGGTGGTCGCCTGGAGGGTCGGCGCGGGTTTGTCACGCCTTCTACGCCCCGTGTCACCAGGGGGGGGGAACGCCCAAACCGGGTACGGGCGTGCTGGATGTGTATCATGTAGGACCGCATCGCGGCAGCCTGCCCGGAGGTGCCCAAGGAGCTCCAGGACAAGCTAGCCCGCCAAGGGATCCAGTTCGCCAAGGCCGTCCGCTGGGCTGACCCGCAGGCCAAGCGTGCCTCCCCTGGACGGCGGAACCCGAAGACGGTGCACAACCTCCGGGTTTCGATCTTGCAGAGCATCCAGGAGAACCTTTACCAGGAGAGTCCTGATGACTGGGACTCCCATCCCGAGGAAGAGACCACGACTACGGGTACCTCGGGATCGGGAAACGATGTGGGGGAGGTGCGCCCGTCTGCGCTCTCCCGTCTGTTCCAGGCTCCGGTGATCCTGTATCGGCCTCAGTTGCATTCCTGGGCCGGTGCGGTCGTTGGCTATGAGCCAAGGTAGCCGCATGGACACCGTGTGCCTGTCGGGGTACCGTGCTTGTCTTGCGAAAAAACAATTAAAAGGTCAAGACCGCCTTGAGTTTCGGGGGTGAGGACCCGGTTTCTGTGGCCGCGGTGGTGGACACAGGGGCCGGACCAAGCGTCGTCAGCGAGGACCTGCCCACTCCGGACTGGCGCGCCCGAGCCTGGCGTGCACCTACCCGCACCCAGGTCGTGGATGTCTCGGGGCAGGCTCTCAGGGCTCTCGCTCGACTCCCCCTCACCCTGCTTATACATGAAAAACATATGCATTTCCCGTTTATTGTTTTGAAACGCCTCTCGGTCCCGCTTTTTGTCGGGTGTGACTTCCAGCGCCAGTACACCAAGGCCATCCTGCCCCAGGACGGCAAGATCAAGTGGACGACGGGCGCCGTCTCAGACATCCTGGGCTACCATCTATGCGCCAGGGGGCGACAGTACAAGGCACCGGCCAAGGCCCGGGTCCGCCCGAGCGAGCTGACGCTGGCGGGCGCCATTGTCCTTCGCCCTGGTGCCCAAACCGAGGTCCAAGTTGTGACCCGGTCGGCGGACAGTTGCCTCATCAAGGGCCAAGCGGAGTTCCTGTCCAAGCATGGGCTGCACTTGGCCCACGATAAGGTGCACCGGCACAAGCCCTTGTCTGTACTCCTGGTCAACCTAGGTCGCAAGACCAAGATGTTTGCCAAGGGCACCCGAGTGGGGGTCGCGGAGTCGTATACCGGCGAGGCGCGACCCCTCTCCCAAGGGGCCCTTCTGGCCGTCCAACAGGAGCTGGCGGCCCGACAGGAGCTGGACACGCAGGCGGCCACGGCCACGGCGGAGGTACCGCCGGAGCCCCCGGTTGTATCGCCCCCCAAGGAGCCGGAAACGACAGAGGTGAATTGGGCCGGCGTGCTCACGGAGCTAAAAGGCAAGGTGCACGGTCTTCTGGATCAGTTCACGGGCAAGTGGTCGGAGACGCTGGGTGTGCTCAAGGACACCTCCCATCACATCCAGCTCAAGCCAGACGCCAAGCCCGCGTACTCGGCTCCGTACCGGGCTGGTCCGCACTGTCGCTTGGAAATCGAGAAGCAAGTCAAGAAAATGCTCGACCTGGGTGTCATAGAACCCTCGGATGCCTAGTGTTTTTTCCCGGTGGTCGTCGTGCCCAAGCCAGGTGGCCACTTCCGGTTTCGCGTGGACTACCGGCGGCTGAGCGAGCGCACGGTCAAGGATGTCTACCCGATCCCGAGGATGGACGACTGCCTGGACTCCCTCGGCGATGCCACGGTGTTCTCTACCCTGGACTGTAACTTCGGGTACTGGCAGATCCCTGTGGCCGCCGAAACTGAGACAGTACGACGTTCACGCTTCACACGGGCTTGTTCCGGTTTCCCCGGCTCCAGTTAGTTCTGGTGAACGCGCCAGCCTCCTTCCAGCGGGCTCTCGACATCATCTTGTCGGGTTTACGGTTGCAAACGTGCTTGGTCTACCCAGACCACGTGATTGTCTTCTCCCGGACCGTGGGTGATCATATCCGGCACCTCCGTGAAGTCCTCCTCCTGCTGGAAGAGGCCGGCGTCTCACTCAAGCCCTCCAAGTGCCACCTGTTCCAGCAAGAGGTGGAGTACATGGGACATGTCGTCCGTCCAGGGCAGGTGCTGGTGAACCAGAAGAACATCAAGAGCCTGGCGCAAGCGCTTCCCCCACGTAACCAGCCGGAGCTCAAGAGCTTCCTGGGCATGTGTAGCGTGTACCGGCGTTTTATCAAGGATAATGCACACATCGCCAAGCCCCTGACCAAGCTCACCAGCAAGAAGCTCCCACACGTACTCCCCCCGCTGGATGCCGCCCAAATGGCGGCCCTCACGTATTTGAAGGAGAGCTTGACGTCGACCCCGATTCTGGCGCTCCACCGACGTGAGGGCCTCTTCACCATGGATACCGATGCCTGCGCCATCCAGGTCGGATGTACCCTCCTGCAGAAACAGCCGGACAAGAGCATCCTCCCAGTCGGCTACTGCAGCCGGGGCCTCATGCCAGCCGAGCAGAGCTACTCCACGACCGACCGAGAATGCCTGGCCGTGGTCTTGGCCTGGTTTCTTCTCCGCCCTTACCTCGACGGACAAGAGTTCCTTATTCGGACGGACCATTCCAGCCTACGCTGGCTCCTGAACATGGACAGCGCCCAAGGACGGGTCGCTCGCTGGCGCTTCCGGTTGTAGGAGTTCCAATACAAAGTATGCACCAGACCGGGAAGGTAGCACCACTGCGCCGACGCCATGTCGCGGCTCCCGACGCTGGTGCCGGACCGGTCCGTCATCCCGGAAGAGATTCCCTGTCTCGCTCTGGCTGACCCCTCCCGTGGCTGGGTGGCATCGAGCTACGGGGAGCCGGACAAGGAACAACCGGTCACGCTCGCGCGTATGGTGGCCGCGCAGAAGGAGGACCAGCGGAGCCAAGAGTTACGGGATAAGATGGACCAGAACACGCACTCCCGCTTCTAGGAGACCAAGGAGGGCCTCCTCGTCCGTGTCGCACCCCTGGACGGGGCTGTCCAAGTTTACGTCCCGTTCACCCTGCGCCAGGACCTCCTGCGGTTGAAACACGACGTGGTGCGCGCTGGACATCCTGGGGTTAACCAGATGTACGCCGCCATCAGGCGCCACTACTACTGGGAGTCCATGGCCGCTGACGAGTACGACTGGATGGCCAGTTGTGCGTCTTGCTCCAGGAGCAGCATGACAACAAGGCGACGCACGGCGATGCTCAAGTTGTTCCTGGCGACGGACCCCTTCGCGAGCCTGTCTATGGTCCTCCTCGGAGCCCTGACAGAGACTAGGACCGAGAACGTCTTCCTCCTGATCATCGTGGACCGGTTCTCGAAGCTGTTCCGAGCCGTCGACCTGGCTCGCTTCACCGCGACGGACGTCTCGTCGGCGTTCTTCCGGGATTGGATTTCCGTGTATGGGCCCCCGGACACAGTCCTGAGGGACAACGGACCCCAGTTCGCCTCCCTGTTCTTCAAGGGTGTGTGTAACCTGATGGGCATCCGGAACCTGTGCACCTCCACGTACCACCCGCACACTAATGGCCAGGTCGAGTGCTTCAACGAGACGCTCGTGGACGTATTCATGCACTACATCGAGGACCACCAGGACAACTGGGACGAGCTCGTCATCGTGCTAGCGCTGGCGTACAACTCGCGGCCACACCGAACGACGGGCGTAGCCCCCATGGACTTGGTCACCCCCCGGCGCCTGAGCAACTTCTCCTTGGAACGGATGCCAGACGGCATGACGCCGGACCCGAGCCAGTCGGTGGCCGAGGCCAAGACGCTTTCCTGGAGTCCCTCAAGGCCTTGCTTCCCCAAGTACGGGACTCGATTGCCAAGGCACAAGCCCGGTACAAGAGGCACTATGACAAGAAAGTCCGCCCTCGCCGGATATCGGTGCCCAGTGGTGACTGCGTGTACCTACGGAATCGCACCCGGAAGCACAAGCTCGACCCCAAGGTGACAGGGCCGTACGAGGTGTTGGAGACCGACGGGAGAACCTACTTGATTGACCAAGACGGAGTCCCTTACCGGGTTCGCGGCGACCATGTGGTGCCTGCCGGACCAGTGGACCCCGCGAACCGACCAACGCGACCGCAAGTGGCAATACCATACGCGCTCCAACCGGGTGGGTCCGAGTTTGTATTTGAGCGGTTCGTGGACCACACCTGGGACGAGGAGGGAGAGCTCTGGTTGTTGGTCCGCTGGTTAGGCTATGGGCCGGAAGACGACACCTGGCAACACTCGGGTCGCCTACCGGTACAGGCCGTGTACCGGTATTGTCGTCGCAAGGGGCTTCTGCCCCAGGATCCAGACAAGGCGGATCCGGGTCGGGACGCCCAGGAGGCGTGACGGGACAACCGAGAGACAACAAACCCTCGTGTATGCAAGTACTACGTCTCCCGATTCATCCCTCGCTCAGGGGCCGGGATTTACCCCGGCCAACACGAAGCACACATAGGCTCCATAACCCGACCGACACCGACCTGGGGCACCACGCCTCAGTCCAGACGACGACGAGTCGACGACGGGCCCTCATAACCGGACGGACCATCTTGACCCCCGTAGGTACGCCCGTACCCACGCGCGTAATCAACCGGGGTGCTCGCCCGAGGACGCGACTCGTACCAGCTGTGTCCCGGCCACGTCTGGTTGCCGCAACCGCCGGTGCCACGCTGAGGGCTCCCAGGCGCGTCGCGATCCCAGGTCTCGTTGGCTCCCGTTGCCTCTTTCCGCCGATCACCGGTGCCCGATCCGCGGGCGCGCCAAGTACCGGCCGGCTCCGCCCGGCGAAGATGGTTCTCCTGCCGCTGGTGGTGGATGTTCAAGAGACGCTAGAGCTGGTCGATCGCGCCGGCTCTAGACCACCCCTGCAGGACCACCTCCAGAGCCTCGGGGTCCCCCACCGGGTGCGTCTCCGCCCAGGTGAACAAGTCCTTAGACAAGATCCCTAGCAAGTCGACTAGCGAGACCAAGAGCACGCTGGTGGGAAAACTGGCCGATGCCCCAAGGAGGCGCCCAACAAGACGGTCCAGCCAGGCCTCAACCTCCGACCCCAGCGTTTCCGAGGTATCCGACAGGAGTGAGTCGGGCACCGGGGGGGCCAACGGCAAGCGGTTGGCCGTCGCAGCTCGGGCCACACTAGTCACCACGGGAGTCGCCGGGTCTCTCCTAGAGGAAGGAGCCGTCGTCGTCAAAGCCACCGGGCTGGCGAGAAGGGAAGCACGGGGAGGCGGCACCAGTTGATGACCTGGGAGGGGCAGACCACCCATGGGCGAAAAGCCAGAACCACCGGTTTGCTGCGCCACGGCGGACGCCCACCCCGACGGGACCCCGACAGACGCGAGGGGAACTTGGGCGTGATCCAGAGGCGCTTTCGGCAGGACCTCCATGCAAGACGCCGGGATCGAGTACGCCGCGGCTTCAAGGGGGTCCTGTATGACGATGCGCACCCCGTCCGTGTCGTGTCGGGTCACCACTTTGAGCCACGCATCCCGGTCCAGACGAAAAGTATCCAGACGGCGCACGGCGTCGTGGAAGGCTTGATCCTGTACCGGGAGAGCCGCCCGCAGAGCCAGCAAGGCCTGAAAGAAGTCCAAGGCATCCGTGGCATCACAGGCGAGCTCTTCCGGCGCGAGCTGCATGACCCAGCTGAACAGGGCGTCCGAGATCAGCCAAAGACGGCCGTCACGCGCCTCCTCGTACCAGTAGTTGCACGCCACCACCAAATACTCGGTCACTCAGATGGCCATCGTGACCTAGTGGGCGTCCCGACACGACCGGTACATCTCATCCCGGGCGTAGTACGCCACCAAGGAGCCCCCAGTGGTGAACCTAATCGGGGTCTCCATCTAGGCGGACCAAGTGGGTACCGCCGCGAAGAACTGGGTGCGCATCACCGGGGGAAGGCGCGAAAACTCTTGGTAATTCCAGCTGATCAGGAAGCCCCGGCGACGCGCCCGCTGCTCGGAGTTGGCATGAGACGACGGGGGCATGATGGGCAGCTTGCGCAGGTACGGACCCGGAATCGGCATGTAGATCAGGTCGGGGTACTCTGGCGGCGCGGCCAAGGCCTTCAACCGGGACACCGTCGCGGCCAACCACACCGGGAACTCATCCTCGATCGGCGCGCGGATAACCGGCGCCGAGATGATAGCGTCGTAGCGCACGGCGGGATCCCGGACCAAGCAATCGGGAAGACCGGCAAGACGAGTAGCCCAGGCGTTACCCGGAACACAAGGCGCGCGGTCAGCCCCACGGGCCAAACCCGGAGCGGAGTGCACAACCTCTTCCGCCCCGCGGTCAGCCGAGACAAGCGCCGTCGTGTCCAGCCGTGTCAAGAACCCCCGCCGCTGCTCCCGGGCCCAGCTAAGCGCCAGGTCGGGGCGCATGGCCAGGAACCCTTGGAGGCGCTCGGACTTGTTGAAATCCTCGGGCGGCGCCGGCACGACACCCATGGCCACCCGGTTCAGGCGCACTAACATGGCGGGTTCCAGGAGCCTCGGCGGGGGCGTGTCGCCCGGCCCAACCAGGGGAAAGGCCACGCCTGGGATGACCCCACCGACAAGCGCCGGACTCGTGCCGGCGGGACCTCCTTTCTCCCCAGAGTGGTCGACCGACCCCGGCGCGACCTCCACGGACCCCGACGACGACATCTTGACCTGTGTCAGGGACACCTTGATCTTGCCCTTGGCCGTGGTCTGCGAAGCCTTGCCCTTGTGCCGGCTACCTCCACCACGACCGGACCTCCTCCAGGGGACAAGGTGAGGACTGGGGATGGTGTGCCTGGTTCGGGGTCCCGCAGGGATAAGGTGTGCACCAGTGAAGCAAGACAAGGTCGGGTGGGGGGGGACGCACGTGCGGACTCGCCCTCACCCGGGCGTTTACCCTCCTCCTCGCTCTTACCCTGGACGACCCGCGTGCCAGACCCGACGATCCTCCTCCTCCCCACGGACCACCCACGCGCGGGGAGCCGGTCGGCCCCCGGGATCGGGACGGACGGCAGCCGGGCACGCACGGTACCCCCCGAGACCCGCGGGACACCCAGGGGTCGTGACGAGGCGCCGGTTGGGGAACCGCCTGGGCTGGCCCGGGACGGTCCACGCTGAGAAGGGAGCTATGTCGCATTACGCGTCCCAGCCCACGCCTCTTGGCTGGCCAGGAGGTCGTTGGTGCGCCGGGTGACGCGAATGACGTGTCACGCCCCGGTTCGGACAGGTGGCTCTGGCGGTGCTGAGTTGAATCTTGATTGATTGTGGGTCGTTTGCATTTGTATGTCAACTGCTTGTTCTATCTGCTTTACAGTAAAGGGGTCCCCGGTTATGGAGCCCCAGATCTCCCCATGGGGAGGCTACTGCGTGGGATTCGGGGCCATTTGGGCCCGCTTGCTCGGTTAGCTTAAGGGGACAGCGGGGCGCCCGTGGCCGGGCTTCCCCACAAAAAAAAAAATAACTGCGTTCTCACCTCCTTCCTCCCTCTTCGCGCCTTCGGGAGTTTTCCTAGGTGACCGTGTCACCGGGTGAGAGTAGAGCAATTGTGTGCGAGTGGGTTCCCTCAGCCGGGCAGGTGTCCCTATCTGTTTCTGTGGGCTGGGGTGACACGGCGTTTTATGCGACATCGGCCACTCCTTGGCGCTTGTCAACTTCGGTGGTGTGGGCTCCCTGCCCGCCCTGAGCCCGGTGGGCCCGCCGACCACGCCGGCAGATGTGGCGTTGGAAGCCGCCCACAGATCGCGCGGTGAGCTCGTGAGCACCCGCCGGGCGGGGGACGGGGCGATCGTCTTGCCAGTGCGGTCCGGCATCGGGATGGCCCCTGCGCGCGCTCCCTTGCCGCCGGCGATGGCCTCGCGGTGCGCGACGCCCCGGCTGCTGACGTACGAGTATCCGCCCGTCATTCACCAACAGCAGTCCCTGCTCCAGGCGTACCCGTGTCACCCCATCGAGGGGACGGCGAACGTCATGATGACGGCGGCTATCGTGTCGGGGCTGCTCCGCGCGTACCGCGAGACGCACCGCGTCTTCGAGCCGTCGCCGTGCTACTATGCCCTGACGGAGAAGTTCTCGGTCGACGACCTGGCGTCAGGCGAGCTCTTTGCCGCGGATGCCTTGTCGGAGTACGACGCTATTGCACGGGCGGTGCCCTGAGCGGCCGTTCACGAACGGCTACCCTAAAACCACGACCCCACCCGGCAGTCTCCCAGCACCCTGCTGCCTCACCAAGTGGGTACCGTCGCGGACCGCCGGCTCCACTACGTCCGCATCGTGGGCGCCCCGCGGTCGCCGCAAGCCCCGTTGGGAGTCATGCTGGTGGAGCCGCGGCTCGCGGATGCCGACCCGCAGTCACTACCTGTGACGGAGGAGGCCTGAGCGGTGCCCGCCGGCTTCCCATTGTCCGACGCTGTGGATGTCCCGCCAGCAACGGAGGAAGCGGCCGCATAGGCCGCGTACCACGCCCGGAAGCGGCGGCACGCCGACATGGAGCGCGGCGGCCCTGTGCAGACCAGGTCCGCCAATCCTGGGTCTCACGCCGGATCCGCGCCCGATGTCCCAGTTGGGCCCGCCGCTTTCCCGGCGCCGGGGTCGCCCAACCATGCGCTGGGCTGCCACGGGCCGGGAGGTGGCGAATGGGAGGCGCGCGCATGCCGTTCCGCGGGTCCCGGCGCGGGGCCCTGCGGCGAAGCCGCGTCGCCCTCGGCGGGCGACTCCGCCTGGGACCGTTACCCGGCCGCCCGTGATGACGGGTCCAGGGCGGCGCCGGGAGGTCGCTGAGCCGAGGAACTGCATGACGACTACCCCGACAAGGGCGGTGCCGAATTCGGTGACGGGTGGCCGGCCGCTGCCGTCGGCGGCGCCGGACGCGCCCGCCACGACCCCGGGGACCGTATGGGCGGAGGAAGGGGCTGCGGAGCCGGCGCATGGGCTGACCGCGCGTTTCCGGGGGCCAGTCAGGGCGACGGTCGCAGCCGTGCTGCTGCCGGCCGCGACGGCCGCATGAGGCGCACCGACGGCGGCCAGGGCCGTGAACGCGACGCCCACGCCGGCCGCCGCTGGGACGCGGAACCCCAGCGCGACGACGGGGGATACGCCACCGGCGGCGCCGGGGCGGCCGCCGGGTCGCAGCGCGACGCCCACGCCGGCCGCCATAGGGACGCGGAGCCCCAGCACGACGGCGGGGGATACCCCGCCGGCGGCGCTGGGGCGGCCGCCGGGTCGCAACAAGACGCCCCCGCCGGCCGCCACTGGGACAAGGAGCCCCAGCGTGGTGGCGGGGGATACCCCACCGGCGGTGCCGGGGCGGCGGCCGGGTCGCAACGAGACGTCCGCGACGGCCGCCATCGCGACGCGGAGCCGCAGCACGACGGCTGAGGATACCCGACCTGCGGCGCCGGGGCGGCCGCCGGGTCGCAACGCGACGCCCCCGCCGGCCGCCACAGGGACGCGGAGCCCCAGCGTGACGGCGGAGGATACCCGACCTGCGGTGCCGGGGCGGCTGCCGGGTCGCAATGCGACATCCGCGACGGCCGCCATTCGGGGTCGGAGTCCCATCGGGATGGCTGAAAGTACCCCGCCGACGCCGCCGGTACGGCCACTGGGGGTCCGCACTCGGCGCGCTGGGACGCCGGTCCCGACAAAGACGGCCCGGCGGCGGCGTTTCTGGAGCTTGGAATAGTGAGCCCCGTCGCAACTCCCCTCTAGGGGCAGCAGGACGTCGCCTACGACTGGTGGCTGTCCTCGCTGTGGGAGCCTTCTGGTCCGATGACAGCGTCGGCGTGGCGGGACTCGCTCACGTCCGGAAAGGTCGTAGCCCTCTTTGGGCACGACGGGGCCGCGAACTAGGCCGAGGTGGGTCCCGAAGAACTCACCGCCGCCCCTGTTGAGTACGCCGGCATCGGGCTCGCCGGCGTCGTGACGCCCTCTCTGGACACCCCGCGGACTCGGGCGAAGCGGTTCCATGCCGCCTTGCGCCGTGTTCTCCGTGGGGCGGGTCGCCCAGTCCACGTTTGGGAGTACCGCGGCCACGACAAAGGGCATCCCCGTAGCCTCCTAGATGCCGCGAACGTTTGGGCGGCATTACGCCGTCGCTGCCTTGTCGTAAAGCCGCGGGATGTCTCTTTATGTCCCCAGCGTGTGTGCAGGTCGACGTGGCGCTGCCGCGTGGCGTCGAAGCCCCGTGACCGCAGGTCCGGGCGACCCAGGGGCCCGACAGCCCCCGAGGGCCCCAGCGAAACACCCCACCCCCCCCCCTCGTCCGCACCCGGCCGCCGCGCCGATCCAGCGGGTCAGGCGCGGGCGGGTCGCGGCCGACGGGGCAGCGACGCCTGCGGCGGCCCCCACAGCGGGGCCCGGGGCACGCGAGGGGGTCGGCGGGGGGTCGGCGGACGTATGAGGTAACCCCGGGCGCGCGGTGCGGCGCAGATAGACGCGCAGCGTCTCGTGCGGGGCGTCCACGGCGTCCATCCAGGTAGGCTCGGGGTACCCGGTCCAGTAAACCTGGACCCGTAGGGTTCCGTCGGGAAACGTGGCGTGGTCCGCGATCCGGTCCACGGCGTACCGCTGGCCATCGGCCTCTGCCCCATGGAAGGAGCGGGCCGTCCGCAACGCGGGGTGCTAGGCCGGGCCCGGGACGGCCGCGCCCGAGGCGCAGACGACGTGAGACAGGTTTTCCTCGCGGTGCTCCCCATCCACGTCGAGGAGGGCCGTTGGACCATCCATGGAGACAGCGCGATAGGGGCCGCGGGCCACGTGCGTCAGCTTGGCGCAGGCGCCTTCCTCCTTGGCGTGATCGCGCCGCCACGCGGAGCCCCCGACGGCGAGCTTTTCCGCGCGCAGCGCAAGGCGTCGGTCGTGGTCGCGCTTGTAGCGCCCTTGCGTCGCCTTGAGCGTTGCCCGCATCTGCGGGACAAGCTGCACGAGGCGGGTCAGCAGGTCGGCCTGGGCCCGTTTCTCGGCGGCTGTGCCGCGTTGCGTCGTGAAGAGGTACACACCTGCTCGGGAGACGTCCTTGCGCGCCCAGCTCTACACCCCCATGGGGTTGACCAGCTCCAGCGGGGCGACCCCGGTGCTCCGGTGCGGGCGACTCTTGTACGCCAGCGTCAGAGCCCCGAGGAGCTGGTCCCAAGACCGCGGATGTTCCGCCACGTAGTGGCTGAAGATGGTGTGCATGGTGCGGTTAAACCGCTCCGTCTGCCCGTTCGTCTGCGAGTGCGACAGGGACGTTACCTTCGGCTCGATATAGAGCAGGTTGCACACCTGGCCCCAAAACTGGCAGGTGAACTGCCGTCCCACGTCGGATGGCGACCGGTCCGGCGGACCCTAGGCGGCGACCCGGTATTCCAGGACCACCGAGGCGCAGTCCACCGCCGTGGTACCATCCATTGGGAGCGCACGCACCAGGTTGGTGAACCGGTCGGATATTACCAGGATGAACCGGTGGCCGGCGGCCGTCCGATCGAGGGGCCCGTAGAGGTCCACAGCAATGTCCTGGAAGGGCATGGTGGCGGGGAACAGGGTGAGCGGCGAACGCCGCGCCAGGGGGCGCATCCGCTGTCGTGCACAGCTGCCGCTCTTCCTAACGTAGGAGACGACGTCCGCCGCCATGCCCACCCAATAGTAATACCGCCTCATTGCCGCGTACATGCGGGACTCCCCGGGGTGCCGCGCGAGGGTCGTGTCGTGCTCGAGGTGGAGGACCTGCTCCTGCAGGAAGGCCGGGACCACCACCTGGTGAGCGCCGTCGGGGGCCGCGCGGCGGCAGAGGATCCCATCGGGGTCCTCGAAGAACGGGATGTGCCGTCCAACGTTCAAGGCCTTCACGTTCTCCAAACAATAGCCTTCCGAGGCCTCGGCGGATAGCACCGTGTCCCGGTTGATGCCACGGACCGTGGAACCGCCGACGTAGTTGGCGGCGACAAGCCTCCGGACCGTACTGGCCGGAGTGGCGAACACCGGGACGGCGTTATCGAACGCCGTCACGTCGCTGGCCCCGGACTCCAGGCGGGAGATGCTGTCCGCCAGGTAATGCGTCATTCCCGGTTTGTAGGCGAAGTCAAACTCCAGGTCGCTTAGGCGCAGACGCCAGCGTGCCAAACGGGGGTTCCCCGAACCCTCGATGTTGAGGATCTACCGCAGGCAGTCGTGGTCGGTGCGCACGAGGAAGCGGTCGCCCTCGAGGTAGAGGCGGAGTTCGAGCGACGCCCAGAAGACCGCCAGGCACTCTTTTTCCGTGACCCCGTACGGGAGCTCGTCCGTAGCCAGCCTTCGGCTGATGTAAGAGACGGGCTGGAGCTTTCCGGGGTCCTAATCCTGGAGCAGGGCTGCGCGCACCTGCGTTTCGCACGCGTCCACATCGAGGACGTACTTGGGCCCGCGTCGCGGGAGTGCGAGGACCGGCGGGGTCGTAAGGGCCTCTTTAAGCCGGTCGAGCGCCTGTTTTACAGCGGCGTGGCGGGGGGCACGAGTACAGGGGCCGTGGACCCCTTGAGGACCGTCAATGGCGCCGCAATTCGGGCCAAGTTCGGGACGAAGCGGCGGAAGACACTGCACATCCCCACGTAGCTCCGTACTTGCGTGCGGGTCATGGGGAAGTGTGCTTCGCGCAGCGCGCGCGTGTGGGCGTCCATCACGCCAAGCCGGCCCGGCTTAATCTCGTGCCCGAGATACTCCACGGTCGTGCGCAAGAATCCGCACTTGGGTAGGCGAAGTGTCACTCCCGCCTCGCGCAGCAGGCGCAGGACATGGTCGACGTGGCCGATGTGCTCTTCCTCCGTCTTGGAGTACACGATGACTTCATCGAGGTTGACGAGGCAGCTCTGCCACTTCACCCCGGAGAGGATGATGTCCAGTGCCCGTCGAAACGTCGCGGGTGCGTTGGTAAGCCCGAACGGCATCCGCTTATACTGGTAGGCGCCCTCGTGACACACGAAGGCCGTCTTTTCCCGGTCTTCGGGTGCGATGGCGACCGGCCAGTAGCCGGAGTTGCAATCCAATGTCGAGAAGATGGTCGCCTCGCCGAGGCTGTCAATGCACTCGTCCATCCGGGCAAGCGGGTAGGAATACTTTTTGGTCACGACGTTCAGCAGTCGATAATCGACGCAGAAGCGGAGGGTTCCATCCTTCTTTGGGACGAGCACGACCGGGAAGCCCCATTATGACGATGTCGGTTTGATGACGTCCGCTTCCAACTGCCGCTTGACCTCGGCCGTCTCGGCCTCCCGTGCGGTGTGCCCCGCACGGCGAGGTGCGAGCCGGACGGGCCGGGCTCCGGCGTTGAGGTCGATGCGATGTTGGGTGGTTTTGATGACGCCCAGCGCCTTGCCCGTCCACATCGCTTGGTGCTGGCGCAGCATGTGTTGGATCCGGGTGGGCAGTGCCGGGTCGGAATCCGATCTGGCGTACATTCCCCCGCACGCGACGTTCCTGCACATTGTCGACGTGGGCTCGCGGTTCAGCAAGGCCGTGGCCATCCCCAACAAGGAGACGGCCACGGTGACACGGGCCATGCTTGCCGGGTGGCCGGTTCACCACGGCGCCCCGCGAGCGATCCTGGCGGACTTGGGCGCGGAGTTTGACAGCGCTCTGTTTCGCTCCATGACAGGGCGGTTCAATGTCGTGGCGCTGTCCACGGCGGTCCAGGCGCACCACTCCAACGGTATTGTCGAGAGGCACAACCAGACGCTCAAAGCGATGGTGCGCCGGCTGCGGCGGGACCACCCGGCGGCACCCCTGCAGGAGCTGCTGGACCTCGCCTGCAGGGCTAGGAAAAAAATGAGCATCCACAACGGTGCGTCACCGTTCCAGCTCATGTGTGGCTCGGCGCCTCGGCTGCCTGCTGCCCTGACGGACTCGCTGCCGGCCCTCGGGGACCGTCGTGTGCCGGGCGATGACGCTCTGCGCACGCACCTCTCCCTGCTACATGCCGCTTGGGCGGCGCACACTGAGTCGGAAGCGGATGTGTTGCTGCGACGTGCTCTCGCACGGAACGCCTCTAATGTCTCCCCGCGGCGGTGGGCGGTGGGCGACGTGGTTTATTACTGAACCGAGGGGGTCCACTTTTCGCCAGGTGCCTGGGAGGGGCCCGCCCATGTCACGGACGTGGCGGTCGCCAAGGACGCCGTCCGGCTCCAGCACGGCAACCGCTGGGTGACCCGGCACGGCAGCCAGGTGCGGCCGGTGGTCTCGGCGGCGGTGGCTTTCAACGAGCCGGCGGCTCCCCCGGCGCCCGCCGAGGGGGCCTCGGCCTCGTCCTTGGACTCGGCATCGTCTTCAGGGTTCTCATCTGACTCGGAGGCGGACGCCCCCTCGCCCTCCTCCGACTCCACGGCGTCCATGTTGGAGAATGCCCGCTCTGCGCTCCGGCGAGTGGGGTGGCCCCCGCCGGCCGCTCCCCCCGTGCCGTCGGCCTGGGAGGGGCGCACCAGGCGGGGGGGCGCCCGCCGCGTACGTTTCTCGGCGCTCCCGGCCAATGCAAACGGGTCCGCCGAGGCGGCCTTGCTCTCCCGGCTCCTCTCTGAGCAGGGCGGGCTGGCGGAATACGCGGTCGGGTTGGCGATGTCGGACAGTGACCTGACGCCCGGGCCGGGGGCCGCTGCATCTCGCCTGCGCCGGCACAAGCCATCCGCCAGGCCTTGCTCAGCCGTATGGCCGCCTCCCAGGCCGCATTTGACGCCGACTGGGTGCCCCTTCTTCCGGGCGAGGCGGGCGGCCCGCCCGCCGCTACGCCCCTCTCGGCTGTCTCCCCGGGGGATGCGCCCGACGCCGTCGCCCACGCCCACCGCCTCTATGCGTTCCAGGTGAGGCGCGTCGAGGCTTCTCTTCCCCCTGGGGCGGGGCGGGACGCGCGTCTGTGGCGGGTCAACGCGCAGCTGCGCGCCAACCTGGCTGCCTGCGCCCCCACCCCCCGCCGCGACGCCGTCGACCACGCGCTTTTCCGGCACGACGTCTCGGCTGAGCGCATCACCGAGTCGTGCCCGGCGGGCGCCTTGCACAACTTCCGCCTCGGCGGCGCCCGCGAGCGCCTCCTCCTCGCTGCAGCCGCTTTCGACTCGCTTGCCGCCGCTTTGCGCCGCTCGTCGGCTTCCGCGCACGCGGTGCTTGTCACGCGCCGGGAGCTGCGCCGGCTCGCCGAGGTTCCCGTCGCCACGGCCGGCCACGCCCTTGACGGGGCCATGGCGGACGAGCTGGCGGCATGGGCGGACCTGCCGGTGTTCGAGGAAGTGCCGTTCGGGGGCCAGCGGGTCCTGTCCACCCGCTGGGTGATCACCCTGAAGGAGCCCGAGTCACCCAGTTCCGCGCCACGGCGCAAGGCGCGCCTGGTCCTTCACGGCTTCGAGGACCCGAAAAGGACACGGTCGACACCACCTCCCCGACGGCGGCGCGCGCCACCCTGCGGGTTCTCTTATCAGCGCTGGCGTCGCGGGGGTTCCTGCCTCGGACAATCGATGTGCGCACTGCGTTCCTGCAGGGCATGCCCCTGGACCGCCCGGCGGCCGTGTACGTTCAGCCGCCGCAGCAGTCCGGCGCGCCGTCGGGGGTCGTTTGGCGCCTGCGCAAATGCGCCTACGGCCTGACCGCCGCCCCCCGCCGCTGGTACGAGAGCGTGCTCGTCCTCATGCGCGCGCTAGGGCTGGTCCGCTCGACAGTTGACCACGGCCTCTTCACCCACCACGCGGACGGGGTGCTGGTTTTGGCGGTGGCGGTCCACATCGATGACTTCCTCTTCGGTGGGACGGCCTCGGAGGTGCGTCGCTTCGAGGCGACCCTGCGGGAGCGGTTTGCGGCGGGCTCCACCAAGGTCGGCGCCTTCACGTTCACCGGACTGGCGGTCGCCGCGGTCGCGGACGAGACATCAGGCGCGCTCTCACTCCGCGTCAACCAGGACGCGTACGTCGAGTCCATCGACGCCTTGTCCGTCTCGGCGGCCCGCCGCGCGGAGGCCTCGTCGCCCCTGACCGCGGTAGAGATCACGCTCTACCGCCGCGCCACCGGCGCCCTGCTGTGGGCCACGGGGCGGACCCAGCCTTTCCTCGCGTGCGCGGCATCGATGCTCGCGCGGCGGTTCACCTGCGCGGTGGTGGCTGACCTGGGCGTGGCCAACCGGGTGATCGTGGCGGCCAAGGCGGCGCGCCCGTTGCCCCTCGTCTACCCGTCGGTCGGCACGGCCGCCCGCCTGCGTCTGTTTACGGACGCTTCCAGCGTCAAGGCCGGCATTCCGACGGCACACACCGGCTACGCCGTGTTTCTGACGCCGTCGTCGGTGCCGGCGGGGCTGCTCGCCCCGGACGCTCCGCTGTCCCTGGTCGCGTACGGGTCTCACCGCCAGCGCCGGGTGACTCTCTCGTCCTTTGGGGCGGATATTTACGCCTTGTTGGAGGGCGTCCGGGCGGCAACGGAGGTGGCGGCGGTGCACGCCCTGCTCGCCACGGGGGACGAGTTCTCCCTCCCCCCGCTTGACGTGTACACCGACAACCTCTCCGTGTACAACACCCTGGACGCCGACGGCGTCGTGCAGCCGAAGGAGGTCGGCGCCGCGGTGCAAGAGCTGCGCGAGCTCTACCACGGTGGCGCGCTGGCAACCGTGACCTGGCTGCGCGCCCGCGGCCAGCTGACGGACATCCTGACAAAGCACAACCGGACGTCGGCGCTCGCCGACACTATTCGGACGGGCTGTTTTAACGTCCGCCTCGGCGATGCCGACTACCTCTCCAAGTCGTCTACCCTCGGCTCTTCCTCCTCCTCTCCCTCTTCTTGACGGTGGTATGGGTTGTGGTTTGTGGACCACGTCGTCTTTGGTGGCCGGGGTAGGGCGACTGTTTGTGGGTGTGTGTGTGAATTGTGCGTATTGAGAATTGCGAGTATTACCGACTGACGGGTGGCGCCAAGCCACCCGTCATCCCCGCGGAGGCGCGACCGCTCGGGGCGGGGCGACCCGCGCCGCATGCGGTACGCTGCCGGTGGCAGGCTGGACCTGCCACGCAACACCGGCAGCGCCGCGCCACGTGAGGGTGCCAGCGCAAGGACGCTTACTGGGGTTGCCTGCATTGTGTCTGCTTTGGGGCTATGCCTGCTTTGGAGAGGAGGGGCGCGACGGGTGCGCGCGGACGCGCGGGGTGGGTGCCGGCCCGGAGGTGCGCCGCAGGGCGCACGCCCGAGCCGCGGCTCGGCCCCGCCCCCTTCATCAGGACGCCACTCCGTTGGGGACTAGCCCCGCCGAGTGGGGCATCAAGAGAACGCCTCTCTTTCAGCCGCGGCGTCCACTGGCGTGCCCATGAGGGCGGTGGCCCAAGCCACGGCTGCGTCTCCGCCCCGCCGCCGAGGCGTCGGCGGTCGCGCGCGACTGCCGTGGTCGCGCGCGACTGCCGTGGCGGAGGCCGGCCGGCGTGCGCCTCCACAGCCGCCCGCGGTGGGGCGCCGTCGGGCGGCCCACCGCGGCGGCGCCGCTGGCTTCGCCCCCCCCTCTCGACGGCGTGCCGCCGGGACGAGGTTGGGGCACTCCCGACCCTGCCCCTCGCCGCCGGTGGTCCTCGCCCCCGCCGGCAGGTGCACCCCGTCGACGCTGCGCGTGTGCGCGCGCGGGCGCGGCGGAAGCGGCGCGCCGCCGCTGCCGCGCACCCGCGGCCGCGACGCCGACGGCGGCTCGGTGGGGGTACGGCGGCGCGGCGGGCGCCGCCGCCGAGCGCCACGCCGAAGAGGGGGATGCGGGGCTTCCCTCTGGCGCAAAGGACGTGAAAGCGCGTGGAGACAGGGTGGGGGGGGGGTCGAAGCCCCCCGCGGTCGCCCCGCTGGTCCGCCGTCCACTCGCGTGGTCTGCGTGGCGGAGACTGCGCAAGGGCGATTGTACGGGGCTCCCGTGGTGACCGCCCTGTGGTGTGGGTGAGAAAGATGTGGAAAAAAGACAAAGAAGCTGTCTTGTTGTGGCGAGACTGTGGCGTAGTTGTAGGTGGCATTGTGTCTGAGCAGCGTTGCCTCTTGTCAGAGCACCCACAGAAGATGCACGTGACGCTCTTGTCAATCTTTCGTCGTGTGAAAACGGTTTTGTCGTCTCGCAAGTCCAGGGTGTTTTCGCGAACGCGCTTTCAGTCAATCGATTTGGTCAAGCGATCGGATCGCACAGCTTTTATCGAGCCCCTGCAATCTCCAGCCTGCTTCGTCGACGACGCCAACGTCCAACACAGCGCGCGAGCGAGCGCGTTTTCTCACACGGCCCCAGCCGGCCGGGCGTCCTCGGCACACCACCTGCCTTCTCGACCGATCCCGCAGCACCGTCGTAGCATATCGCTGGTGGTCGATTTGCTCCCCACCCTCACCCCCCCGAATCCCGAGCCAGCCTGGACGGCTGTTCACCTTCACGGCCGGCTCCGACAACCACCCTTCCC
>Ga0209093_1000130_pt1 | contig 38143 bp, 50 predicted proteins | sample SidtaG_4_FD_187450 | JGI IMG/M metagenome (GOLD analysis project Ga0209093, IMG submission 187450) | Marine algal microbial communities from Sidmouth, United Kingdom - Sidmouth_Male1 metaG (SPAdes) (version 2) | ecosystem: Host-associated > Algae > Red algae > Unclassified | place: Sidmouth...
CCCGTGCCCCCCCATGGACCCGCAAGCCTACAGCGTCCCGAAACAAGATGAGCCCGAGTCTTTCCAGGACGAATCGGACGGCCTCACTGGCGCCCGCGAGGCCTTCCTGCCGACCTGGCGCGCAATTGAGATCAACAACGTCAACATCTGGGCGTTAGCCAGCTTCGACATGAACTCCCTCACACCCACCCAGCTCTTCCTCCTATCATCGCTCATCCAGTCCCTGTGGCCGCTCCACCCGACGCATAACACGACCCGCCACAGACCCACCATGAACCGCAAGCAGGTCGTCGACGCCTACCTCGCCGGCGAACTTGACACCGTCGCCGCCATCCGCCGCCCCCTTCTCTCCGAGGCCGGCCCATACTCCATCACCAACCCGGGCTCCGTCATCATCCTGCCGCCGTCGCCGCCGCCCCTCACGCCACCCTTCATCCCAGCCACCGGCCCACACGGGCATGACCCGCTCCATTCCGCGTGCTCGCCCCACTCGGCATCGTTCGCCGCCGGGCCGCTGCCCCACGATCCCACGCCGCTGCCGTTATCCGTCTACATCGTCCGTATCATCTCTTAGTACTACACTGTCGCGCACAAATTCGGCGGCGGCCCGCTAGAGTCCCTTTCCCGCGCCCGCGCTGCGTTTGAACGCATCTGCGACGCATTTTACCTCCCATCCTCCCTCGGCGCCACCTGTCTCCCTTTGGTGTTCAAGCAGTCCGACCTCAACCTGCCCGCCCTGCTCGCCGACACGCGCGGCCGCCCCGAATCCCATCTGTGGGCGGTAGTCTCCGTACGAGTGAACACCCCCGGCCGCGCCCTGCGCGTGCGCGAGATGTGGCAGACGACCACCCTCGCCACGAAGCCCGCCCTCCCTGAAGACACTCGCACCGCCTGTTTTGACCGCATGCTGGCCCATCTGGCCCTGCTGCAGATCCAACTTCCCGCCGCGTACCAGACCTCCACGATACTATATGACGAACTGCTCGACGCGACCCGCTCCGAGTGGTTCGCCCACTCAATTCTCGCCCACACCTCCGACGACCCGCACGCCCTCATCTCGCGCATACGGCTCCTTCTGACCGCCGCCCCCCCACGCTCTTCCCCTCCTCCCTCCTCCACCGCGCCCCCGACGCCCGCCTTCCTCACAGACGGCGCACCCGCTGACTTGCCCCTCCCTGGCGATTGGTTCCTCATGAAGGTGGAGGACCATCCCGCGGACCCCGCGCAAGCCTGGTACGTCTTGCAGCACTTCCGCGCCAGCACCGCCCGTCCATAAAATACCGAGCGCACACTCTTCCGCCGTCCGACGCCCGGCTCTGACAACCCTTGCCACAATTGCGGCGCACCTTACCACTTTTCCCGCACCTGCCCGTCCCCTCGCCGCCCCTCCCCGGCGCCGCTCGCTCGCGCCCACGTCACCTTCCCACACACCATGTCCCATTCCCTTCCCTCTTTCTACCCCCACGACCAGCCCCCGGCCCCGGCCATGCCGCCCGCCTCCACGCCCGTCCCCGAACAACCCGCCTCGGCCCGCGACCTCGTAGTGGCCGGGCTAGCCCCGTCCACTCCCGTCTAAGCCGTCTGCGCCGTCACCGAACCAAACATCCAGACGGCCATCACCGACACGGGAACGCCCGGTGACATCGTCAGAGACTTCTGGCTCCGCCGCAACCCGCAGCTCCTAACCGGCCCGACCCGCCTCCTTTCCGCTCCCTACGCCCTCGGCCACGACGTCCCCGCCTCCATCGGCCGCGTCGCCATGCGCTTCCGCACGCGTACCGCCGACCGCTAGGCCGTTCACTTGACCTTCCCAACGTGTACATCCTCCGCCACGACGCAGACCTCATGCCGTTTGGTTTGCAGTCACACAAGCGCCTCAAGAAACCAACATCCTGGTGGTCACCACTCTGGACACCATTTATGCTGCACCACACCGTACGCCCATCCCCTGCCTCCTGCGCCGCGGCCACCTCAGCCGGGTCCCCCCTCCGCCCAAGACCACGGCCGCCACTCATTACACTCGTGACGAGATGCAACTCGCCGACTGCCAATTCGGCCATGCCTGTGTCGCCGCTATCTCGCGCGCGTTCCCGCCGGACACCTTCAGTGCGGAAGACGTTGCCAAAGGCGTTGGACATTGCGGACATGCACAAAGACTTGAGGAAAGGCCGTTTCATCCCGTCTAGGCGCGGCGAGATTGTCTTCAGGACACTCTACCTCGCCTGGTTTTCCATCTGGGGACCGACCGAGATCCTTACCACCGACCGCGGCACCGAGAACGAGAACAGCGCTCTCATCAACGCGGTACACTCGATGGGCGTCCACTGGCGCCCTATCCCAACCGAGGCCCCCTGGAGTATGGGACGCAACGAGCGCCAACACGGACATATTAGCGGCGCGTTTCTACGCATTATGAGCGATACTCGCGCCCCCGCCCCCTACCTGGCCCTGGCAGTGTCCTACAAGGCCCGCACCGCCGCCCCTCGTTCCCACGGCGTCGCCGCCACCACCGCCGTCACAGGAGACATGCCCTGCCTCCTGAATCGAGACAACCTCCACGTTGACCCCGCTATTTCAAGCCGCCACACCGCCATGCAGACTGCCCGCGCTACCATGGAGCGGTACATCGCCGCCGACCGCCTGCGCGGCACCCCGTCGAAAATCTGCACCAACGTTCCGTTCGTCTCAATCGGCCAGGACTTCTGGTTTCACCGTCACCGCCTCTGCTGGCTCCGAGGTTCCGTCCACTCGAGCGATGGTTATCCCGGTCACGTGCGACACGACGGGAAGCTATTATCATCCCACGAGGCGCGCACCAAGCCCTTTGTCGCCCGCTTACTGCCCGCTCCCCTGCCGCGCGCCCACGCGTCGCCCCGCCCCGCCCCTGACCCTGCTTCTAGCCCCCACCCCGTCCGCACGCATGCCCCCGACCCACCTGTGCCCCAGAAAGTCGCCATGTCCGCCGGAGCCTACTTCTCCAGCGCCACTGATACCGACTGGCCCAATCACCCCCGCTGGGAGGGCTCCAGCCAGACCGAGCTCGATTACTTTAACTAGATCGACAGAAAAACCACCATCCCCCGCGCCGCCGTCCCCGCCGGCAGGTAAGTGATCGAATACCCGTGGCAGTGCACGTGGAAGACGCACCGCGGTAACAGGAAGCCGCCGGCCCGTTCTCGCTTCTGCATCGCCGGCCACAGCGAATGGGACAAGGCCAATGAGGTGCCCGCGGAGCACGATTCCCCATATCTCCGGCCAGTCCACCAGAACACATGCTCTGCCACTCCTCCGTTGGATCTCGATGCCTCTGCGACGCTCAAGACTGGGCACCGCATCCGTCACAAATTTGTAGGACATCCAGAGCAGTCCATGAAGCCCGCGCAGAGAACCCACGAACGTCATGCTTGCCAACTGGCACACTGCAGCGGGGACACTTTTCGACAGGCATGCCCAGCACGTGAGCACGTGGTTCTAGCTCGCTGAGCTATTCACAGGTCTGTGGATCTGACCACACCGCTCCGCCTCAAACCGTGCGTTCAGCGGCCCACGCGAGCTCAGTCCGTGCAAAACCCTAGAGCCTCCGCGGCTCAGGGCAGACAAGAGCGCTCAAAATTACTACCGTACCACGCGGACTTCGATCATAAAGCTTTGTTTGTACTTGCACGCTACTGTCCTTTTCCGGAACCCCCCCCCTTTCAGAAGCGCATTTTGTGGCGATTTCAAGCTCAGTCGGCGCCCAACACGGAGCGCACCGCGCGTGAGCGTCAATGTCAGCTCCCCAAGAACTCCTTTTACTACTACGAATTCTATCAGTGAATCAGAATTGCCCTTTGCTCGGCCCTTCCCCCACCTCGCCCTCCAGAAGCGCATTCTGTGGCCACTTCCAGATCAGTCGGCGCCCAGCCCGGTGCGCACGCCGCGTGAGCGTCCATTTCAACTCCCAGGTTACAAACTGTACCACTCCGTCTTAGATCAGAAATTCATGATTCCCCACTGTTCGGCCCTTCCCCCACCCCCCTCTCTCCAGAAGCGCATTTTGTGACGATTTTCAGGTCAGTGGTCTGGAGAACACATTGTGTGAGTGTCGATGGCAGCTTCCAATTTACTCATTGTTCCACTCCGCCCGCGATCAGTAAATCTGATTTCCCTACTGCTCGGCCCTTCCCACACCCTTTCCCCTTCAGAAGCGCATTCTGTGGCGATATCCAGCTCAGTCGGCGCCCAGCCTGGTGCGCACGCCGTGTGAGCGTCGATCTCAGCTCCCAAATTACTTGTAAGCGAGGCTTTTGGTGGGGTTACACTCGTGTTCTCAACGCTGAGGCCTCCACGCTGCGTGAAATGGATGGCCCTGATCGGCTTGATTGTCACCCTCTACGCCATTATATTGGATGATCCCGCTTGTACGCCCAATCAATCTCATCAACGTTTCAGGATTCAATGGCTCACGATCGCTTTGGTCCAGAAATGAAACACATGCTAGCGGCTACAGGTTTCTCCAAATACGTTCTCAAATGCCTTCGTGCACCTTGCTGCTATTGCAGCTCTGAAACTCGAAATTAGATGACAGCAGCGAAAACATAGACTCCCTCAAATCCCACGGATGGCTGCCCGCTGGTGCCGCTTCCCCACCGGCCGCCGCCGACAGCCACACCACCCCCGCCACGACGGTATGCCATCGGGCGGCGCCGCGGGCGTGCGGCGCCGCCGCCGCCGCGGCCGCCGCTGCCGCCGCCGCCGCCACCACGAGTCGTTCGGCGAAGCCGCGCGCGTTGAGCGGCGGGCGGCGGAGGGCGTCAGGCGGCAGTAAGGTCGGCGCCGCGGCGATGGTGGCGGTCGGGCGGCCTGCGGGCCGCGCCAAGGCGGGTGTGTCGGCGGTGTGGCCGCCGCCACGTTGGGGAAGGGGGGGTGCAGGACGCTGTTGGGGCTGATCGTCTCTGTCGGTCAAGCATCGGCGTGTTCGGCTAGATTTGGTTTACTATGGGACGATAGTCAGATAGCGGCGGACGGTGGCTCTCACGAAGCCAGCGCACATGTCCGGTGTGATGTACAGAAGCATGGATGTCAACGTTGTAAAAGGCCGCATGAAAAAGTGATCAGAGGTCACATGAAGACGTGACCAGCTACTGTCCACCGAAAAGACGTCCTACACCGGGTTAAAGTTCGGGCTGTATGGAAGCAGGAAATGCAACATCACCTTCGCCGCCTCCACAACCGCCACCGCAATGTGGTCCTGCACGCGCGCATTTTCCAGGATCAACACGCAGTAAGGCTCTTGCTGGTCCCGTGTTAGCACGGGTCTGCACGCGCTCATCGCCAGCAGCATCGAGTTGATCACGAAAAGCAGAAAATCAACGGAAGAATGCCCGAGGGGAGGCTTTTTAAGCTCCCAGTCAAGCAGCAAGCCGTGCGACATCGCCACGATACAGCCGCTTTCTACGCCCTTAGAGGCGTCAACATATCTTTCCGCGCGAGCGCCACGAAGAAACAACGCTCACCTGCGGTTGGCCGCCCGTCCGCGGCGGTGGGCCTCAATGATATATTGACGCGGCAATGAAGTGGAATTTCCCACTGGGCGGCCACCCACGCCGCCAGCGCCGCCTCATTTCGCTGCCGGAAGTTGGTCTCGATGACCTTGCGAGGAAAACCGTTAGCTACGAGAGCGCGCCGCACCGACTCAGGGGAAACCCGCACGTCGTCCTCCATCAGGGCCTGCACCTCGTTCACAAAGACGGTTGCCTCTTCGAGGAAGGCCTCCGGGTAAGATTTGACGGCCGCACGGACCGCGCCGCGGATTCCCTCGTGTTTCCGCACAACGAACAACTAAACGGAACAGGGCACCGATTCCAATACCAAACCTTGCAAGATACAAATTAACGAAGAAACCAAGGACCAGATCCAGTCGTTTCCTCTCAGTTTTCGTCAAAATTTAAACACTAAACGAATGTCTAGTAACTTGCAGACACCCATCCACACTTTGCAGCAGCACGGCAACCGCCTATATCTGGAGGTCAGCAATGCATCACAGGATATGTCAACTGCTCTGTCTGTCACGCCAGGAACATGTGTAGATTTTGTGAAGCAGGTAGCTCGTGTGGAAAGACGACGAATGGACAAAGAGCAAACTGAGAACCACTGCACTGCGCAGGTTTTCGCCTCATGGGGGGTAGCGCTCCCGCCGGGGTGCGGGCACTGTCCGGCTCACTCCAACTTCTGCCGGGAACAGCGCTATGCTGCACAGACAGCGAGTGCTTTCTTTGTGTTTGACACGAAACAGGAGCGCATACTCAGCCCACAGCGCGTGACCGTAATTGCGCTCGCGCACAAAGGCGGCGACGAGGTAAAAAAAGAAAATTGCACGTTTCCCTCAGCGACAGAGGCGTCGGTATCATCCGGACTGATGCATCATTCCACCAATCTCTGGATGCTATGGCTGAGGGACACACGGGATAATTGACTGCGGCATGTTTATCTATGTTGGAGAGGACAGAGAAACGTTGACAGCTGGTGTAAAAATGCGCACTGGTGACTGGTGAGTTCTTCAAAATCTATGTGTCTCTGCTCTTATCAAAATTGGAACCTTCACTACCTGGTCCCTGCCCTGGCGGACCAACTTGTTGTATCACTCCGCCTTCGGTCGCAGAATCAGAACTCCCACTGCTCAGCTCTCCCCCCACCACCACTCCCTCCAGAAGTGCATTCTGTGGCGCTTTCCACCTCAGCCGGCGACCAGCCTGGAGAACTCCCTGCGTGAGTGTCGATGGCAGCTTCCGAATTACTCATTGTACCACTCCGCCTTCGATCAGAAAACATACTTTTCCCACTGCTCTGCCCCTTCCTCAACCCCTGCCCTTCAGAAGGGCACCTTGTGGCGATATCTTGCTCAGTTGGCGCCCGGCCCAGAGCCGTCCCCGCGTCAGCGCTGTCTGGAGCACCCAGAATGTTCCCTGTTCCAAACATTCCGCGATCGATCGGAGAAACATACTTGCGAGCTGCATGAGTCTTCCGGGACCCCCTTCCCCTAGAGGAATGCTCTGTACGGTGATATTCAGACCAGTCAGCGCCCAGCCGTCAGCGGTCAGCCCCCACTGTGCTTTTGTACCACTTTGTTGAGGATGAGAAGTCCACGTTCGCATGCGCGCCGTGTTCCGGCCTCTCCGGCTCCCCCAGATTGCTGCAGTGGTTTCGTTTTACTGTGAGTGAGTGCGCGTCTGCTTTTTTTGCTCGTGGCTGTCCGAGCAGTCTTTGGGGTCCTCCCAAGACTGCGGCTCGATCGCCGTTTGGCTGCTGCCGGTCAGGCAACTTCCGCGCCCACTTTCTTTGTGCGGAATCCTGGTAGTGTAGCCGCAGCCCCCCCCCCCCCACCTCCTCAACTGCGACACCAACGTTGGTGCTACGGCATACGAATGTTCCGCCGACTCCCTCATCCGGCGAAGACGACGGGGTCATCGAGTGAACCACCCCAGCTTGCAATAGTGTTTCCTCTCGCGGTGCGCTGGCAGGCAATTCGCAACCACCAGCGTGCTGTCAGCTGGGAGTCGAACATTGAGCACTGTATGTGCAACAGAACTGAGTCGATGGGATGGTGGAGAAATCTTCTGCACGGCGGATCACCGTGGAGCGACCCCGATCTTGAGAACAGGCGCGTTGATGCAGCACGGTTCCAAGCCCCTTTCATGCGTGGTTTGGAGGGCCTTGTGCGGTCGCACCCTGATATTTTTCTGCGTGACATGAAGTCGAGTTTTGACTTCTTGATGCCCTTCCCGGATTTTGACGCGTCATGGCCGCACAGTCCTTCTTCCCTCTCCCGAATTCTGAAGGCCATTGGTTTTTCTGCTAAAAATTTCGAGTGACTGGCACAGGAGCAGTGCGCCCGTAAGGCAGAGCAGCAGTGCCGGCGGAACAGCAATGTTCCAGACCGATGTATTGTCTTCGCGGACGAGACGCATATTGATGGAGGTGCTATGGTCCGTCCACGAGGCTGGGGACGAATTGGGGGTAAAGTAGAGGTCCTCGCACCTGACCCCCGTCCGTGAACGCCGTTATCATCCATCATGGCCGTGTCCAACAAGCCGAGGGCTTTGGATTGAGCCATCCACCAGACACTTCCTGCACAGGTAGGCGATGACTCGTTGGCTTCTTGCACAAGCCTTACCCCGCGGATGTATGCGTACACGCCAGGGGTACCGTGGGCCGTCCAACATGACGATCGCGTTCTGCTTTACGACAAAACCGGCGTGCATATTCTTGCTGCGCACCAAATTTTGGCGATGAACGGAGTCCAACGGATGTGACTTCCCCCCTATTGCCCATATCTGCTGAGCATCGAACCATCTTTCGCAGACTATTGCTGATCCCCGAGTTCTGTCCTGGTGGACCGAGACTGAGTTGCGGACCGACTCTCTCCACCAATCAGATGCGCCCCTGGGACTGACTTGGAGCTTCTGAGTGCTCTCATGTGCCCATACGGCCTCGAAATCGACATCATGTCCTCTTTTTGTCCGCACTTCTGGCAAGGAAACAGTAGAAAATCTCAAGATCTCGCCTGGGCAGCTTGCTCCATGCCAAGGGAAGCGGATCAAGCGGTAACAAAGAGTGAGTTTTGCTGGGTGCGAGGACCTGGTACCGAATGCGTGCTTTCTATTGGCTTCGATGTCCTCTTACTATCGGTTTAGACAAATAGAATGCTCTTATTAACAGTCAGTCTCTGTCTTTGTCCCCCAGGACAAAATTCGGGGATCAGCAATACAAGGACAAAAAATGTGACCTCGCTTTCGGCACCCAGAACTCCCTGATCGAATGCTGCAGGGGTTGGCTTGGCGTCTGCGCGTCCGGCCGCAGTCCCGGGTCACTACCACGAGTAGCGTCGGAAATCGCTGCGGCACTTGCCTGAGCTGACCAGGCCAGGCAGACCGCTGGATGGCGCCTTTGCGCCTCTCACTTTCGCGCGCACCGCACCGTAGCTCATGCTGCATCGGACAACTGTCTCCGCCCGCAGGATGACGGTGGCACTCCGCATGTGGTAGTCCCTCGGGGCTCTTCATGATCGCCGGGGCCGGTGGCTGGGTCACGGTGTCGCATCCTCCGCCTCACTGCTTCTTCCGTGTTCACCCCACCCCTTGCGTGGCATCGGCGGCTCCGTAAAGCCGGTGATTGGTTCTGCCCTTTCCATCGGTATGCGCTCAACTACTCTTTTTCATGTGTTGATAATGCACTTTGGAGGTGCCTGTCGTTTAAAGCTCTCACCGCTACGCGCCATTCCCAGTTACCTGACACAATCCCGCCTCATGTCTTGTCGCCTGACTTGCGTCTGAATCGCTGCCCTGCTTCAATGTGCCTCTGTTTCCTGATTGTACAGTTCTATTTTTTTTCCTCTCTGTTGCGTGTGTCTTTGACAATGCTTTCCGAGCCGGTGGGGACTCTGATTGAGTCGAGACATTCTTCAAGGGGGTTACCGCGGGAGCTATGCCAATCATTTTCCAGGAGCCATGCGTTCAAACTTTGACTGGCTGCGACTTGTGTTCCCCACTCAAGCTCAGCGTTTGGCAGGGGTGGTCGCCCATCTGCCAGTTCTCTTCGTGTGTCCACAACTCAGTCGGTTCATGTGTTCCTCTGACATCCTTATCGGCACGTACTCGCCTTGATGAGAGCACACCTATGCGATGTGCCAGCTCCCCTTGTCTAATCGAGCAGTTGGCCCTAGATTCTCTGACTTGCTCAGCCAGACAAGGCATCCGCCATTCCTTCCGTTTTATATCCCTGCCTTCTCCGTCTCGCTTCTCGCTGAGCACAGTTCTTGGTGTCGATGCCATTCTCTGTCACAGAAAACTGTACGTTTTAAACGCAGACGGCCCCATTCTGTACGTCTCGCCTGTGTTTCACACAACCATTGGTGCTTACAATTTGGCTCTTGTGTATTCAGCGCATGAGACATGTGCTTCGCTCTTCTCTTTGTGTAACCAGTCATGGTCGCCACCACTTGTACAGTCTCGTTTTCTCAACACCGCTTTACAGCCGACGCAACAACAGCAACTGGCGCGCTCAAGCACAAAGGTCCTGGAAAACGCATCAGGGACTTCTAGATGGTTAAGTGGGTGCTCACTGCTCATTGATGGGAACCTATCTGGTACCCATCAACTCTTGATAGCAACTTCGTCCCCATCTGTGCTCAGGCCACAGGTACTCGTTCAAACTGCGGCACAACGACTCTCAGTGCTCTGGTCGCCTGCTGCACTATCGTTAAAGAGGCAGGGTGCGGTTGCAGAGCAGATCCCAAAGAAGATGGTCTATGTTGCTGTCAGACTTGCATGCCCTTTTGTATCCTGCGTGGCCCCTCGCGAAACCGCAAGAGCACCCCCCAAAAAAATTGTGCGCCACTAAACAGAAAGATGAACATTCTCAAAGCGGCACAACGAGGCAAGAATATTCACGGCGGGTTAGAGGCGGCGGCCAGGGTCTCACGGTTGTACCTACCTCAGGGATGAAATCCAGTAACGGCAACTGGCTTTGTAGAACCCAAGCGCCTTGCGAGTGGCCGAGAAGCCAGAAAAAAGAGTAGTGACGAGCTGTTCAGCATCCGCCGAGCCCCCCAGCGTGGACACGCGGATGCCAATCTCAGCTGCAGCACTTTCAATTTCAACTAGCGACAAGAACTCGGTCCGCTCATCACCCGTTTCGCCTGCAAAAACCCACTCTGTCAGCGAGCCGGCGACTTGACACGGGGCCGGACGAGGAGAACCGACACACCCGGCTGCCCGTTGGGTGACGGCATCGTACAAAAGTACGATCGGTGCGCATTCAGCAGTTCGCTGAGACCTAAGCAAAAAACAGAGGCAAGAGATGCAACATAAAAGAGTATGTTTGCGATGGGTGGAGAGAGGCAGTAGCATGAGCCACAATGGTCGTAAAAACACAAAATTCCAGGCACGCATGGAATGAAGGCACGAAAGCAAGGATCAGGGACCAAATCAAATATACAGGTGACGGGACCCCTCGGGGGCTTCAAGCACAACTAAAGCATCCCGCAGCCGCTTCGCCGATTCATGTTCGGCCTCAACGCGTCGGCTGCTCAAAAAGGCAAGTGCCACGCCAGGGGCATTATTGGAGGCTACGACGCTGGCGCGCTCGTAACACTGGTGACGGCACCGGCCCGGGCGCTCGTCACAGCGTCCAAACCAGCGTCACCGCACCGGGCCTGCTCCCTGCTTGCTGCAAAGTCTGTCGCAGGAACCGTCAATGCCAGCGACCCCATCCTAGTAGCGTGTCTAGAATGTCATTCCGCGGTACGGAAGCGCTAGCCAGATTAGCAACGAGTCCATTGCGTAGGCGCTGCTCCACCTCCAGATTGTAGTGCTCGCCTCACACGTGGCACGGCTGCGCTGCTCCGCGCTCTCCAGGATCGATGGCTGGCGAGACTGGAGGAACGCGTAAGACAGGTGAAACCTTTTGGCACTGGGCTTCTTTGTAAAGGAAATGCCAAGATTGTTGATGTTCTTTATGAACAGTCTGGGGTTCAGCGCATTCTTCATGTGCTGCTGCACATTCTTGAAGCACTGGGTGCACCTGCGGAACGCGATGCACTCCCAAAGAAGGTCAGACGAGTCAGTGTAGCAACCAATGGAAACGAGAGAAAACGGTGGAATGATCCCATCAGCGTTGAAAGGATAACAATAGATTGCTTGAGGTATGGTTTTCCAGTAGTGCAGAGACATGGGCAGGGCAAGATTCGCTATGTGAGTCCGAGACCGAAGAAAATGGACGATGGGCACCGAAGTACAAACGCGCACAGAAGAGCAGCCGCCGTAACGTACGGTTCGTGGCATACACAGTCATCCGGGCTACAGCGTACAGGAGAATAGGACGCATATTCGGGGTCCGGTGCCGACGGGCACTGGGTGCGATTCTTGACAACGACACATTCCTTGAAGCAATGTACATTTCCAGACCCGTTCTTCCTGCGGTACCCACAAGCCCCGCATCTTGGGGAGACGGGCAGCACAGTGGGCGCGGTTGATGGCCCGGCACTGGCCGGGGGGGGGGGCTGCGACGATGAACCCCGAGGTAGGACAATGGATCTTGTGAGGGGACAACGGCACGTGCAATAGAAATCAGGAGGAGATCAGTGCATACGGACAGCACGAGCAAGCGTGAAAGAACAGAAAAGGTGTCAGAAAACTTATATATGGCAACGCCGTTTGCCAGCTGGCCCTACTGCTCGCGGGGAGAAGAGCGCACTGATGTGTGACCTCCATTCGGATGACCACACGTGCGAGATTCTACTTGCAGGCTTACTCATGGCTGCGGTGTCCGACGGGAAAAGGCCAACATGACTAACGTCGACGAAGCAGCGACAGGGACGCGTGGCGTGACAGTGATGGGCGTAACCCCATGACGCGCGCATCAGTGGTGGATGCAGCAGCGTGGATGGCCACACAGCCCCAGGCCTCCATATTTCTGAGTTTTGCCGGAGTATTTCGGATGGAGTCTGGAACACTTTAGCATGTGGAGCGGACTTTCGCTAGTTTTTGCAATCTATCGAGTTTCGAATCCGCTAATATGCAACATGGCGAACAACAACGTTTGTGAGAGACAGAAAATATCACTCACCAGATGTAATTGCATTGCATCAGACGTCAATTGACTTCAATAGGCAGAAGTGGCGGATGCAGAAGGTGATCCACTTTTTCTGGGAAGCACAATATGTGGGTGGAACTCTTCTAGAGTAGAGGCCCGCAGGTCCCACGCCGTCATCTGGCGGCGCAGCTTGTCACTGTGGTGTGCCCGTACGGTGAGCATAATGATGTCCCGGGCATGTTCCGCTCGCGTCTGCTGCGAGTCCGCTGCACGCCTCTAGAGCAGCGCCTTCTCCTCTTCTTTCTTGGCGGTGTTCTCGGCCGTCGCCGCGCTCTTAAGGGCAGCATCCCCGCGGCTCGTGCAACCGAGTGACCCTGTCCCCACGGGGGACCCCAACTGAGGGCCTGACCGCAATCCGATTCCGTCCATACCGGCTGACTGGATTTTCCTTTCCGCCTCAGGATGATGCACTGGCACGAAGAGGCCCCGCAGACCCTGGGAGCTCAGCAGATTTTCATCTCGTGGCTCCAGCTCAAGTAGGTGTCCACTTTCTACATGGCGGATGTGCATGTCCAGTGCTTTCAGAAGAGGCCATGTCGTCGGAAGGCAGAGGGGCCGCGCCCCTAAGTGCAGGGGGACGAGTCCCTTGCTAGGGAGCCCCCACACAGGGAGGGGGGTCCCTGCACGCGGTTGGTTGCCCGACCGCTCCCGCCGCCACCACGTCTTGTCAGTCGCGTGTCTGGTGCGCTTACAGGGTGTGGCAGGAGTCGCCCGTCAACGCAGGCACTCCTTCAGCCTGCTCCGGTGCCCTCACCGGTGATCCTGCTGCCACAAGGACCTCTTCCAGCTCGGGGAGTTCGTCTGGCGTAGACGCCGCGCCACTCTTGCAGCCCGGGTCCCCTGTCCCGGCAGCCCACCACTCCCACGCGCTCACTGGTAGAGCGTGCGGTCTGCGAAGTGGATCTCCTGAGGTCATAAAATTTTGGCGGAACCGCGACAAAGATCGTGCGTGCCCTTGGACGGTTGCTCTCCCTACGGGTGTGAGTAGTGAAGATAGAAAATCAGTATGCTTTCATCCCGCGCCCACGGAGAAGCCCCGGACTCGCTCCTATACGTACGCGCACAGACGCCCCTTGTCCTACCACCAAACATGCACGCGGCAGCGCGCCCACCTCGCCCTTGCGCTGAACGGACTTCCGCGTAGCCGGTCTGTCGTGTAGACCCGCAGGCCACCTCCGCCTTGTCCATCCGACAGGCATCGTCCCTGTGCAGGCCCTCTCCTCCTTCAGTAGGCACCCCTCGACCTGGGAAGCTCACGGGCAGGGCCGAACCCGAGGAGAGGGAACACCCACCCGACACCCCTGTCAGTCCTTGAATCGGGCAGGCGTGGTGTTTGGCAGGTGCTGTGTCGCCGAGGAGAGCCCAGTCCCGACGGGGGGCCGGGGTACATAATTAGGCCCCCTTCTCGGCCTGGCTCTGCTCCATAGTTCTCTACGTCGACTCCGACCATGCATGCACGCGTGTACACCAATGGGCGCACGCCATTCCGATCACGCACCTGGTCTCCTGACTGTTCGCACAGGAATAGTGTCTCCAAACACATAGGGCGTATGTTCAGAGAGGAGCCTCACTCGGGAGATTTAGGGCGTGTAGGCGTTTTGGGAGCGCCCCGACCTTTTGGGCTCAGGCCGTTATTTTACCCCTGAGCGCCCTGATCGCCCCCGAAGCGCCATTAGTAGCACCCATCAAATAAAGTTCACTGGCCACTTGTCTTGATGGCAGTTAAAGACGGATCTCAACTCGCTGGAGCGCGAATCAGTCAAATTTAGGAGCACCCGAAGGACACACTGTCTCACACCAATACTCTCTCGTGCAAGTGACGAGAGCGGCGCGCGGGCATCAGGGACGAGACATGCAACGGGCACCAACTCAGGAATCACGTGCATGTTGCCTGTCCGAACTCCACTAGCATCCACCAGCCACAGCGTCGACCTCTTGATGTCCAGTTGAAGGAGAATCTCATTCTCTGCGGATGTTGTCGACATAGAGAGGCTCACTTCACTTCAATTCGATAGCCCCGACAGCGCTTTCAAAAGCGGAGCCGCTGGGTGCCCGAGCGCCCACAGTAAGCTCTTTGAGACCGCAGAAAGCGCCCAAATTGAGCGATCTGGGGCGCACCCAACAACCTGAATGACATGAACGTTTGCGACATCCTTGAGAAAGCGTCGCGCACGAACGCACAGGCCGAGAGACAATATTGCGGCCTCAATGCGCTCGCTTCAAGATCCATGCGGGGTCAGCATGATCTATCCCCAACTAGAGCCAAAACGCAAAAGCTGAACACACTTTTCCCTGACGGATGATTTCGTAAGCCTCGCCAAGCACATGTTTCTTCTTTTCGTCAAGACAATTGCAGCGCATTCTGTCTTTGAATGTCCTTTTGCCCTTTATCTGGTGCCCATCATTTTTCTCGGCTGTGGGCGCGTGCCGCGCGCCGCCTCTGTCTATCAGGCGGGCATCGGCAGCACTCGAGCCAGGCGCCACGCATGCTGCCACCCGGCGGCTGCCTCTCCTTTCCTTCGCCTTCGCGATGATGTCCGACTGCGCCCTCGGCGGCCTGCAGCTGTTGCGGCATGCCTTTCTGCCTTCTCCCACCTGCTCCGGAGGGGGCGGCAGGGCTGCGTCGCATGTGCGCCGCCGCCGTTAATGTGCGCGGCGTCGGTGGCATCCGCAGTCGAAAGCCTCGGTCGGCAACGTCCGTTTGATCTCGTGCTCACATCACTCCGCCCCAACGAGACGTCCGCCACAACATCTCGAGCGTCAAACGCCCTCTACTTCTTTTTTTGTACCCGAGTGGCCACCGACGGTTCTTTTCCGCGGCGCGGTCATTTTCAGGTGCACTCAACCGCACACCTCAGCGGCAGTCGGCCCAAGCAGCGCGGGACTCTCGTTTCTTCTTCCAGGTACGCCCAACCGTCGCGGCGGTCGGGGCGCGGGCGGCCGGTCATGTTCTTCTCTTTCATGTGTCTTGTACCTTTACCTCGCCCTTTACTGCGGCAACTGGCATATTCGCGCGGCCCGCTCACCCAGCGGGAGAATAATCTCCCGCTGGGCGCGGCCGCCAATCTAGTCAGGCAAGCCAACCCGGCAGGCCAGTCCAGATGTCGGCGGCCGCACAGGGGGCGGAAACCGCCGGTGCCACTGGAATAGCGGGGCAGCTCACGCGCTGCAGCTTGGTGCCCTTTGCGGAACTCACACTTTGCAGCTCGCCGCCCGCTGAAGAAGGCGGCGACAACTCGCACGGCAGGCGCGGCCTCCGTCGGGTTCTGGGCGGCCCCACGATCCGCGGCGGCAGGCGCCTCCCTCGCGCCATGAGCGCTACGCGCTGCCGCTTGGCAAACTCCGCATGGAAAAAGTACAATAGGGCACCATCTGCCCAGCTCGCGAGAAGGTGCGCACGGGGCACGGCCACGTCGGAGGCAATGGCTGCCCCACATTCTGTGACCGCGGGCACCGCGACTTCTTACGAGCAAGAGTCACCGCACACGGATGCCTGGTTCCCTCCGCGGCGCGTGCCGTCACCGTTAGAGGCTCAATGGCCGGTAATCTGAAAACGACTGCCACGACCGTCGCGGCCACGAATGTGATCTCGGCCTCCATACATGCCGCTGCCGCAGGCGCAGAGAAGAAAGTGTGACCACCTCGCGCGGACACGGGGTTGCAGCCAAAGAGAGCACCGTCAGCGGCCCTCCGCGTGCGCAGCTGGAGACAAGGCGCGCGTCACGAGCCGGTACAGAACGAGCGCTGGCGGCATGAGGCACACAGGAGGCCGCGAGGGAGATGGAAGGTTTCGCAGCGGTGGCTGAGGCCCATGACGGCGAGTCAAGTGCCGGCGTAATAGTGGCTTCGGAGCCACGTGTGGCTCTCTGCCTGAGTGGCTTCCCATTCAGGAAGGGAAACTTGACGGCTGGCTGCTTTTACCTGTGGTGGTCCACAGCCTGGGGCATCCTCATGGAGCGTCAGCGGCCGGTGAAGTCTGGCAACCGCTGGCGAGGCGCCTGCGTGTTCGGGGGAAACAGTTTGTGGGTCGGTTCCGCTGGCCATCGGAATACGCGTCTGCCGGTGCCGGCCTGCGTCCCTGGCCGAAAACCGGCCCTGCGTCAATTAATTGGCCCCAGTTCCACGGCTCGCCGCCTCAACTGTCAGCCGCAACCCGCGTGCGAGGTGATGCACGAAGAGGTGGTGGTGTCACATCGATCTGGGCCGCTAGATTCCCCTGCGTTCGGGCTAAGCCCTGCGTGCGGTGATCCCCTTTGCTAGAGGGTGGGCATTTGCGTCTTCGTCCGCGCTTGGCCGCGTGAGGCCGACCGTGAGCGGTCGGGATATGCGTTTCCGATACCAAATGTGTGCAGAGAAATTAAGAGAAGAGGTGGCTCTTGGGATCATACTTGAATGCGTTGTCGTCGGCAACCACCACAGAACAACCAATCAGATGTTGCGTCAGCCGATTGGGTGACTTCAACCGTGCATTGGCTAACTGAGATCTGACCATTATCCAGTGACAACTCAGGCGGCCAGACATCTTGTCACCTGCTCCATCCGTCATGACAGTGGGTCATTGAGGATCACAAGATATATGGACAGAACCCGGCCTGCGGCGAGCTCGCTGGAACGACACCAATATGATGCAATGGGAGTTACGGGTCCACCGACTCGTACTAGACCGGCGTGGTCGTCGTTTGTCGACGGCAGTTCTCCGTGTCACCCACGTTAGCACTTCCGGGTGGGGCCCCTTTATACCACGAAGATACGCACCCACAGGACGGCCAGGGTGCGCCTGCTCGCTTGCGTGGCCCACCAGGCCTGAACGCTCAGGTCGGCCAGCTGATTTTGAAACATACAGGGGACAGGGGATGGAGGAAAACTGCTGAGTGGTTGCTCGTTGGTTGTCTCTCTCAAGCGCTCCTTTCCCCATCAAGAGCACTCCGCAAGTAGTACAAGTCGGAGCACTCAAGCCCGCCACGCCCACACGCCCACCAAAACTCTAAATCAGAAATCCCGACAGATGACAGCATCAAAGATCAAAGCAGAGCGACCAAAAACCAAAGCATCAGAAACGCAAGGACCAAAAATTGTCAAAATCGTAAAATATTCACTCAAAATCGCACAAGTACAAATGTCAAGCGCACAAGCGGTTACCGAACAGAGAGGAAGTGACAGGGTGTAGTACAATGGATCGAGATCTTCTCGGAGAGGAGGGAAGTACCGGCCATCCTAGCCGCTCGTGCGTCACCCGCTATGAGACTCGAGGTCCAGGAAGTCAGGCCGACGGAAACGCCAAGACAAACAGGCACGGTTTACTTGCCGGCGACGACGGTGCCTCGCAGCGTCGTCGCCCTTCGCCCTAAAAGGGCTGAAACCGCTGCGCGGGGACCGGGGCCACCAGATGGCCCGGTCCCGCGCTGCCAAATACCTACGATGCAGATAATTCCCTCCAATGCATGACACTCCCCAATTTGGATTGACCGGCCCCGCTGTCAGCACATGACTAGCCGACGAGCTCACCCGGGCACATGCGCCGAAGGGGCTCACAAGACGCAGCGGCACGCCACGAAGGCCACACACCACCGACCACCCGGCTTCCGCGCACCAGCGCCCACAGCAACCAGTACAGCGCCTCTGGCGTAGTACTACGCATGGGTAGGCAGGTGGCCAGTACGGCCGCTACTCTCTTTGAGCGTGACCTTCGGATTTCGTCATGGAGTCGGAGGTTCGAAGCCCAGCAAACACATGTTCTCTTGGTTTTGCTGTCGCAGCAGCAGGGACAAGGCTTACAAAGGTGACGAGCATAACTCTTCAGCAAGGTATTTCTAGCCTCCAAACAATGGCGGTTGCAGAGAAAAGGGAGGCAGAGCCGACGACAAGGCGTAGAAATGAAGTCGGATTGGCTGTTCGACAAGCCACGATCGAACTATTGCCTGAGAGTTGCCACCAGTAATCTTGCAAGCCAATCACCGTGTCTTTCAGGAGTCACGCAGAGCCATGACAACCCTCAATGAGGTTTCCTGAGATTTTTGGGCCGCTTGCTTGGGCCTGAAGAGGGCATGGAGAGGGTTCTGGGCCAGACCTGTGATTTCTCATGCGATCCACAAATTTCTTCAGATTTCTTGAGATCCTGATGTGCGTTTCGAGTGCGCAGAGCTGCATGGGGAGACTCTGTAAGGAACTCGGATGATTCCTAGCCTTTCTATTGGTCCACATACGCTGTTGAGTGATTGCAACTACTCTGCAACCGCCATTTTTTGGAGGTCAGCAATATGTGGACACGGTGCACTAGGAGACAAAGGCTGCAGGAACGGTCGCGGCCGCAGCGTAGCGGCCGCCTGCCTTGTCTCTGTGTGGCTTTTCCGAGAGTCACACATCCCCACGGCAGTCTGCGACCATACCTCTGTGCACGTGTCGCATATGACCGTCTGAGTGTCTCTGGAACAGGGACTTATCAGAATAAATATCTGATATCCGAGGCTACTGTACTTGAAGACAAAACGACTACTATTGACATCGCTTTGCACAAGCACTTGCTGATATTGACATTCTGAAGTCCAGAGCATCCTATCGGTGCTCTCTATTGTTTTCATAGGACAATTATAGTTGAATATTCTACGATGTCAACTTGGATATATCTGTATTCTTGCCCGAATACTGCCAAAAAACCGTGTTCTGACAACTTTTGCTCGGGATTGAGCTTTCTTCTGTGACGAGCCTGTTTTTGGGAAGATTAGGTGGACAGAAGTCCGCGGTGACACCATTGTCATGCCCATCGACCGACGTACTTCCCCGCCACGACGTTCGCCCGCGCATGTTCTCGGAACGGACCTCGCACGCGACCGCGCGTACTGCTTGCCCCGCTCCGTCCCAGCATGGACTTCCCCCGCCCGCTCCCCCCGCCGCCACAACCTCGGCCGAGGCGTCCTCACTTTTTCTGTGGGCCCCCCCTGCCCGATTTTGGCATGACGCAGTGGCGTCGCGGACTGCGCCAGCTGTGCGTCATTTTCTGGCGGTCGCAGGACACCAGAGCGCAACAACCTCTGTTCCCGTCCGAGTGCCCTTTCCCGCGCTCGGCGGCGGCAGTGTCGCGCGTGGCGCGGCCGAGGACGCAGGCATGTCAGTCCCACCCGACTCATGGGTCGTTCGTAGCGATTTGACGGCCGCGGGCTTCGTCTCAGTGGCCGCTGCCGCCGCCGGCTCGGCCGGCTCAGCCGCAGCGGTCTCCGCGATGGCTCTGGTGACACGGCAAATTGCCGCTGTCATTTCTATCGTGCGCGGGTTTCTTCAGCGGGAGCGCACGGCTGGGCGAGTGACCGGCGCAGCTGGGCCCGTCGCGCGTACCGCACGTGCGACGGGGGTGGGCGAGCGCACGGTGGAGCGTGTGTCCGCCCATGGGTGCGCAGAAGCTTCGCCGTCAGGCAGGGAGGCGGTCGCCCGCCGCTCTCAGCGTCACGTACTGCCGGCGGAGCTGGCGCGCATCCGAGATGCTGTCTATGCGCAATACGAGCACCGTTCCATCCCCACTTTGGACTCCACGCTTAAGTACCTCTGTACGCAGAGCGTTGAGATGTCCTGGACTGATTCCCCGCCTACTTACACCTGGTCTCGTACGACGCTGTTTCGTGCCCTTCGGGAAATAGGCGTTTCTTTTTCCCCTGGCCTGAACCACAATGACGTGGAGCGTGAGAAGCTTTCATTCGTCGCCCAGAAAGACTCTTTTCTAGCCTCTATCAAGTAGTACCGGGATGGGGGCCGTACTATCTACTACGCGGATGAAACGTGGGCTAACAAAAACATGTCTGTATACCGGAGCTGGACGGATGGAACCCTTCGGACGCGCATTCCGGTACCTTCGGGCAACGGCGGACGGCTGATTTTGGCCCACGTTGGGTCGCGGGAGACGGGCCTCGTCGCTGATGCAGCGTTGGTTTTCATTGGCCGAGAGGGCACCGGGGACTACCACAAGGAAATGTGCTCGGAGGTCTGGCTCGAGTGGCTAGAGGAGACAGTCTTCCCGGAGATCTCTGGTGGCGTCCTGGTCGTCGACAGGGTCCCCTACCACCTCTTCTTGACCCCCAAGACGGCCCGGGCACGGTCCAAGCTGCGCAAGGCTGAGCTGGCGGCTTGGATCGAGTCGCACAATGTGGTGCCGCAGGACTGGGAGAGCGGCTGGCAGCAGTCCCGGACAAGGGCAGATATGAAGGCGGTCGCAGACAAAAACAAGCCGGCTCCAAAATTCCTGGTGCAGCAGCTGGCGGCCCTTCTTGTGCTGATATCCCCAGTAGCCCATCCAGACCTGAACCCAATTGAGATGGTCTGGGGCACTGTTAAGATGGCACTGAAGCGCGGCAAGACGCGATTTACACCGTCGGCTCTCAAGGACCCCGTGGCGAAAGAATGTGACAAGATCAAGCCAGCTGTATGGGCGAAGTACGAAGACCACGCCATCAAGAGGGAGTATTTTTAACACGGTCTGGCTGCCTCGAGAGACGAGGTGGAGGGGTCCTGGAGGAGCAGGAGACGGACTGGGAGGCTGTCGATAACGATGAGGTCAACTCGAACGCGGTCAGCACTGATGAGGAAGGCGAGAGGTCCACTGAAGCGAGCTCGGTTGGGATGAGTGATGAAGAGGAAGAGTGATAGGGAGAGCACAGTTTTTCGTGTGCGCTTGTGAACCAACTATTCCCCTCTCTATGACTCTCATTGCTCTCCCCCCACCCTTCTCGAACGCGCACAGCAACCCCCCCCCCCCCCCTTCTACGCCCGTACAACGGCCGGTGAGGTCCCCGCCCCTTCCTTCCCATTGTCTGGCGCGGCGGGGAGAAGCCAGGCGTAGCCCCCCCCCGCCTTCCTCCCTCGGGGGCGCTCTCACGAAAGCCACAGCTCGCGGCGATGGGACCAGCGGTCGCCAGGGCTGCACAGCCGCCGTGTCATGCCACACTTGGCGTGCGCACGTGGGGCCTATAGGGGGGTGCGGGGGGGCGGCGCGCGTAGAGGAGCGCGGCGCTCACCTAAAGTTTAATTCGCCAACTCCTCTACGCATGCGACATCGAGTCGCAGCACAGTAGCCCCCCGAGGATCAAGTTCTTACAGCGATTTCACAGCCGGGGAGACAAAGAAAAGCACACGTCGCTCGTACGCGACGACAAGAGAGCACACACATCTCTACTTATAATCTGCACGCCCGCTACACACTCTTTTGAGACACAGCGTTCAGCACACAGGGCCCGGAAGGCACAAAGGAGTACGTTGTGGAAGTTGCAGATCACGGCGCAAGACGACCGCGTCACCAGGTCGCTTTTTTCACCGGCCTTGCTGCATGGAATGCACCTTCAGGCGCTCTGTGATTGTAAGGGGTGGGGGTAGACGACGACGGAACCTGTGCTCGGAACCTGAAAGTGTATGCAAGTATTCTGCGACAAGATGGTCTCCAACATCCGAGTTCAATGCTCAACGAAGACCTTGCCGAGCTGTACAAGCTCCTGGAGCGGTCGGACGAGCGCATTGAGCGCATGGTGCAGTAAGACACCACTCATGTCGTCCAAGAGCTTAATGGATGGCTCATCTCCACACATCAGCGGAACGTGACGGAGTCGCTTTCCGAGGAAGAAATGGACATGTCTGCCGTCGCGCTGTACAACAGAAAGGACCCTTACGCCGATGTGCGCAGGGAGGAGGCGGCCAAGCAGTGCCTCTTCTTCCGGGTGTGGACCTACTTGCATCACGTCCCAAAGTTGAGCACAGAAGAGTCCATCAATGCCCTCAAGAACGTGCGGTACAAGGTCTTTCGGTATCCTAGACTGACGGGAACATACGACAAGGAAGCAGCAAGCGGAGGAAGCAAGCGTCGGCCGTCAGCCGCTGGTTTTACTGACCTGCCTATAGGTTCCAAGGCAGCCATACAAGCAGTGCGCCGCGACTCTCGCGAGGAGGTGGAGTACGCTCGAGAGTCCGCCGCTCACATCGATGCGTTGACTTCGCTCGCAGAGTCGTCGGCCGAGCGCAACGCTATGATGCGGGCCCAGAACGAGGTGGCCTGTTGGTCACATACCCACGTGCGAGCCACACCGGAGGGAGAGAAATGGACACGGGGACAGCTCCACGGGCGGTTGCGGGTATTGTCAGCTGCCGCCTGCGGGGCGGCCACGACGGAGGTCGAAGACGGAGCCGAAGACGTCGAGGTCGTCGAGCCGCCCCTACGGGACGGAGCAGACGACCAGACAACCGATCTTGCTGCTTCTGCAGCTGCTTGTTCAGCGTTCCTCCAGGCCGCTGTGGAAGAATCTCGGCAAAGCCGGGGGGTAAGATGTGGCCAAGGCAGCCGCTGAGCTTCTGCGCTGAGCTCTAGCGGCCGCTGGTTTTGCGGCAACCGGCCAAAGGCGTGGTGGCCGTGCAGACGCGGCGACCTGTGCAACTCTCGGTGGCGTCGCCGACGCCGCAACTGAGAGTTCGCCGTCGTCCCCAACGAGGACCCTCGTTCCTGACCCCGCCGTGGCGGCCGAAGTAGCGGCCGCTGTTGCCGCGGCGCAGATCAGCGACGTTGACGGCCGTGAGACGGCCACGCGCCCCAATTCCCGGACATAGACATAGATATTCTTGGACTTTTCTGGGGAAGACACGTCCACCGTGGCGATGGTTGAAATGGAAGCGACACCTTCCATGCGTGGCAAACGATAAAAGTCGCCAAGCAACGGAACGGCACGAAACAGGGTAACGCAGGGGACGCGCATAGCCGACGCGCATGGCAAGGTGCGGCGTTCTGCTCACATGGATAAGGCCCACGAAGAGGCGCACCGCAAGGGTGCAGGAGCCTCCGCCCACATGACTCCTGAGGCAGCCGAGCACGCGGCCGCCTGACGTACCTCATCGGCAGCCGCATCCAATCCTGTCCACCAGGACGCTGCAAGTACCTCCGACGTCATCCGTGAGGACAGGGATGAAAACCGAAGCCGAACGCGTCAGGAAGTGGCACTCGACGCCGGCCCAGTGTCGAGGGGCACTGCGTCCATGCGCACCAAGGATGTGGCAATTAAAAAGACGACGTCCCACGTGGCGTCCATGATGCAAGAGGCAGTTGTGGCCCTCAAGCACGCCAATACGACAGCGCCGCAGCCCACCACGCGTAAAGAGCCAGATTGTGACGAGGAGGACGAGCTTCTGAGCCGCGCCCTCGGCCGTGCTCCCGCTACGTCCTCTTCATCTTCAGCGCCTAGCCCGCGTTCCCACCGCCGCCAGCTTGCGCTGAACCGGAGGCAAAAAGTAACCCTGTCAGGAGTAAGTATATTGCACATATTGCCCGTTTAAGGCCGCTACGATGGGCGGCCTGTGAAGGGGCGCCACGTCGGGAGCCCAATTGAGAATTTACGGATAGTCCTCTTACATTGCTAGAATTGCTCTCAGTTATTTGTAGTAACCAAATAGTCCCCAGTTCTGCGAATACGTGTGATCAAAATGTGGATCACCATATATCTCGAATATACTCTTCTCCGTGGATGCATGGAAGATGGGCTAGAACCTGACCTTTCCCGCTTGCCATATTAAATATGTGGACGCTTGCTTTGGATCATATCGATTCTGTGGATGCTTTTGTGAAATGAGTACGCTGGAAGAACGCCGATCACGGCTCTTTTTCTATCGCGTCTGACATATACGACTTCCACTCAGTTGGCAAGTTTTTTCAGAACATCGTGGATGATACGGAAGATGGCGTTACCCAACATGAAATGGCCAAGACGGGCTCTCCCCCACAGATCTCGTCAGCGACCTCTCCCACCGCATCTTTCTCCAGTGCGTTCAAGATCCTGGAGCATTCCATGTCGGCCACCGTCGCGCACGGCCGGGGGGGGTCCAACGCCTGCGGCAGGGGGAGGTGGGGGTCGGTCCCCCGTCGCCCGGGCGACCCTCGGCGCGCCGACCAACCGGGCGGCGCGCCTGTCACCGCCGTGCCAACTCGCGGCCGGCGGCCAAGATGCCGCCACCCCATGCAGACGCTTGCCGTGGCGCCACGGGCAGTCGCGACAACGACGGCGGCGGCACTCACGGCGGCCGCCACCACCTCACGCCGCCACGCCCACGACCACATGCAGCGGAGCGGCCGGCCGGCCGCCGCCATGGCGCGGCGGGTGAGCTCGTGCATGGGCATGGCGCCGGGGCTTGGCGTCGTAGCGCCGTCCACGCGAAGCGCGGCGCGTCGGTTCCCCGCTGCCGACGAGGTCTCCGTCCGTTGGAGGCGGCGACAGCGGTCGAGCAGCACGACGCCGGCGGCCGCCGCGCGGGCGCGCACGAGCGACAGCGGCTGCCATTGCTGGCCGTCGCAACGGCGGCGGCAGGGGATGGGACGGGCGTGCGGCGGCGGCCGCAGCGAGGGGGGAGCGCCCAACCCCCCCCCCGCCCGCCGCCGCCGCCTTACATGCGCATGCGCGCCGTCAAGGCGTAAGAAGGGATACCGTATGCCTTAATGCCAACGGGCGCCAGATGTGCGCTTCACAATCAGTTGCGGGAAAAACCCCTCCGTATAGCTTGTCCGTCGGTTATTGTACCTTGGGCGGCGATTTAGGGGGGTAGGGGCGAAGAAACTTTCGACGTGTTTGGGGAATGGGCCTGTTTCCATTCCCCACCGGGGGAAGTCTGCGAGGATTCGGATCCCGCCGGTGATCATTTCACCGGCGGCACCCGCGGCTCCGAGCCGCAGCGCGCTCTGTAGCCACACAGACGCGCCGCCCCGATCCGTCCCCAGCACCCTTAAGGAGCCGCCGCCCGCGGCTCCCTCCTGGTCCCCCGGCTCCCCACGTCCGCTGTTTTTCCGCTGCCCACCGCCCCACCCTGGAGCCCGCACTCCGTGCCCGCCACTGTTTGTCTCATTTTCGAGGGGGCCTCTTCTTGAGTGGGTCAATTTCTTTTCCGGACTGTTCTGGTCCATTTTTTCGTCTGCAGCTCGACTAATAAATAGAAACGTCACATGGCACACGCGGGCTCTCTCTCTCTTGGTAACCGCCCTCGACGGACTTGTGAGCGCGGTTTCACGTAAGGCGGCGGCGCCCGCCCGTGCGGTTTCTGTTGGGGCGCGGGGGGCAACTACACGGTGCTCCCCCCGCGGCCTCGGCACTTAGGCGGCGGTGGGGAGTTGCAGGCGGGACTGCCTGTGCTCCCCACAGCCTGCCGCACCTCCTGCCACGCACCACTGCCGGGCCTGACGGCCGGGCGGCGGTTTGCACGGCGGGTGCGTCTCACCCAGGAGGGCGCGCCTGAGGCGGCCGACTGAGTGGGCAGGGAGAGGCGAGCGGAATGATTGCAGGGCCGCCGGGGCCTGAGCAGTCGGCTGGAGGGAGCCGAGGCGCAGGGAAGAGCGGCGGCGGGCAACCGGCCCGACGGCCGCGGGCGAGGGCCGCGGCGCGTGCAGGCTGGGAGGCCCGACTGCGGGCGAGTGCCGAGGGAGGGGCGAGCACCGTCTGGAGGGGTATATGTAGAGAGCGCCTGAGGGCTAGCCTCGGACGCGGGGAGAAGAGAACAAGCTTTACGTTGGACAACACTCGACACTGACCCTGCGGGTGGGACGCGACGGGCGCGACGGACGTGACCGCCGCGGTGCAAAGAGCTTCCTGACAGTTTCGGCAGTTGCGCTCCTGACCCATGTAAGGAGCGCAGCACCAACACGTCGCGGGTCTGTCTGCTGGGCGGTCGTTCGCACCATTGGGACGGATGCGCGGCACGGTTTGTCCTCTCGCTAGGCCCGGCCCCGCTCGCCGTTGTTGCGCGGACAACGGCGGCCTCCCTGGCGCAGACGCGTGGGGAAACTGCGCCACGGTGCTTGCGCCGTGTGCTCCCGGATGAGCCAGTGGAGTTGGCTTCGGTCTGGCACAACCTTGTGGGCGAGGTGTGAACACAGGTTGTGACGCATCCCGACCCATCGGTGGATGGGGGCCATCGTGGTACGGCGATGGCCGTGCCGTCGGCCGCCGGCACGGCCAGGTGCCATCCATCTGTTACCGGCCGCCCGTGGGGTGGGCCACCCCCCCGCGTCGGTCGCCTCACACCCGCACCATCGGTGGCCGCATCGGGCTACCGACCTTGGCGGCCCGCCAGCACGGCGTCGGGGCCAGCTCTGGGAGGGGCCCATCGACGCAGCTTAGCCCGCGAGGTACGAAATCTCCGACTCGTACATCTCGGCGGTCCGGGTGCACACTTTCCACGGGCTGTTCGCGCCACAGTGGTATGCGGGGGGGGGCGCCCGCCGCATGCCCGGGAAAAGGCACGCTCACCATAACTCCGCACACAAAGGGGGATGCCAAAGACGATATTATATTGTCCCGAAGGAATAGACTACTTGTGGGCCGTAGAGGTCCCATGAGTGGATGCAAAATAAGGGAGATTGCCCAGGCACCCCAAGTGCGGAGGACCCGGCGCCCGTGCAGGGCGACGGCGAGCCACAGCTGGGAAGGCGGGCGGGCAGCGCGAGGGAGATTGACCGTTGGCGGGCGTGGAGCCACCCCGCCGTCGGCGATCGCCTCCCCTCTTAACCGCCCCGGCGGCCCGGCCCGGGGCCCCCACTGGGGGTCCTCGGCCAATCCTATCCTAACCGAGCCGGGCCGGATCCCTACTAATCAGCTTCGTTACACCAAAACAACAAAACATACATCGATGGTTCCAGCAGAACACGCGGACAGCGGCGCTGCACCTCACAACACGTAGCGCTACCGTCCTCGGGCGGGGTGCACAAGACCCGCGCGCGTGACTCATGCGGGCGGTGTGTGTGGTCGAGCGCACGCTACACTCGCTACGGTCCGAAGAACGATGGTGCTTCTCTGAATCGATGACTTATTCATTGTGTCTTTGGCGCGTGTTTGGTACGGGTCGAATCGTCGCTGAGCCGACGGTGGCGCGAGCAAACTTGCAGTACATCGCCCTACTGAACATGTCTCTGGGTGCGCTTTGCGCCCTCAGTTCAGTGAAAGTAGAGAACCAGGAACACGAGGCCGCTTCTTTGCCCGCCTACGTAGAACCCTGGACGATGCAAAGGTGTCGTGATGCAGTTCTGTGCATGGGGTGCGTCGTGCGAGACGCGCGAAAACGGGTGGGAGCTGCAGCGCGCCATCAAAGCGGGTCGCGATAATCGCGGAGCAGGCTGTGGCGCGTGCCGCGATGTACCGTGTGGCGGCACGAAGCTCTGGTTCTTCTCGTCTCCTTTGCTCTTGACACTGGTACATACCGTCGCTCACGGGTGCGAAGAGGTGGCCCTGTGTCGCGGCTGGCTCGCCTGAATTCTACAACGAGCACACAGCGTGTCCGAGTCAAGGCGGCTCGACGTCACCGTAATTTTATCTTGTCGAGATTCGAACACCGATACGTTGGACGGTCCACGACCGTCACAAGAAAGAAAGGGGCGGTGTGAGCAAACTATATTGCAGCGATCGCTGCTGACGTGCGCTCGTCTCAGCACGCACTCAGATTTCCGGCGCTTTTCATGTTGCAAACCGCATGGACCTCCAGCACGGCTGCGATGTTCACGCCAGTGACGTAGGGTCCAGCGCAGCGGGCCCATATTCGTCGTCAATAGCATGTCCATCGTTTCCTGTTTCGAGGCACTTGGGGACCCATTTTCCAGCTTGAAGAAGCAGAATTCTTGAGCAAGAACCATCGCGACCCCTTCGGATGCGAGATCCTCATATTCTTTTGTTATCGGAAATCCGGCACGGCGCCACGCTCGGCGACTCCTTGCAGAGTCATGGTGGGACCTTCGCACCTCTCTCCTTGAACAAGATTGCAGTGCATCCGTCATATGTTGTGTATCTCTACTAACAAGCGGGGATGCATCTGTCCCGACCAATGGACGTCATTGGCGCAAATTTCTGGAGAAAAATAGCCATGACAGAGCTCATGGGCTGTCTGCACATTTTCTGTTCGATCCACATCACAAAAGAAACAGAGGTGCCTTTGACGAAAATTTATTATGCGCCCGCCGCGTGGAGCCGAACGCTCCGAGCAAGCACAATGAACAACACACAGATTCAGAAAAGCACCATCGTATTGCGGACAGTACAGCCATCCTCTCGAAAATCCAGCACTCCAACTGTTCCAAAAGTGAACCAAATCGGTCCTTGCGGGGTATTAGACACCGATTTGGAACTATTTTTCAACAGTTGGAGTGCGGGATTTTAGAGAATGCGGCTATAGTGTTCGCATTGTTGGGTGAAACGGAACAATTATGTTGTGAAGGTGAGCGGGCCCGATTAGCGTGTCGGACAGGATAGGATCTGGCGACTTCCTTCCAGAGGGAGCTCCAGATCGGGCCAGCCTTAAGAGGGAGGCCGTCTTCGACTGTGGGGCTGCGCTAGCACCGCCAACTGTCAACCTCCCGTGCGTCGCACGCCCTCTTTCCCAGCTATCCGCTCCCAAAGGCGGCTCCTACTGCCTATATCTCCGCACACGGGGCGCAAGGGTCAACCTTTCTTGACTTGACTCTCGCGGTCAACTTGTTGACCAACTAGCGCGGGGCTTCCAGTTATCCGCTGAAACTTTCCAAGAAAGATCGTCGCAGGCATTCCGCTTTGTTGTATGCACAGTTTAGTGTGTAGCGTGCACTCGACCACGCGCGTCGCCTGCGCGGGTCACGAGTGCGTCTGCCCCAGCAACACCGCCACGGGAGCAACTGTCGGACAAGCGACGCAGCGACTCGTGCCAAATGCACGAAGCAGGCACAATGAACCACTCACCGATTCAGGGAAGCACCAGTACACCATGGTCTGTATGACGCGGAGTGCACGCTCGATCACGCAGGCCGCCTGCGCGACTCTCACGTGGTCGTGCGGTCCGCCTCAGCAACACCACCCTGGGTGCGACTGTCTGGAAAGAGACGCAGCGACCCGTGCTACACACGCCCAGCAGATGCAACAAACAGTACACCGACGCAGAGAAGCACCATCGTACGGCGGTCTAGCGTGTGAAGCTCGCGCTCGATCACGGAGACCGCCTGCGCACGTCGCTCGAGCTGGTATTGTGTCCAGACCGTGGCGACTGTAGCTCGCGCCCGACCACGCAAGCTGCCCGCGCACTTCAAGCGCGCTGGTTTTGTCTGCCCCAGCAACAGAACCACGGCTGCGACTGTCTGGCAAGCGATGCAGTGACCCGTGTCGAACACGCTGGGCCAGCACGATGAACGAGACACCCATTCAGAGCAGCACCATCCTACCTCGGACCACAGCATGTGTAGCGTGTGCTCGACCACACACACCACTTGCACGCGTCACGCGCTTCAGGCGCGTGGGTGCTGTCCGCCCTGCCCGAGATGGGCAGCGATACGGGTTGCGAGACGCAGCTCCGCTGTCCGCGTTTTCCTCTGGAACCGTCAGCGCACGGTGATCATGTCTATCCCTGGAACAACGGCAACTCGGGGGGGCGCGCGCCGCAAGCGCGCGGTTGACATGTCTATCCCCGCAACAACGGCAACTCGGGGGCCCGTTCGCCGCAAACGCAGCCATCGGCCCTCGCCGTGGGCGGCAATGGCGCTCCATCGGAACCCGTCGGAGCGGCTATAAAGGCGAGGTACCGGCGCCGCGTCGAGACTGCTGCTGGACGAACACTCCGTCCTCCACAAGCAGCCCACCGCCTTTCGGTCCCACTCGCTGTCCGCCCTTCTGCCTCCTTCGGACCCATCCCCAGCGTCACCGACCCCCAAGACACCCACTACCGTATAAAGACCCTCTCGGTGGAGAACATGGCAGACGAGCCGGGCTGGAAGAAGACCGTCAAGGATGCGGCGGAAATCGTCAAGGAAGCCGAGGACTTGGTGTCTAACAACGACCTTCACTTTCCAAATGATCTTATCCTGAAGCTCGTCAAGGCGGCAAAAGACTTGCAGACGGCACACCAGGAGTCGGGCGAGGTCGACGAGTCGCCGGCCACAATGCTCCTCGACAAGATCAAGGCAATTTTCAACAGCCGCGTCTCTCACAACTGTGAGATCGACGAGGACGGCGACTGCGCCATGTGCACAGGCATCATCGAGGTGAAGGAAATGTAGTTTTAGTACCTCGCAGACAAAAACGCGTCGATCGGGCTCCCTGGGGACTGCCCCGACGCTGCGCCTGGGACTCCCAAAGTCCGTAGCCCGAGACGGCGACGGGCGGTGCGGGTGCGGGGCGGCCGACGCGGGGGGCTCCGGCCCACCCCACAGGCGGCCGGCGGCAGGTGGATGGCACCTGGCCGTGCCGGTGGGGGTGGGGGTGGGTCACCAACCGGACGGACCTGCGTGGCTCGCGCCTGCATGCTCGTACGACAAGAGTGGCGCGGTTGTGCGCGGCCGGCGGATGTGGGGTGGTAAGCACCGCGGGCGGCGTGGATGAACATGCATCGTAGAAAATGATCGACAGAGAAAAAGAAAAAAAAGAAAAAGAAAGAAAAGAGACAAAAGAACGAATGCCCGATTCGAGATGGATAAGAACCACGTGGCGGCGGGCGGCATCCGTCGCGGACGCATCGTGTCTCTCCCAGCTCTGCATGCCTGATTCTGCAACAAGCTGCACAGAGTCTCCAATGTGTGTCAAGCTGCTGCGCAGTGTTCCCAAAGGACAAAGCCAGCAATGCTGCGCACCCACAAACAACGGATTCACGCTGCCCGCATTGCGATTCTAGAGAAGTAACAGAGCCCAGCGAATATCCAGAAATGTGAAAAAGACGCGATACGTCCACATACAATGACTATTCGGATAGTTCCGGCCCAGCTCTGTCCCCTGTGGATACATTGATATCTCGCACTAGAATGACCGGCCATATGATCGTTCGCGAGAGGACATGCATCAGCGGGGTAAATATGAAAAGCAGGAACAGCCGTGCTGTTCCAATCAGCCGAGATCTTTTCGCGAGATATCAGTCTGTATCCGGGTCGAAGAACGCCTTTCAGGGGCCGAGGGGAAGTTGGACTGCCAGCGCACTCCTGATGGACCTTTTGAACTTTTTGTAAGTCCAGATCAACTTCACGAAGTCCATGGACACTTTGATAAGCAGGAATCTTGCAGGGACAGGGTTGTCAGCGTTTTGTTTGGTTAACCTAAACCTGAATGCGAATCGACCTGAATCACTTGAACAACAGAACTTTCGGGTGGGACCTATCATGCGAAACACAGCGGTTGTCCAAGGTAAAGGAAGTACAAAACTTAAAAGATTCGGTCATTGCAACCGCTCTGTGGATGCCTACGGCGCTGACGAAGACGTGTCGCCCTGGAACACCCCCTTGACTGTCAGCTGCTCTCTGGTCGGGCCGCGGCTGACATTCGTCAAGCATCAGAAGACTCGTTCTCTACGTAGGCCTCCAGCACTCGTATGGCCACTCCCAGCAGCCAGCAACCGTTGGAGCCGACATTGTCGCTCGCGGTTTGAGCAACTGCGATGGGCACGGTGTCGCCCCAGTCGCTGGGTAACAGAAGCTCTCTTTGCATGAGTATCTATTCCAGACACCCCAAATTTGGCCGGTCCGAACGGAAACACAAACACAAGGGGAACGAGAGGAAAAGAGGGCGAAATACACACTGATTGTTCTTAAGGACCAAATCGAACTGCATCGGAGGCCAATTGCTTGGAAGCATGTGACTGGGCATCACACTGTCAGAGAATTGACCAGGACGCGGGTGCCCCGGCTGCCCTGCTGAGGGCGAGTTGGTCCGAATCTATCTTGAAAGGCTTTAAAGTCGTTGAAGGATCATACGTATCTTGTCGCGGTGCCGATCTCTGAGACGTCTCTTCCTGGATCGGGCCTGCTTTGCAAGACTGCGGCGGCGCACAGCTGACGTTCGAAGCAGATCCGCGGCGGAGCGCCCGAGAAACGAAGAGAAAACACAAAAAACGACGGGAAACGAAGGCAAACGATGGGTCGGCAAGGGGGGGGGCGAACGACATTGAGCGGGCCACTGGACACGCCGTCTGTCCGAAGGAGACCTGTTTACAGTTCCGCACATGCTGATAGGCTTCAACGCCAGATCCGCGCACATCAAAATTGCTCGCTGATTGGCTGTCTGTTGCTTCTAGCGTGTCGTTCTCTTTGTTTTCGCCGCGCTTTTGTATCCCCCCTCAAGTGGCGCAACAGTTGGACTCCTTGCTTAAGCCCTGAAAAAGACAGGCCAAGACTGCCCACTTAATGGGAGAGTGACCGTAGATGGAAGAAGAAGGAGGCGAGTCTGCCGGTGTTTTTTTCGCAGCGCGATCCGATGTAGAACCAAATCTGAAGCACCTCGCACTCCTCCCTCCACCGCCGTCGTACATACGGCCCGCCAGAAGCCATACTTAGCGAGAACCGGAATTCCTGACATGACCCAAACACGCTAGCATGCCCAGCGGAGAAGAACAAAGGCAATCGGCGTCACATGGACGAGTCAATCATAGAACATCGACTGATGCATGACCATGATCACAACTGGGGCAAGGAGTGGAGGTGGGGTTATGTTCGAGCTTCAGATGTGGGGTTCACGTGAGGATGGATAGAATTGAGTGTATTTTTAATGCATGGTCTGATAGTTGCCTCCTTCTTGTAGGATGAGCTGGGGTGGGGTTCAGTTTTCGAACACTGTAAACAGCTGTGCTAGGTGGCGCCAAAAATTGGCGCGCGCGCGCGGATATTGACCACGCCTGGCCCCATGCGCCGGCCGCGCTGGGCGCGTCGTCGTCCCCGTCCGCACCACCTTCCTTCGCCCCTCCCCCTCGCACACACCATCGCGGATATCCACTTATATTGGGCACCACCGCGAGTGAACCCATATCACCGCACCACCCCCAGGCACCAGTATCGTCTCCCCAGCAGTGCCCGTGCTGTTGATGGTGTCTCGCATGGTCGCCCCGTTCGCGGCCACCGTTCCCGCGGTCGGTACTGCCGAGAACGGCGGTGCCGTTTCTGGCGCTGCGGGCTCTTTCCTCGTGCTGCTGCCGCAGCGGGTTGCGTCAGCCGCTGCCGAATGTTTGGCTGCGCGCGGCTAGACCCCTATTCGTCGCCGAGGCGGTCGTTACACCACATCATTCTCAGTGCCTCACACTGTACAGTATCTTCCCTTGTCGTCGCGAATCATGTTTTCTAATATTCTTTTTCACCCAGCGTCTTTCTTTTGCCTTGACTCCCGCCTTCGGAGTGTGACGCCGCCCCGTCTGGTATTTCAAGCTTTCTGCGTTCCTGTCTGACACTCGTTGTTTCTTTACCTTGTCTCTTCTTCGGTCTTGCTGTTGGCGGTGCCGTTGGCGTTCTTTGTCATGCTTGTCGTTCTTTTTCCTGCTTGTCTCTGTGACATAACACTGCCCATGGAGATGGGACGCCCAATGCACGACAGCTAGTTGCTTCTGGGTGTATCGCGCTTCTGTAAACAGTCTTTGAGCGGCTGGGGGGCGTCGACGGGGGCCTCTCTTGTGACCCAGACTGGCTGCGTCTTCTGTGCTTTCCGCTGTCAATGTGCACACCACATGCATATGGTGCATGCTTGCTGTCGCCTGGAGAGGAAAAAGTTCTACTTCGCACATCTGGTGTTGTTCTGCTTCGCTTCTTGTTTCTACCAGCTGATAGCCCAGGATATGACATTCGAGCATCTAAAGGGCCATGGTTTCGCTCAACCATCTATCGCATTGGCTGTTCCCCTCTTCACATTGCCAGCCTCAGCTGCAACATGTGTTAGAACATGGTAGCGGGGGAAGTGGGTGAGTGTGAGACCCGCCAGGACACGTGGCGAATCAAACGTACTCGGGAGGGGCAACGGTTGACGGGGAAGGCCCCGCCTACCACGATGGGGGCGACGACGGAGGGCACTAGGGATGTCCATGGGTGAGACGACGGTGGAAAAGGTCGGGAGGGGTCACAAGGGAAAAGGTTGTCTTTGGAACTGAGGCTGCCCCTCTCGATCCCCCCGAAGGAGCTCGGTTCGCTTGACTATATACTCTCCCTGGGGCACCTAAGGTGCCCCAGAACATGCATGCGCTCGTCTCCACACGGTGCGGCACCAAAAGGGCCAAAAATAAAGGGAGACGGGCGTGTGCCGCCAAAACGCGGCACCAAATGGCTCAGAAACGTAGGCAGACGGGCTTGTGCCGCCAAAACGCGGCACCAAATGGCTGAGAAACGCAGGTAAAGAAACGTGGAGAAGCAGGCGGCTTTTGACACAAAAGCCGAGAACGGAGGGCACTTCCCATTGGATAGTGCGGCGCTCGACAGCCCCAACAGCAGGGCATAACCGACCCAGCCCTGCTGGCCCCGGATCGTAGTAACGGATTGTCAGCGGCGCTGACAATGATGTCGTGTCCCAATAGGCCTACACGACTGACACGCACTCCCATTGGTGCATTAGAGCTGACGCCGAATCATCCGGAGTCAGACGCCGCATCATGATGAGTCAGCGGGGCGCTGGATGGCCTCACGCCGGATCAGGTCGATCGGCGTGTCCGTAGCTTCCACTAAAATGATGGAGGCCGTTGAAGCGGATGTTGGACGCGTACAGCGAGTCACGAAGGGAGCGTGCCACGTGGAAAGTGATGTTTGAAATGAATGAAATGTTGAGAGTAGGTTTCTACGTGGCGTGAAAGGCCAAAGGTCTTACAGTGAGGCATCCATTCTCCAGGGGTTGCATTGACTTGGTCGTGCATTGGCTTCGTCCTTCGAAAAAAGGATCTTTGGACGCGTCACGATTCCGTCCAGAAAGGCGCAGCTTCGGCGGCCGCGCTTAGAGATGTTGCGTGTTCTGAGGATTTGAATCTTACCGCGCCCCATCATACTATGCGATCGGGCACGAACAAAGTTCTTGGACCGAGGACTCTCCAATTTGGCACGTGCGAAGCGAACACCACCTTCTCACCTGGACCTGCACCCAACCCTGGTCCCGGGCCCGATCACCACCAGTAGAGCGTACGCACGCGAGAGGAAAGACATTTTAAGATGATACTAAACAGAGTCAAGCAGCAAACAGCGCCTCCGGCCAAGAACTGAGCACCCACGTGCCCACCCCCGCCCCCCGCCGCACCTTCCCCCCCGCCCACAGCCGCACGGCGTCCTCCGAATTCGAAAACGGACCCGCTAGACTGTACGGCACTGCCCCGGACCTCGGCGAGATACTCTGTGCAGGTCAAAGGACCACGGATTCCCACCATCAGAATGGCGAACGCGGCACCGTTGTTCATGACGGACAGGATGTGGTGGGGAGAGGCGGGCGCGGCTCAGCTGTCGGCACGACGGTGGTAAGGTTGCGGACGGCCTGTTGTTGTACCACTCTTAGTTCCAATTTGTTTACTCTACGACTTTCCGCGAAGCGTTCCTGTATAGTTTAAAGAGACGTGCGGAGTTGTTGGAAAGTTTGAGAACACATGAGTGCTTGAGTTCCTGTTCGGATCGGACACTGTTGGGGTGTCTTCAGTATACTCATGTGCAGTAGTAGTGCTGTTGAGTGGTGGGGCAGGGTCTCGGACTGGAATTCTAGTGTTTCTTAGCAAGAACTCGGAGCAGAACTCGTTCACATGCCAATGTACGCCCCTACCAACACTCTTTGGACAGTGGCGAAGCGCACAGGCGGACCAAGATGAGCCCTGAACAGTTCACAGCTCGCTAAAAGGGCGGAACAGACCGCTGCAGAGTCTTTCACGAACACGGACAGCGATGGGTGGTTGCTGTTGGTGCTGAGGCGAAGTGGTGTGGTGTTCTCCTTGGTGAAGTGCAGGGATTTTCTCGTCTCGCGATTGTGTCCTCTGTTCGCAGCCAGAAATGGCGCCTCGATCGAAGATCGGGATTAAATTAGAAACGGTTCTGTGTTTGGGAGGCACACCAAGCATTCAGCTTTTGCGGCCGAGTTCGTGGCACACCCCTGCCGTGCAAACGCATAGTGTCTGTAGCCGCCGTTCTTTCGAGGATGGTCCCAAATTGGACGACACTGTTGAAAGCCGGAGCGTAAGAGCATTGCCAAGGATGAAAACCTGTTCCGCTAGTGCACCAGATGGACGACACGCTGTGCCAACTGTCACAACAAGAACAGATAGCACATCCGGCGTCACTGAAAAAATGAAGAAAGATATTTCAAGACACCGTCGGGACTCAGTAGAGCTGTAGATAGGAAAGAACATATGACCGGATATACGCTGCCTCAAACAGCTTCCGGAAAAAGAAAAAGCAAATGCAGTCTGCACAATTTTGCCTGTCTGAGTCCGAACAGAAAACAATCAGGACGGAATCCCATTGGCCAGAAGCACGTATCCGGCTGATGGATAGCTGAGAGTCCGTCGCGATTGCGTTGTCTTCCGACGCAGACCGGCAATATTGAGCAGACTGCCATATTTAGAGCAGGAATGGAAGCGAGATGGTCGCCGGCTATCATCAGGGAGACTTCTGATTCTTTCAGCGCTCACCAATCGCAGTGAAGGAACGCCCCACGTAACTCTCCCGTGCTCATCGTTCTGACCTATTCATGCATTAAATATGTTGGAAGCATTCGCGTCGCAGGGAATGAATTGGTCTAGACCTTGAACATGTGCGCTCGTCATCCTGTTCCAAAGCCTGGTGCGTTTCATACAAAATAGAGTCGGTACAGATACATGAGTGCACGAGGCGATACCGCCTGGTCGCCTGGCACTGGTTCTTTCATTAGAGTTTGTTGGCCATTGCAAAGTCGCACCCCCTCACCGAATAGTCTCACGTCCTCGGACAGTCGGACGTGTGATCGTCGATGGACCGCATGTGAGAGTGCTGTCCAAAAGCAAGTGCACTGAGGATGGTTCCTTGTCGTTATTTCGGCACCTCTCGGAAGTGTTTTGGAAAAATGAAGCCCAGGTAGAGACGCTATAAAGCAAGCAGTACCCAACACAGAATCAACGGTCTCAGACATCATCTCAGGCACCCGCGTTCCATCGCCCCCCCCCCGACCTGTTCCGGCTACCTGAAGGGCCTTGTCTGTCAGCGTGGTTGCGGTCAAGCGTCCCCGGTGCAAGACATCTGGCCTTTCAAGCCACGCGGAAACCTACTTTCACCATTTCATCCATTTCAATCATCACTCTTCACATGGTGCGCTTTCTTCTTGACGCGCTGTACGCGTCCAGAATCCGATACAATGGCCTCCATCTCTGTCGTGGAATCTACGGAGACGCCGATCGACCTGATCCGGCGTGAGGCCATCCAACGCCCCAGTGAACATCATGATGCGGCGTCTGAATCGGGATGGTCCGGCGTCAGCTCAAAGGCACCACTGAGGCCCGTTCGCAGTTGCAAACCGTGTGACGGTATACCGACGTAACGTTGATTTGATTTGCCGAGCCCGTCATGTGACGGTATACCGGTACAGACATACGCGGGATCCCCGCGTATGCTTATACCGCGGTCTACCGTCTGAGAACGGGGAATTCCACGTCTTGTGTGTTTAAAATTCCTTTCTTGCAAGAACTGTTAAACGAATTGTCGACAATCCGGAAGCTCCTCGCCGGTGTGGCGACACACGCCGCTGCGAACGGGCCTGAGAAGTCGACCCGCGCACCGCAGCCCACTCGAGACGCACCGCGCTGCATGGCACTGTTCGCTGCAACCCTCCCCACC
>Ga0209093_1000131_pt1 | contig 37843 bp, 29 predicted proteins | sample SidtaG_4_FD_187450 | JGI IMG/M metagenome (GOLD analysis project Ga0209093, IMG submission 187450) | Marine algal microbial communities from Sidmouth, United Kingdom - Sidmouth_Male1 metaG (SPAdes) (version 2) | ecosystem: Host-associated > Algae > Red algae > Unclassified | place: Sidmouth...
ACTTCTATTGTAGCGATAGGTACTACACAAATATTTGTAGATGGTGTATCAGAAGATTTAGATAGTGATAGATTTGGTTCATCATCAATTTCTACAAGTATAAATGGAAACGGAAATTTAACGGTAGCAAATGATAGAACTAATAGTTTGCCAATTACAGAAAGATATGACGGGCAAATTGATGATTTGTTAATTTACAATAGAGTACTGTCAATATCAGAAATTCAAAATATAATAGCCAGTAATAATTATTGTTTAGCACCTTCAGTCTCTATTATTTCTGCAACCAATATAGCCCAAACTGCAACTGATATTTCCATTACAGGAAGCGAAACTTATGATATAGCTTATCATAAAACAAGTGAGCCCTTTGCAAATGCAACAATAGTTTCTAATTTAAGTTCAGGAATATTAGCGATTAATAATCTTGACGTAGCCACAGAGTATCAGTTATATATTCGTGAACAATGTGCCATTACAACAGCTTGGTCTACACCAATATTATTTACAACATCTAGACCTACAGGTAAACTATATGTAGATAAAAATGCGACAGGAACAGGTACTGGTTTAGATTGGACAAACGCATTTACAGAATTATCTGATGCTGTTGCAGCTGCTTTAGCGAACGAAGAAATCTGGGTAGCAGGTGGTACTTATCACCCTCATGCAACATCTCGTAATACTTATTTTAATATTACTCAAGAAAATTTAAAAATTTATGGAGGATTTACAGGAACAGAAACACAATTGAGTGATAGAGTATTGGGGATGAATGAAACTATTTTATCTGGAGATTTACAAGAAAACGATGTAAATGTAGCTGATTTTATAAGTAATTATGCCAATACTACTAGAAATACAGACAATAGCTATCATGTTGTAAATATAACAAATACAGGAGAAAATTTATTGCTAGATGGTTTAACCATAAGCGATGCACACAACAACTTAAATAATGCAGAAAGAGGAGGAGCCATTGTAAAGCATAAAAACATAGCAAAACTTACTTTAAAAAACTGTATTGTAAAAGACAATGTAAGTAGAAACGACAATGCTGGTTTGGTTGCAGAATTTGAATTGTACTTAGTGGTAGCGGGTGCGAATGCAGGACAAATTAATGGAGGTAACGGATTTTTAACTATCGAGAACTGTGAATTTACAAACAACATGTCTCGTTGGGGTTCTGGGGTTTATTGTTTTGTGAGGCGTTACACTAAAATTGATATTATTATTTCCAATTCTTTATTTGATGCTAATATCGCAGGAGATTTAAATACCACAACGGCCAAAGGCTTGTCAGGACCTGCTGCTTGGTTAAGAAACATTGGAGGTAGAACTTCTGAGTTAGATATTAAAATAAACAACACCACTTTTGTAAATAACAAAGGTACGGGAACAAATCCAAGTATAAATAACTTTAACAGGGCTACATTAGTCTTAACCAAGGGAACATCCCGTATAGGTAGTACAACAGCAGTTGTTAGCAATGCTATTTTCTGGAGCAATACTAGTGGTGGTGGTGCTACTTCTCGTTCAATCACAGATCAATATACGTCTCCTTTAAATAATTTATCTGTGGTAAACTCTATAGATCAAGCTAATTTTAATGATGATAGTATTACAAGTAAAACAAACACAAGTAACGCAGATCCGTTATTTACTGATGCAATAAATAGAGTTTATACATTAAGCACAGGTTCCCCGGCTATTGATTCTGGTGATAATACAAGTGTAATTGGTCAGGCAGATTTATTAGGAAATCAGCGTGTTTTTAATACTACCGTAGATATGGGAGCTTATGAGTTTGGTGCACAAACATTAAGTAATGATGTTGTTTTAACTGATACAGATAAATTAACAATATACCCAAACCCAGTTTCTGATGTAGTGTATATTACCGAAAACGTAAAAAGTTTACAACTATATAATATTAACGGACAATTGGTAGCACAAACTACAGCACAACAATTAAATGTAAGCCAATTGCCAGCAGGTATTTATTTTGTAAAAATTATCAGGACTGATGGAAGTATCATTTCTAAAAAAATCATTAAAAATTAAGTTTTAATAGTAAACCCTCTTAAAAAAGAGAATATAGAACCTTTAATTATAAACAAAGAAAAGATGAAAATAAAAAAGATGTTTTTTGTAATTTTAAGCAGTATGTTTTTTGTAATTGCTTGTAGTAGTAAGAGTGATGATGTTGTTAAAAATGAAATAAAAGTAAATGGTCAAGTTTTAACTGTAGAAAAGATAAGCCTTACCCAGAAAGGAATAGATAATGAAATTACAAAATATATATTATTAATTACAGAAAAAGGTATTGAGTTTGACGATAAAGGTGATGTGTCAGGCGGAAAAGGCGGTGTTTTTTATACAGATATATACAGTAAAAATACGTTTGGTTTAAACAGTGGTACTTACAGTACAAACAAAGGCAAAGAAAACGATTTAGATTTTAGTATAGAAGATGCTGAATACTCTTTTGAATGGGATATGTCAAAAGGAGATAATGTAGAGTTTATAGAAATTGAAAAAGGAACTATTTTTATAACCAAAAACAGAGATACTTACAATATTGATTTTAATTTAATAGATGAAAATGATAACGTTGTAACAGGAAGTTATAATGGAAGTATAGATGTAAAAGTAGATTAAGTTTTAAAATAAAATAACAATTCATAAAAACTATCTAGTTATAGATACTATTTGTCTTAAAATTGTTTTTATAAGAGTAGTTTGTTTTTTTTCCTCCATCCAAGATGTAATTTGGGTGGAGGTTTTTTGTTTAAAAAAGGTTTAAATATCTACATAAAATTCTATTCGGAAATTAAAATTATACGTTGGGAAAGAATAAAAAAAGAACTAGCTAAATACTAGATACTTTTAAAGCATCAAATTAAATAAAAACTAAAAATGAAAAAATCAAACAATTTATTCAGACCTATTTTAAAAGGACTTTTGTGTTCTTTGTTATTACTAATTTCTTGTAATGAAGACGATACTCAAGGTATTAAAGAAGATGATGTAACTGACGTAGTAGTTGTTTATGAGGCTAGTGCAACAGAAGCAAGCATAGCAAGTAGCACTCCACTAAGAAGAACAGAGTACAACTTTAGTTACAATGCAAATAGACCCATAAAAATTGAAGTAGTAAATTACAATGAAAACTATGCTTATGAGTTAAAATTAACAGGGGTTTATTTAAAAAAACAATACATTGTTTCTTTATCTAAACAAGCTGTAATGGTAGATAGTGAAGGAGATAATGCCAAAATGGTGGTAAAAGAAAAATTAGCAGCAGTAAGTCCTGTTAAAGATATAGAAACTCCAACTTCTAAAACAACATTAGTAGCAAATGTAGAAAATTTACAAATGGAAGCAGATGCTTACACGGCTGTGTTGGTAGAGAAAGAAAGTAAAACAGAATTAGCTTTAGGAGGTGGTGAAGCAAAATATACAATTTTAGACATAGACTCTCCCTATTTTTTAACCACAACACAAATAGAAAGCGACCGTTGGGCTAAATTAACAACATTGGATTTATCAGTATCAAGATTTAGAGTAAGACCCGCAAATAATGTAGCTCCTGTAGGATATATTTCTGGAGTTGGAGTTCAGTTATCTATATATGATACAGATTTAAAATATATAGGAAAAGTAAATTCTAATGGGTCAAATGGAGTAACTGGTAAAGGGACATATTCATACAAATTTAATAGTAGTAATGTAAACGCATTAATTCCTTCTAACGGAGAGTATTTGTTTAGATTAGATGAAAGTATCCCTACAACTCCAGTAGCCGGTAAAATATACAAAAAAGGAGTTTTTCAAAAAATACAAGTAAAAAAAGCTACTACAAATAATGCAATTGTAGCATTAAAAGCAATTTAAAACTTACTTAATCCTTGAGACAGTTTCAAAAATAAAATAGAAAAAACCTCTGTAGATTTGTGTCTATAGAGGTTTTTATATTAAATGCTACATTTAAATAGGGGTTATTAAGGGCTTTATATTTTAAAATTCATTCTTTTTGTATTAATTTTGAAATTAACTTTTAAAGAGTCTTTTAATACCTTCATAAAATTTATTTATTCAGTTTTAGAAAAGGCAAGCTCTTTTTATTTTTTGAAGCACGAAAAAAATGAAATGTGCTTGACTGTGCGGTGGATTTTTTGGTGCTTGCAGGTAACGGTTTTGTATAAAATAAGTTTTGGTGTAAATAGGAAAACAGTTTTCGGACTTTAACCAAACCTAGTTTAAAAGTACATAACATTGAGCAAGAAACCAAGCCAAACTTTGTTTTATACGGTGTTGGCTTTTCGTGATTTTCATAGCCACTATTCTCAGCGTTACTACTGATTCAATTCGAGTAGTTACTTTCATTCAGTGTTTCTACTAATTCAATTCGCGTAATTACTTTCATTTCAGCCTTTCTAAGGATTCAATTCGCGTATTTATTTTCATTTCAGCGTATTCACTGATTCAATTTGCGTTGTCACTTTTGTTTCAACGTTTCTACTGATTCAGTTCGCGTTGTTATTTATATATCGACCTTTTTACTTATTCAATTTTCGGGATTATTTTCGTTTCAGCGTTTCTAATAGTTCAATTGATATAGTTTGTTTTTCAACGTATTTACTATTCTTTAAATTTTCATGTTAAAGATAAAATATCGGCTGAAAATCAGCATGATACCCAACGTATAATAAACTTAATAAAATCCGTTATATACTTATTTCTACAAAGTCGCCAATAGCTATATTATTTTTTAAAATTTTACTTTTTTCAATTTTAATTTGTTGTGTTGCAATTAAAACGGTAATGGAGTTGTTTTCTACTTTTAACACCGTTCCTTTCAGTGTGTTTTTTGGGTTGTTAGATAGTAATATGTTAGCGGGTCCTTGTTCTAAAATTTCTCCATAATTAAGCACACACACATGGTCTGCTATTTTTAAAACTTCTTGTAAATTGTGGCTTACCATAATTACTGTGAATTTGTACTTTTTTTGAAGTGTTATTAAATAAGATTGAAGTTTTTTTCTCAAAACTTCGTCAAGGGCTGTTAAAGGTTCGTCTAATAACAAAAAATTGGGCTCTTGCAAAATAGCCCTTGCTAAAGAAACTCGTTGTTTCTGACCACCAGAAAGCTCATTAGGCTTGTTCATTAGCAAATGTTTAATCTCTAAAGTAGCAATTAAATCATTTAACAAAGGTGAGTTGATTTCTTTTTTTACAAAATTTAAATTTTGTAGAACTGTCATATTTGGAAATAAGCTATTCTCTTGAAAAACATAAGCTATTTCTCGTTTGTTAAGAGGTAAATTTGTTTTGGTGGTAGTTTGTGTTTGTGTCCAGTACTTGTTTTTTATTCTAATACTGCCTTCGTCTATTATGTCTAATCCACTAATTAAACGTAATAGAGATGTTTTTCCGGAACCTGAAGGTCCAAAAATAACATTGATAGCTTTTAACAGAAAAGAAGCTTTTATGTTTAGCTGAAAAGAGCTTTTTTTTGAGTGATATGTTTTTTGAAATTGGCAGTAAATCATGTTACGAAACGGTTTTTCTTAAATAGCCACCATTAATCAAGTAAACCGTTAAAAGAATACCAAAACATAGAGCAAGTAATATAAAAGAATATTCGTGAGCAGCTGTATAATTTAAGGATTCTACTTCATCATAAATGGCTATAGAGGCTACTTTAGTTTTTCCAGGAATATTTCCTCCTATCATTAACACAACACCAAACTCTCCTATAGTATGTGCAAAGCTTAGTACAATTCCTGTAAGAATTGCAGGTTTTATATTGGGCAATAGTACTTTGGTAAGAATGGTAAACCTAGATTTTCCCATCAGTAAAGCCGTTTCTTTGTAAGATTTTGGCAAAGCCGCTAATCCTGCTTGTATAGGATGAACCATAAAAGGCAAGCTATAAATAATTGATGCGATAACTAAGCCAGTAAAAGAAAAGACCAATTGAATGTTAAATATTTCTAGAAGCCAGTTTCCAAAAGTTGAGTTAGGGCTTAGGAAAAATAAAAAATAAAAACCTAAAACGGTAGGAGGCAATACCAATGGCAGACTAACTACAGATTCTATAATAGGTTTTAATTTGGTTTGAGTGTTTGTTAGCCAATAACTTAACGGAATTGCAATAACAAACAATAAAATTGTTGTAATACTAGCAAGTTTAAATGTTAAAAGTAGAGGTGTAAAATCCATAATCAAATATCTATATTTTAAATGGATTTTAGAGGATGTTATTCATTTTCTATCACTACTAAGGCCATTTTTATAGCTGCATAATCTAATTGCTCGTTAAAATAGGTATAAAAACTCCTCAAAGATTTTGGGTCATCTACTTTTTTAAGTGCTATTCTAACCGCATCTATTTCTTTCTCAGAAACAAAATCAGTTAAAGAAATAGGCAAACCTTCATTGTAGAGTTTTACAAAATGGCTTTGGATCGTGTTGGCTGTTAAACCTCTTTCTGCTACTATTTCATCAATAGAGAGCCCTTTTTTATACAAATCATAGGTTTCTAAATGCGTTGCTATTTTGCTTTTTTTTCTTTTTACAGGTTGTAACGTTTTTTCTTTGTTAAATTTAATAATTTCTGTGATAAAATCATATCCGTAATCTTGTAATTTTTTCTGTCCAACACCTTCAATCTCTAAAAAATCTTCATCAGTAACAGGTCTTTCCTGAGCAATATTTCTAAGTGTAGCATCTGTAAAAACATGATAAGCTGCTAGTTTTTTAGCAGTTGCCAATTCTAAACGCAATACACGCAAACGTTCAAACAAATTGTTTTGAGGTTTGCTAGATTTTTGAGCTGTTTTAGCATCAACCTTAACAAAGTCTACAGGTTTAGTAAGAGCTACTTTAGCTCCATTAAATAAAACCTCTTTAGAGAGTTCGTTTAATTGTAGAATATTATTCTGATGAAAAGCAATTTCGCAATAGCCTTGATTGATGAGCTGAATGATGTATTGTTGTAAATCTTTCCAAGAAATGTCTTTGGCTACTCCATAAGTTTTTAAAAGTTGATAATTTTTATTTAAAATGGTTGCGTTTTGAGAACCTCTTAAAAAATCAATTAGAATATTTAGAGGTTCCTTTGCTTGTAATCTATAAATACCAGACAATACTTTTTGAGCAATTACAGTTCCATCAAAAAAGGTAGGAGGATGTTTGCAAATATCACAATTGCCACAGTTTTCGGTAGCTATTTCTCCAAAGTAACTTAATAAAATATTTCTTCTACAACTAGTGGCTTCTGCATACTGTCTCATTCTGTCTAGCTTGGCTAGTTGTACCTCTTTATTTCCAGAACCTTCTGCAAATTTTTGGAGTTGAATTACATCTGCATAAGAATGAAACAGAATGGTTTCAGAATCCAGCCCATCACGTCCGGCACGTCCTATTTCCTGATAATATCCTTCAATATTTTTAGGTAAATTGTAATGAATAATCCAACGTACGTTAGATTTGTCTATTCCCATACCAAACGCAATGGTTGCACAAATAATAGGAGTGGTATCGTGAACAAAATTTTCTTGAGTTTTGCTTCTTACATCCGCAGGCAGACCTGCATGATACGCTGCTGCTTTAAAACCGCTTTTTTTCAAACGATCTGCCAATTGTTCGGTTTGTTTTCTACTTAAACAATAAACAATACCAGATTCTTTGGGTCTAGATTTCACAAAATCTACAATTTGTGTCACCCTATCTTGTGCAGGTCTTACTTCTAAACTTAAATTAGCTCTGTTAAAAGAACTGATATTTCTTTTAGCGTTCGCAATATCTAGTTGATTAGCAATATCTTCCCGCGTAGCCTTGTCTGCGGTTGCTGTTAAAGCAATTAAAGGAGTGTTGGGTAAGCGTTTTTTAAAGAAAGATAATTGCGTGTAGGCGGGTCTAAAATCGTGTCCCCAAGAAGAAATACAATGTGCTTCATCCACTGCAATTAAGCTAATGGTACAGACTTGGCTCAATTGCTCAAAAAAAGCTAAGCTTTCTGGTGCCAAATACAAAAGCTTAATATCTCCAGATTTAATGTTTTCTACAATAGCATTATTTTCGGCATTGCTTTGAGAGCTATTTACATAAGCAGCAGGTATTCCATTTGCGTTTAAAGCATCTACTTGGTCTTTCATCAAAGCTATTAATGGAGAAATTACCAAAGTTAGTCCCTCTAATATAATGGCAGGTAGCTGAAAACAGATAGATTTTCCACCTCCAGTAGGCATAATTACTATATTATCATCACCGTTTAAAACGCTGGAGATAATTTCTTTTTGCAAAGGTCTAAACTGTTCATAACCAAAATAATCTTTTAATGTTTTGTGTAAAAGCGTATCTTGATTTGTCATAACGGTTTAGTATAATTTAATAGCTTGATCTAAAATTTCTTGTAGTAAAGTTAAATCAATGTCTTTATTGGGGGTGATGGGAAGTGTTTTAAAACTTTACGGTTTCCTTGCTGTAGTGCTGTATGGTATAAATAAGTAACTTTGGCAAAACTAAGATAAGTTTTGTTTGTTTTTTATCTCTCCATAGATAAAAAATGGTTTTCCTTATTATATAGATAAAAGGAAGTTTCCATTTGTAAAATAATTTAATTTCTGAATGATAATTACTGATGATTTTTTTTTGAGAAACAAAAACACACCTTTATTAGGTTTTTCTTGTTTGTTAAAAAAGTCATCCGTTGCAATTATTATATTACATAGCTAAATAATAGTCTAAAGATTCTTTTATAAGTTCTATAGACACTTTACAATCAATTTTACATTTTTCAATTTCTTCTAACAATACAAAATTTACTTGACCGTTTACATTTTTCTTATCGTGTTTCATTAAATCTAACACAGCATCATAATCATTTTTTAAGATAGGTACCTTTCCAAAAATACGTACAATAGTTTTTTTGATGATGTCTAAATCTTTTTGTGGAAAATTAAAAAGCTTAGTAGATATATAAATCTCGGTAATCATTCCTAAAGCAATAGCCTGTCCATGAGTCAACGTTGTTTTTTCTTCGGATTCTAGAAAATAAGACTCAACCGCATGACCTATGGTATGTCCAAAGTTTAAAATTTTACGTAAACTAGCTTCTAATCTATCCTCTAAAACAACCTCGTTTTTTATTTGAATAGAACGGTGAATCATACCCACCAAATCAACATCTTTAGTTTCGTTTAAAAATGGTAACCACAAAGATTTGTCATAGGTTAAACCGTATTTAATAATTTCTGCCATTCCCGATGTAATTTCTTTTTCCGAAACAGTTTGTAGATATAAAGGATCTATAATTACCATTTGTGGGTCTGCAAACAAGCCTATTTGGTTTTTTAAAACACCCAAATCTACTCCTGTTTTACCACCTACAGAAGCATCTACCATACTTAATAGCGTTGTAGGGATATTTATAAAATCAATACCACGTTTGTAGGTAGAGGCAACAAACCCCCCCATATCTGTAATAACTCCACCACCAATATTAATTAATAAACTTTTTCTATCTGCACCTAAGTCTGTTAAGGCTTGCCAAAGGCTTATACAAGTACCTAGATTTTTATTAATTTCTCCAGATTCTATCTCTATAATTTCAAAAACAACATCACTCGTTATTTCTTGCTGAAAAATAGGCAAGCAATGTTTGTGTGTATTCTCATCAACCAATATAAAAATAGTTTTAAACTTTTTTTTTGATATAAGATTATTCAAAACCTTGTAGGCTTCTTCTTGAAAATAAACAGAATAGCTTGTTGATAAAACAGTTTGCATGAATAAGTTTTTAAGTTTGCAAAATAAAGGCAAAAATATTAGAAAAAGAAGAGTTTTAGTAATATTTAGAACAGGTTTTTTGTGAAATTATACGCATTTTTTTTTAAAAAAACACTGTGTAATGTTGGTTAAATTTAATAAAAACAGTTCTTAAGGTATGCATTGTTGTTTAGTTAAAAAAAAAGTATTAACTTTACTTTGTGGAATAGTTTTGACGTATGTTAGTTTTAGACTGTTTTAAATTGTTAATCAATACTATATTAGATGAAAAGAAAATTACTATTATTATTCGCTTTAACTTCTTGTTTTGTAAAGGCTCAAACTCCGGGAGGGGTTGCTGCTGGTGCAAACATGAAGCTTTGGCTAAGTGGAGATGCTAATGTGACAAACACATCAGGCAGTTTAACATGGGGAGATAGAAGTGGGAACGGAAATGATGTTGTGCAGACAAATCCACTTTCTCATCCTACTCAAACAACCTTGTTAAATTACAATGAAACGTTTACGTTTGATGGAATTGACGATCGTTTTCCTATAACTAGCTTTAGTTACTTAAAAGATCAAGAGTTAAGTAACTTAAATATGTTTGTGGTTTATAAAACTGATGCCACAAGTGGAGTAGAGACTAATAAATCTTTTGTTGGTTTTGATGGGCAACATGGGTACTCAGCTTACATTAGAGCAAATAACGGAAGACTAATACTTCAGTCGGGTCCAACTATATCCCAAGCTTCTGGGAGTACTAATGACGATTTAACTCATATAGGTTCTTTTGTGTTTGATGCTGCTGCTGCTGCTGATACTAAAATACGAGTAGATGGAGTACAGAGGTTTAGTGGTGATAAGAGGGTAGGGAATATTATTTTTACTCAGCCTAGATCTGGATATATTGGAGATGAAGCTACTTCAGGTAGTACTCCTAAAGCAGGAGTAGGTTATCAAGGAGATATTGCTGAAATCATTTTGTTTGACGTAAGTGCAATTACAAATATAGAAATTCAAAAAATAGAATCTTATTTAGCTTTAAAGTATGGAATTACTTTAGGTGGGAATTACTTAAATTCTGCAGGGACTACTATTTGGGATGCAACAGCAAATGCTGCATATCATAATAACGTTGCAGGTTTAATTAATGACGTTCCTGGAGCTATCAATCAAAAAGTAGCAAGTTCAGAAGGTTCAGCCTTGGTGGTGGCTACCACAGCAGATTTTACTTCTGCAAATAGTGATAGTGCAAGAGGAACTTCTTTAGCAGCAAATACACACGTGTTGTTTGGTGATAACGGCGCTGCTGACGGTTTTGATATTAGTGGTTTTTCGTTGTTAGGGAAACAACAATTGATTTTAAAAAAGAAATGGTTATTTAAAGAAAGTGCTAGTGAGCCAGGGAATATTTTTATTGGTCTTCCTGCAGGTTTATTGCCAGGAACAAGTAGTTCAAAAATGATTGTAAGTAGAGGTAATGCTACTTTTGAAGCTACGGACATGATTTTAGATGTAACGTTTTCAGGAGGTTACGCGTATACTACTACAGCTTTTAATATACAAGATGGAGATTATGTGTCTTTTATAATGGAAGATGTTAAAATTGCAGGAGTGTCTATTCTTAATTTTGATTTAGTAATTAGAGCAGATCATGCTACAGAGGCAGGAGGGGTGTTAACACTAGAGGATGGAAGTGGAAATAGAAATGACGCAGTACAAAATGTAGCGTCTAAATTACCAAATACATCAAGTAACCTTATGAATTTTAACCCAACATTAAAATTTGATGGTACTAGTGATTATTTGTATTTAAAAAACAAATTTTATACCGCAGGGCAGGAAATTTCTAACATGCATGCCTTTACTGTGTTTAAAACAGATTTTGCAGGAACATCAACACTAGAGAATTCTAGTTTTTTAGACTTTAACAGTGATAAGAGTTATGCGTTATATGTAACACATGATGGTAAATTAAGAGCTGATTTTAGTAACGATGTTGGAGCTGGTGTTACTGGGGGAGGAACTACATTCTATCCTAGTAATGATGATATACCACACATTGGAGAGTATATATTTGACGCAGCTGACTCTGCTGGTAAAAAATTGAGATTAAGAGTTGATGGTAGACAAGATGCTAAGCATGATACCGGTTTAAGCGGTAACATTAAAGTAAAAACCACCACTTTTGGTATGGTTGGAGATGGTTCTCAAGCTATAACTGAAAATGGACCAAATAAAGCGAAGTACTATCAAGGTGATTTGTCTGAGATTTTATTAGCAGATCAAAGAAAATTTACAGATTTTGAAATTCAAAAAATAAGATCTTATTTAGGTCTAAAATACGGAGTAGATTTACTAGATGCAGCAGGAGATTATTTAGACTCTAAAGGAAATACATTATTCACCAATGAGAATACAAACCCTTATAGGTATGGTGTTGCAGGTCTAATTAAAGATGACGTAGATAGTGATTTGGATCAAAGAGTAGCACAATCAACAACTTTTAATGATTTGATAATAGCTACAACAAACGATTTTTTATCTAGTAACCTAGATGGTTCTAGAACCTCTTTAAATGAAGGAAGTTTCTTAGTGTTTGGAAATAATGCTTCTGCAACAAAAGGTATTGTAAAGTATGATGAACTTTCAGGAGAATATATAACTACAAGAAAATGGTTTTTTAAAGAAGGAGGAACAAATTTAGATGATTTGGTTTATATTGCAATCCCCAAAGATTACTTTGAACCAACAGATGTGGGTATAAAAATTATAAGAAGTAGAAATCTTACGTTTGACTCTTCGGATACCATAGAAAAGATGACGTTGAATGACGCCGGAACTCCAGCAGACGACACAGATGATTTTTATAGTTTGCCTGCAGGGATGGATATTGACGATGGTGACTATATAGCTTTTATTTTAACAAGAAGACCAAAAACTCCAGGAAGCGTAGAATCAGGATTAACTATGTGGTTAAAAGCAAATCAAGATGTTTCTGAAGCTACAGGTATTATCTCTAGTATAGCAGATTTAAGCTTTAGTGGGAATGGAGCAGTACAGCCAATAAGTAACAAAGAAAGACCTAGATTAGAGGAGGCAGTAACGAACTACAACCCTACCATGGCTTTTAATGGTAAGACTGAGTACCTTGCTGTTGAAAATTTAGTATATTCAGGTGTAGGACAAATTAAAAAATTATACTCTTGGGTAATTTACAAAGCTACCGCCAATGCATCTGCATCTACAAATGCGGATGATCGTAATACTGGTTTTTTAGATTTTGATAGGAAAAAGTATTTTGGAACTCATTTAACCAGAGATGGTCAATTAGAATTAGCTTACAGGGACAATGGTAATCTTCCTCAATTTGTAAGAGGTACAACCCAGACCAATGATGACCAAACACATTTAGGAGGTTTTATTTTTGACCACACGTTGCCAAATAAAGCCGTATTAAGATTGGATGGAGCTATAGAAGGTAACAAGAATACTGGAGGATCTGCTATTGGAACAAATGTTGGGACACAACCTAGGGTAGGTTACGTAGGAGCGGGTTCTAGAGCACCTATGTTTGAGCCAACAACAATTGGTTTTATTAAACCGGCTAATCATTATGATGGGGATATTTCAGAAATAATATATTATGAAGGAGAGACTTTAAACCCTACACAGATTAAAAAAGTAGAGTCTTATTTAGCTATAAAATACGGTATTACTTTAAGTAACATTGGAGGTGGAACTAATGGAGATTACCTTATTGATACTAAAGAAAATGCTAGAATTGCAGCAGAGGATTCAGAAAGAGCAAGTTCAACATCTACAGATGCTAGTATTAAAGCTGCTGGAGATGCAGCTGCAGCAGCAGCTGTTGATTTAGTTGTTTGGGATGCATCAGCAAATGCAGCATATCATAATGATATTGGAGTAATTGGTAAAGATATAGCTTCTGCTTTAAATCAAAAACAATCCATATCAGCAAACAGTAACGGAGTTTTAACGGTATCTTTTGATTCATCAGTAGCACCAACAAACGAATTAAATACTGCAACTAATACAGATTTACAATTCTTGGCTTGGGGTAGTAAAAATTCACCTACTACTACTTTTTCTATAGATTGTAGTTCAGCAGCTGGATTTGTAACTAAAGAATGGAAAGTACAAAACACAGGAGGAGTTGGTGCAGTAACTCTACAGTTTGATATTACTAACATAGTATCTCCATCAAATTTAGATTTGGTACTTGATACAGACGGTAATTTTTCTACCACGGGAGATCAAACAGTTTACCCTTCAGGTGTATTGTCCGCAAACACATTAACATATACAGGAATTACATTAACAGACGGTACGTTTTTTAGTATTAGAAGAAAACCTGCAACGATTAAGTATATAAGCTATTCGGGTGGTTCATGGACAGGAGGTTCAGGAGCTTCTGGTCAGCCAACACTTGCTGATAAAGTATCTGTTGTAACCATAAATGATGATGTTACAACAACAGAAGACTTTGATTGTGGATGTTTAGAAGTAAAACCAGGTGCAACATTAATAGTACCTAAGGATTCTTATGTAAGTGTTAATGCAGGATTAATATTAAATGGAGATATACACTTACAAGGAAATTCGGAGTTGATTCAAACGATAGGGTCTAATCTTTTTGGAACAGGAAAATTATTCAAGATAGTAGATGAGGCGACAATATCTCCTTACCAATACAATTATTTAAGTTCTCCAGTTAATACTGCTGGTGTATTTACGTTGGCAGGAAACTTAATGTTTAATACGAATCCTCTAGATTTGACAATAAACACTGCTCCAAGTTTTACTCGTGAGAATGATGGTTTTGGTACAACAATTAGTTCTAGATGGACACATATATTCAAGACAGGATTTACAGAATTTGAAGAAATTAACGAAACTAAGGCAATTGAAAAAGGCCTAGGGTTTACTATGAAAGGAACAGGACTTGCTAATAAATATAATTTTATAGGAAGACCTAATAATGGAGAGATAGCTGTTCAATTATTTAATGCTGCTAGTAAGGGATATGTGATGATTGGTAATCCATACCCATCTTCTATAAACATAGATACCTTTAATAGAAATATGGTTATAGACAGAATTACTGACGGATCAGTTTATGTATGGCAAGACTATGTGTCAACGGCACATTCACCTACTGCTGTAGATTTACAAGGAGGTTATGCTACTAGAGCAGGTGGAATTAGTACACCTACCACTACACATTCATTAAGTTCTGTAACATGGGGATTACCGCTTACAGATCATATAAAACCAGGTCAAGGTTTTATTGTATCAGGTCAAAGTGGAGGAATTATTAAATTCACAAACGAATTAAGAACGGGTGTACCATACAACCCTACAAGAAAATTTTATAAAACTAAAAAACCAAATACAGAAAGACCTGTTATTCGTATAGGATTTGAATATAAAAATGAAAATGATTATTATTTCCACAGACAAATAGCAACAGTTTTAGAAGATGGAAGTACATTAGGTAATGATTTTGGTAAGGATGCATATATGTATGACTATCATAATAACGATGCATATTGGATAGTACAGGATGAAGAAGGTGTTCCTGAAGATGACAGATATGTAATTACAAGTGTGCCAAAACAATCTGAAGATTTACAGTTGCCTATAGGTGTTGTTGTAGATGATAAAAGAGACGTTACTTTAAGGCTTGATAGGACTGAAGGATTGATTGGAGACGTATTGTTGTTAGATAATGTAGAGGGAAAAATCACAAACATCAAAACAGAAGACTACAAAGTAACTTTAGATGCGGGAGAATACACTGATAGATTTAGTTTAATTTTTAAAGGAGAAGAAGCTTTTCCTGATAAAGAGAAAGAACAAGTTAAAACGTTAATTTATGCTACTCCTAGCGAACTTAGTGTAGTGTTAGAGAAAGGTAATATTGATAAGGTACAATTGTATAACATTGCGGGTAGTAAAGTTTTAGATTATACTGTAAAAGACAACACGAGCAGTGTGGTTTTAAGTACAGCTAATTTAACCTCACAAATCTACATTGTTAAAGTAGTAACAGATACTAATGTTATAACAAAGAAAATTGCGTTAGTAAAGTAAAAGTTATCTAATAATTTTTCATAAACAAAAAGGTCTATAGCGAAACAAGCTATAGACCTTTTGTTTTATATTTGTTTTTATAAATACAACTTACCAAATGATTCAAAGAATTTTAATTTTTGTCGCCATTTTATTGGTTTTAGATGTATATATTCTTTTTAGCTTTAAAAATTATTTTGAATCTAACAATATCAAATTAACTTTTAAAAGTTTTTATGGAATTAGTACCATCATTAGCTATGCCTGTTTTGTAGTGATATTGATAAATATAAACAATAGACCCACACAAGGGACATTATTAATAAACCTTTGGTTTGGTTATACCTTTGCGTTTATAGTTCTTAAATTAGGTTTGTTTTTAACGATGGCTTTTGATGATGTTATTAGAATAGTTGAATTTTTTGGAAAATATATTTTGAGTTTTTTTAGCACCCCTGATAAAGAAATTCATTTAGCAGAAAGACGTAAATTTATAGGACAGGTAGGTTTAGGTTTAGCAAGTATCCCTTTTTTATCTATGTTGTACGGAATTACGAAGGGGAAATATAATTTTAAAGTTAAAGAAGTAGCTTTGTCTTTTAAAAACTTACCCAAAGCTTTTGATGGGTTAAAAATTGTTCAAATTTCAGACATTCATTCAGGTAGTTTTGATGATATAGAAGAGGTAAAACAAGGTGTGGATATAATCAAACAACAACAAGCAGATTTAATTTTATTTACAGGAGATTTGATAAATAACGATGCTGTAGAAATAATTCCCTACAAAAAAATATTTGGGAGCATGAAAGCTCCTTTAGGTGTTTTTTCCAGTTTAGGAAATCACGATTATGGAACTCATAAAAAGTGGAATACACTACAAGATAAAGAGCAAAATTTAGAAAATTTAAAGCAACATCAAAAAGATATGGGCTTTGAGTTGTTAAATAACGCAACAAGAACTTTAGAAAAAGAGGGAGATAAGTTGGATATTGTTGGTGTAGAAAATTGGGGAAAACCACCATTTCCACAAATAGGAGATTTATCTAAAGCATTAAAAAACACAAACCCAGAGAATTTTAAAATATTACTTTCTCACGATCCAACTCATTGGGATGAAAAAGTAATTCCGCATCAACAACAAATAGATTTAACATTGTCGGGCCATACACATGGAATGCAATTTGGTGTGGAGATTCCAGGGTTTAAATGGAGTCCCTCTAAGTATATCTACAAAAGATGGGCAGGATTGTACAAAAATAAAGAACAATATTTGTATGTAAATAGAGGTTTTGGTTTTTTAGGATTTCCGGGTAGAGTTGGTATTTGGCCAGAAATAACAGTAATAACACTAAATTCTAAAAGTTAATTATGGATAGTATATTTCATCAAAAACTAAGAAAATGGTTTGATGAATCTAAAATAGCTTTAGAAAGCAGACCTAACAAAGAAAATGAGCTTTTAAAAAGAGCAGAAATTTTAGAACATGCAGAACCCAATCCCGATTTTTTACTAAATATGGCAAATGTATGTGGTACCTACGAGATTGCGGGAGGTAATCCCGACATTGAAGAAAGCTATTATACCGGACTTTTGTGTATAGACTTAATAAGCAATCAAATAGAAACAAGTTGGTTGATAGAGGGGGAACAACACCAATCTGGTTACGGATTTGTATTTAATAATATTTTGATTATTCATTTTAATTACATAGTAGATAAAGAATTGTATCATGGAATTGTTGCCTACGATTTTTTAACTCCAGATATTTTTATAGGGAAATGGACAGAAGAGATTGCCATAGAAAACGCGTTTGAAATGGGTAGAAAATTAACCCATAAGGAATTAGGAGAACCCAATCCCGAAGATTTTTTTAGTATAAATTAAGTTGTTTATTAGAATTTGAACCTTAAAGTTTCGCTAATCAGTTTAATAAACCAATTTTAATCTTATTTTTTAAGTTCTTTTAACTATTTTTGCGCTTTAAATTTAAAGCACACCATGCAAGAAATAAGAAACATTGCTATTATAGCTCACGTTGACCACGGTAAGACTACTTTGGTAGATAAAATCATAGATCAAGCAAAAGTTTTAGACGAACGTAAAGAACGTACTGATTTATTGTTAGATAACAACGATTTAGAACGTGAAAGAGGGATTACAATTCTTTCTAAAAACGTATCTGTTCAATACAAAGGAACAAAAATTAATGTTATTGATACTCCTGGTCACGCCGATTTTGGTGGTGAAGTAGAGCGTGTATTAAAAATGGCTGATGGTGTTTTGTTATTGGTTGATGCTTTTGAAGGGCCTATGCCACAAACTCGTTTTGTATTAGGTAAAGCTCTTGAGTTAGGATTAACTCCTATTGTTGTTGTAAACAAAGTAGATAAAGAAAACTGTACACCAGATATTGTTCACGAAAAAGTATTTGATTTGATGTTTGCTCTAGAGGCTAACGAAGATCAATTAGACTTTACTACAATCTACGGATCTGCAAAGAATAACTGGATGAGTACTGATTGGAAAAATCAAACAGAAAATATTGTCCCTTTATTAGATGCTGTGTTGGAATCTATTCCAGCAACTCCATATAATGATGGAACTCCTCAAATGCAAATTACATCTTTAGATTTTTCTGCCTTTACAGGAAGAATTGCAATTGGACGTATTTTTAGAGGAGATTTACATGTAAACAAAGATTACATGTTGTGTAAGGCAGACGGTTCTACCAAAAAGGTAAGAATTAAAGAATTACACGTTTTTGAAGGAATGGGTAAGGTACAAGTAGAAACAGTAAGATGTGGAGATATTTGTGCAATTACTGGGATTGAAGGATTTGAAATTGGGGATACTCTAGCAGATTTAGAAAATCCAGAAGCTTTGCCAAGAACAGAGATTGACCAACCAACAATGAGTATGTTGTTTACGATTAACAACTCTCCATTTTTTGGAAAAGAAGGTAAGTTTGTAACATCTCGTCATTTACGTGATCGTTTGTTTAAAGAATTAGAAAAAAACTTAGCGATGAAGGTAGAGACTACTGATTCTGAAGATAAGTTTAACGTTTTTGGTCGTGGTGTATTACACTTGTCTGTATTGATAGAGACAATGAGACGTGAGGGATATGAACTACAAGTAGGTCGTCCTCAAGTAATTTTTAAAGAAATTGATGGGAAAAAATGTGAGCCTTACGAAACATTGTCTATAGATGTTCCAGAAGATGTTTCTTCTAAAGCCGTAAACTTAGTTTCTTTGCGTAAAGGAGATTTAATGGTTATGGAACCTAAAGGAGACTTACAACATCTAGAATTTACCATTCCATCAAGAGGATTGATAGGATTACGTAATAAAATTTTAACAGCAACTTCTGGTCAAGCAATCGTAAATCACCGTTTTAGTGAATATGGTCCTTATAAAGGAGACTTTAGCGAAGACGTAAAAGGAGCTATCATTTCTGCTGCGGCTGGTAAGGCAACAGCATATGCATTAGACCGTTTACAAGATAGAGGACGTTTCTTTATTGATCCTAATGACGAAATTTATGTTGGTCAGGTTATTGGAGAAAATAGCAAGTCTGATGATATGTCTGTAAATCTAATTAAAGGAAAGCAATTGACAAATATGCGTAAGTCTGGTACAGATGATGCAATGAAAATTTTTCCAAAAATAAACTTTTCATTAGAAGAGTGTATGGAATATATAAAAGCTGATGAGTATTTAGAGATTACTCCTGAAAACTTAAGAATGCGTAAGATTAAATTTAAAGCTTAATCATAAGCTTATAAAATTATAGTAAACTCCTTCAATTTTATTGAAGGAGTTTTTTGTTGTAAAAAAAACAATTATTTTAGCTACATGAAATTAACTTCACTCTTCTTTTTTTACACACAACTATTTTATAGTCAGACGCTTCGTATAGAAAAAAAAATAAATTTATCTAAAGAAGTGAGCGAGAATTCTGGGCTTATTTTCTTTAATAAAGAAATAATCACGTTTAATGATTCAGGAGGTAAATCAGAGTTGTATGTAATAGATCCTAAATCAGGAAAAATAAAGAGAAGGGTTGGTTTAGAAAATGCAAAAAATATAGATTGGGAAAGTATCACACAGGATAATGAGTTTATTTATGTGGGAGATACTGGAAATAATTCAGGTAAGCGAATAACATTTGTTATTTACAAAATTCTGAAAACAGATTTTTTAAAACATCATACAGTAGCTGTTAAAAAGATTAAGTTTTTGTATGAAGATTTAGATAAAATACCCAAAAAAGAAAGAGGAGATTATTTTGATTGCGAAGCAATTACTTTTTACAAAGAAAAAATTCTATTATTTACCAAAAATAGGCATAAAGGAAATACACATATTTACCAGATACCTAGCGCAGAAGGAACTCATATTGCAAAAAAAATACAAATACTTCCTATAGATTGCTTGTTAACATCGGTAGATTATAATTCTAAAAATAATATGTTATTGGGTACAGCTTATAATAGTAATTACAAACCATATATCTTTATTATTAAAAATTTTATGCCCCACAGCTCAAAATTTAAAAAGATAAATTTAACTCCACTGTTAAAAAAAGTAAATCAAATAGAAGGTGTTTCTTGGGCTGGAGACAATAAGTTTTATATTTCTAGAGAATATTCTAAAAAGAAGTTAAACGGAAAAAAGTACCATCGCAAACAAAAGTTATTTTTATTTTCAATAAAAGAATAAAAGCATGTCTAAATTTTTAAAACTTGTGCAAAAACAAAAGTTTGCCAAAGAAATTAAAAAACAACATTTTAATTTAGAAGCTAAAACAAATGCAAATAGAGGTGTTACTGTGTGCGCCTGTGGTTCTCAAAAAGCGTATACATCTTGCTGTAGGTTGATACACCATAATATTCATTTGGCTAACTCTCCTTTGAGTTTAATGAAGTCTAGATATACTGCCTATGTATTGGGGAATATTGATTTTTTAATGAGAAGTCATCATTCATCTACAAGGCCTACAAACGAGAAAGAGGCTATTTTGGCTTGGACCAATTCTATAACATGGTTAAGGTTGGAAATTATAGAAGAAACAGTACCTACAAATGAGGTAGGTTATGTAACCTTTATAGCTAGTTATCTGGAGAAAGGTCAACAAAATAGAATTTATGAAACCTCTAGGTTTTTAAAAGAAGATAAACATTGGGTTTATGTGGATGGAACTCATTTATAAAAGTTAGAGAACATGGCAAAAGCAGGAAGTGATAAAAACACTAAGAATAAATTAAAACATACAAAATTGATGGATAAAAAAAAGAATAAGATTCGAGAAAAAGAATTAATTCACAAAGAGCGTTTAAAAGCTTTAAAAGAGAATATTATAAAAACCAAAGAATAAAAAAAACAGGAAAAAAGTGTTCTAAGCACTTTAATCCTGATATATTGTAAACTTCATTCAACCTAAATCTACAATACAAATATATAAAAAAATCCATTTAAAAACTGTTAAAAAATAGTTTTTAAATGTTTAAAAAATAGTTTTTTTTCGTTTTAATTAATTTTAGACTTGATTCTAAAAATTTAGATATTAGAAGTAGTTGGAAATCAAAATGGTTGAAGTTAGATTGCTATGCACTGGTTATTTAGCTTAACGAAGCATTAAAGTTTTTAGTATATACTTGCTTAGCAGTTTATCCAAACAAGATAGGTTTATTAAAACAGCTATATTTAACAGGTGTAAATTATTAAGATTTAAAATTGATCTTTCTAAAATAAAAAATACAAATCTACTATTACTTAGGATTTACTAAAAAAGTAGATAAAAGACTAAATTATAAATATTTAGCATAAATAAAGAGCCATTTATTTTAGGTAAAAGTGGACTTGTTTTATACATTATAATACTAGGTAAGGACTAGAAATTAATAAACTAAGTTGTTCTTTATTTATTTTCTAATTTCCAAGCTCTAATCCAGTCGTACTTTGTAGTTAAGTCATCAAAAGACCCTGTTTCAAAAATACTATCATCATCACCTACGGGATTCCAATTGTAAGTTTCAATCGCCATAGTAAGGTGACCCTCAATATCAAAATCAGTTGATGGATTTGTGATAGAGTGAGATAGTTTTCCGTCTATGTAAAAAAGAATTTCTTTTGGAGATTTCCACCAACAACCATACACAAAATATCTTGAGTTATTTTTTTCTGCTAAAATAGTTTTGGTAGGTGTTTGTATAGATTTTTTTATTTCTGTATCGCAATCTCTTTGATGTCTCCATGTATTTGAAGCAAATATATTTGTAAAATTTTTAGCCCAATTGTGAGTTTTACTATGAACTCTACCCACACATTCTTGAATATCTAACTCTAATTTTCTTTTATCCTTATTATTACAACTGTGCTGAAAAGCAATCCAAAAAGTAGAAGACATTACTGTTTTATTTGCTTTCATTCTACATTCATAATATTGTCCTTGTTTTGCCGTAGCTTTAGACCTTACAATAGCACCTCCATGTGTCCAGTTTTTACCCTTAAAGTTTTTTGGAGAAGAATATTTTAAAGTTGTTACATTTAAACTTCCATCACTAACCGTAACGTTTTTTGCTTCAAACAAACCAGGAAATCTTCCAAACCATCCAAAACCATCTTTAGATGGATCTCTATGCCATTTTGTTTCATCAAAAAAACCTTCGTTAAATTCATCAGATAATTCTTCTATTTTTACCCATTTTTTATTTGTAGGAGTAGGAGGGGTCTCTGTAAAGTAAGGGGATTTGTCAGAATTATAGATCACATATTTACCAGTATCAAGTGTTGTTTCTTTAGTTTCTTTGTGAGGAGTAATAGTGGCTTCATCTATAGAAAAGTCTGCATCACTACATGAAATAAAAACTAAGAGGATAAATATTGATGACAAGTATATTTTTGATAGCATTTGTTTTTTTACAAAAGTAATAAAAATAAACGCTTTTTGTTGAGGAATAATCAATTTTTAAGCTAAAAAACAAATCTATTATTATTATTTAGTCTAAAAAACACAAGTTTAAATATCTGTATTAGACGTATTGGTGTACTTAAGTGTTTGATTAGCTGTGTTTTTGTTCTTTTTTATATGATTGTGTTTTTCATAATTAAACAACCTTAATTTTGAGTATAATTAACTGTTAAAGTGTTTTTTTTAAAGTTATAGTAAGTGTAAAAGGAGGTTTTCTAGTTGTGAAATGTAGAATATATAACGTGATTTAGACAATTAATTAGTCTAATATTGGTCCTCTAGGTTGGTTCTTTTTTTGGAGTATAATTTCTGAATGTAGAAATTTAGCAGCTTCTGCGGAATCACTTACTTTAACGCTACTGCGTTTTAACATTTCTAATTCAAACGTATTTAAAACACTTTTTCTTATGCCAGTTATTTGCCAATTAGACAGGGGTCTACATTCTTTAGTAATTTCACGAGCTAAAGAAAGCGCATCTAACAAAGCTTGATTAGCTCCCTGTCCTTTAAAAGGACTCATAGGATGAGCAGCATCGCCTATAAGAGTGATGAATTTATTTTTTTGTAACAATTCAGGCTGTAATAATTTACGATCATAAACAGGATATCCAGAAATAAGTGTTTCAGAACTAGTTGCTACTATTTGTGGAATAGGAGTATGCCATTGCGTTCTTAGGCAAGCTTCTTTTTTTAAAGCTTTACTTCCTTTAGAACTTAAAATTTTAGCATCTTTTTCAGATATAGGAAAACTAAGCTGCCACATAATAGAGTCAGATGTATATGGCATCACATAAATTCTTTCGTTACCATTGGCTGTTTGAAATACTGTAGCCGAATCTAATAGGGGACTCTCAATATTTTTCAAATTTTTTAAAGGACAAATTCCCAAAATAACCATACAGTTTAAATATCGTAATTTTGACGGGTCTTTATTAATTAGTTGTTTTCTAACAGAACTACGAATACCATCAGCTCCAACAACTAAATCTGCTTTCACTTTTTTTAATTGTCCATTTACTTTAAATGTCAAATCAACATCTTTACCTTCTTTATATTTTATAAATTGATGTCCCCATTGTACTTTAGAATGCCCATTTAATTGTTCAAGAAGTGCCAAACGTAAAGATTGTCTTGCAATATGTATATTGGTTCGTTTGGGGCTTTTTTTTGCATTAGTTTGCATCCATTTTCGCATTCCCCATTCTCCTATTATTTTTCCATCTGTAGAGTGAACTATATGTTTTGTAGAAACAACTCCCTCTTTTAAAGATGTAATTCCAAAAGCTTGAATAGCCTTACTAGCTTGTTGAAGTGTAAGTCCATATCCTTGAGATCGAGCATCAAAACTACAATCACGTTCGTAAAGAGTAAAAGGAATACCCCGATGTAGACAAGCCACAGCCAATGCAACACCTCCAATTCCACCTCCAATAATAGCGATATTAGGATAGTTTTTAGTATCTACCACAGTAGGATTTATAGATGAAATTAACCCTGATCCAGCGCAATTAGAGCATACATACAATTGACTCTTAGGAGCAATTGGAGCGGCCAATACTTTTTCTTTTTTTTGAAACTCTTTTAATGCTATTTGATATTGAAGTCTAACCTTTTTTTGAATCCTTCGGTTTTTCTTACCGCGTCCTTTACATTTTGGGCATATTCCAAAATTTAGGTTGTTATTTTTATTCTTCTCTATCATTGGGTAGCCATCTGTTTTTTTAGAATTAAGTATGGCAAAAGTACTTAATTCAAAATTTAGGTTAAATGGTTTAACAGTAGGTTTTCTAAATTACAAGTTGTTTAAATAACTATTGTAGTTTTAAAAAAAAAGTAACGGAATTTTTAACAGTAATATGTACTAGTTTTTATATTAAACTCCTTTTTCTCTTTTCTTAAATTTTAAATAAAAACTAAATCATACATTGTATATAATCTGTAATAAGTCCTTTGTTAATTTCAGATGCAGTAGCAAATTAAAGAATTATAAAAATCTACATTTTTTTTATAAAAAGATACAATCATCAAATAATCCAACTCATTTTAGTTTTACCCAAAATATATTTAGCTTGTGTTGTTTTTCCTTTCGTTTTTTGTGATTAAAATTCCTTAATTATTACTAGGTTTTATAAATGCTATACGCTTTTTTAGCTCCTGTTTTTTAGTTTATTAGTGTTGTTTACAGAAAAAAAGCATTGCTCTATTCAATACCCTTATCATTCTAAGCAATTAGAAACAGAGCTGCCTCAATTTGTTATTTAAATTTTATTTTAGAGTTAGAGTATCTTTGGGCTTTTCTATATTTTATTGGTAAAAGCACCAATTTGTATGTACTTTCTTTTGCAGTGGCCTAGGATTGGTTTTTATATAATTATTTGCTGTTTTGTTTTATAAAATTGGCCTTGTAAGTGTTTTTTTTATTTTTTAGTCTTAAAACATACACTCCTTTTTTTATGTCTGATACATTGATACTATCAACAGTAGTGGTATTGTAAGTTTCAGTTTTTACGATTTGACCATTTGTAGAAATAATTTCAAGATTGTAATTACCTGGTTTTACCAAATCAAGATAAAGATTATTTGACGTTGGGTTTGGATATACACCAATCTTGGTTCCTAAATTTGTTTTTTTAGAATACAATTCATCAAGCTCAATACCTTTATTATCTGCATCATCCACTATAATTTTTTTATTTACACTTTCGAATCTTTTTAAATACATCCAAAAAGAACCTTGTTCTCTGGTTAACTGATGGCAAATACCCCAAGAGACTCCTGATACAGGTGAAACTTCTTTGTTTACAGAACGATAAAGACCTGCGGCTTCAGGGTAGTCAAAACTATTATGATTTGTACGAACAAAGTCTGTAATTTTTCCTTTGATGTCAAAATTTTCACCGTCTTCTGCATACTGTAGTGTACCAAATTCGGGTCCATCTTGATGTAGCATAATTCCAATTCCTTTTCCAGAATTCCAAGCACACACCTCGTGACCAGTATTTGTTATAGGGTTGTATTTTGATTTTACAAAAGGTCCGGTTGGGTTGTCAGAAATAGCAACTCCCCATTTAACTTGTTTGTTTAATCCCCACATTCCAAGACCGCAAACAGGTTTTGGTGTAGATGTTTCTCCTTTGTAATATAAATAAAACTTCTCTTTAAAATAAATTAAACAAGGATCGTGTACTGCATTATCATCAAAAGCAGGCTGGTTGCTTACGGTTGGGCTTAAAACAGAATCTTCTAATTTTGTCCAAGGTCCGTTAGGAGAGCTTGAAAAAGCCATTGCTATTGTATTTTTATCATAAATACCCTCTAAGTCTGCAGCTGCTTGATAGATCAAGTAAAAAGTACCCTTGTGGTAAAACACCTCAGTAGTAAATGCTGATCGATGGTCAAAAGATCCTTCAGAACCTCTTTCTATCGCAGGTCCGTGTTCTTTCCATGTATATCCGTCAACAGAACTGGAGTAGTAAATATCATTAAAGTCCCACGGGGCTTTTTTACCAGGAATGTTAGTTAGACTGTAGGAGTACCAAACATAGTACTTTCCATTTACTTTTAGTACAGAGCTAGGGTCTCTTCTTGTATAATTCACATTGGGAGCCAAATCTCCTTTAAGATTAAATTTATCAAAAGCAATATTCCATTCAGGGTTGTTAGGTATAGTGATGTCACAATTTCCAGATTTAGCATGTTTCTCTAAACGTAATGTAGCACTACTTTTAAATACTTGAGCAGAGGTTGCAAGTGGTATAGAAATTATTAGAAGGAGTTGGTTAAATAGTTTCATTCTTTGTATTGGGTAATGCGTTAAATTATAGCGAAAATAAAAACAAGTAAAAAAGTTAATAAAACAGAGGATTGTGTTTTGTATCTTGTTTATTGTTGTGAATAATATATAAAATATAGCTATTAGGTGGTATTATGTTAAAAAAACGAAGTGTTGATAGAATTGCATAGTTTATTAAGAGTAAGGGCAAAAAAGTCTTTATCTAAATTTGTAAAGGTGATTTTTTAAAACAAATTATTGGGTTTTAAAATAATTTGTTTTAAATCTGTTTAAACGAGGAATAGAAACCGCTTTTATATACGGGTGATTTGGGTTTCTTTTTTCAAAATTTTGATGATAGTCTTCTGCTGGATAAAAAGTATCAATAGGCTCTATAGCTGTAACAGCTTTTCCTTTAAATGCTTTGTTAATTTCTTTAAACTTATCCCATGCTATATTTTGTTCTCTTTTAGTACTGTAAAAAATAATAGAACGGTAATTTTTTCCAAAATCTGGATTTTGCCCTAAAGTAGTTGGGTTTTGTGATGCATAATATATATCTACTAAATTTTTAAATGTTACTTTCTTAGGATTGTAGTACACCGCAACAGTTTCGGCATGTCCTGTGTTTTTAATTGTTTTATAGGTTGGGTTTTTAACGCTGCTACCTGCATAACCCGAAACCGCACTTTTTACACCAGGAACACTTTCGTAAATAGCTTCTACACACCAAAAACAACCACTTGCAAAGTAAGCTACTTTTAAGTTAGTGTTTTTATGATTTGGACTGGTTTGTGCATAAATAGACGTGGTAATCCATAATAAAAGTAAATATCTCATAAATGTTTAATTTAAAAAATAAGTAGAAATAACGAATGTGAAGTTACAAAACAAAAGCGTATTATAATTTGATGATTTATTATTTTAATAAGATATTTTGATAGAAACCACTAAGTTATCAGAAAAATCTATACAAGTATAAAAACATTAAATAGAAAACTTATTGTTTAATTAAATATTGCTCTTAAATTTGTGGTAGAAATTCATACAATTAATCAATATAAAATTATAATTATGGCTACAGCAGTAGGAAAAAAATTTCCAAATATAGCAGTAAATGCAATGAATGATATGGGAGATACTTTCCAAATCAATGTTTTAGAAGAGGCAGTAAACAACAAGAAAAAAGTGCTTTTATTTTGGTATCCAAAAGACTTTACTTTTGTGTGTCCTACAGAATTGCACGCTTTTCAAGCTGCTTTACCGGAGTTTGAAAAAAGAAATACAGTAGTTATTGGAGCGTCTGTAGATTCTGCAGAGGTTCACTTTGCATGGTTAAGTACTGCAAAAGACAATGGTGGTATTGAAGGTGTAACCTACCCATTGTTAGCAGACACAAACCGTAATTTATCAGAAGCTTTAGGAATTTTAGATTCAACAGAAGTTTTTGATGAAGAGTCTCAATCTTTTTCTAAAGAAGGAGACGATGTAACTTACAGGGCTACTTATTTAATTGACGAAGAAGGAACTGTATTTCACGAAGGAGTAAACCACATGCCAGTAGGACGTAACGTAAACGAATTCTTGAGACTGATTGATGCTTATTCACATGTACAATCTCACGGAGAAGTTTGTCCGGCAAACTGGGAAGAAGGTAAAGAAGCAATGCAAGCAAACGCAAAAGGAACAGCTGCATATTTAGCTAAAAACTAAAACTACTCTAAAAGTAGTTTATATATTTTAAAACCGGATGTTTAAAGTTGATGTTATCAATCATCCGGTTTTTTAGTACCTATTATTGAAAAGTTTAACTTTTAAAAATCTAATTGATGATGAGAGAATTAACAACAGATACACTTCAGGAAGAAGTGAGTAATAACGAGTTGGTTTTTGTGCAGTTTTCTGCTGGTTGGTGTGGTAATTGTAGAATTATGAAACCAAAATTTAAAAAATTTAGTGCAGAACATACAGGTGCAGAATTTTTAGTTGTAGATGCAGAAAAAAATCCAGAGTCTAGAAAGTTAGCAGATGTAAGCAACTTGCCAACCTTTGCTGCTTTTAAAAATGGTGCACTAGTAAATCAGGTACAAACTAACAAAACAGATGTTTTAAAATCTTTTATTGATGAAACTACCAGTAATTAAACACATGACTCAGTTTATTGCTGAGAACGATGTAGATTATGTTCACGAAACATTAGAAACATTAGAAGCACTTACAGAAGTAAGTTCTTTAAAAGATGAAGAGTTGGATGTAATTGGTGAAATTATTTCTAATTTATACGGCGCTATTGAGGTAGATAAAGAAATTAAAAAAGGAGTTCCTCAAAAAGAAGCCTTAAACAATTTTATGAAACGTGTTTTAGGTTCTATAGATAAGTAATATTATTAGAGTTTAGTCCCAAATAAAAAAAGACAAAATTAAAATGATCAAATCCTATTTTAATTGGAGTTCTGGTAAAGATTCGTCTTTAGCATTGTACAAAACATTGAATCAATCTGAGTATCAGGTTGATTTTTTGTTAACCAATATAAACAAAGATGTACACCGTGTTTCTATGCACGGTTTGCGAGAAGAGTTGCTAGATCAACAAGCTATATCGATAGGTATTCCTCTTAGAAAAATAGAGTTTTCGGGAAATGTAACTATGTCGGAATATGATAAGGTGATGAAAAAAGCCATGTCTAAAATTATTGAAGAAGGATATACCAAATGTATGTTTGGTGATATATTTTTAGAGGATTTAAAGGCGTATAGAGATCAAAAATTGGCAGAAGTGGGGATACAGGGAGTTTATCCTTTGTGGAAACAAGATACCAAAGCCTTGTTACAAGAGTTTTTAGATTTAGGCTTTAAGGCTATTACAGTTTGTGTAAACGCCAAATATTTAGACCAAAGTTTTGTAGGCAGAATCATAGATCAACAATTTATAGATGATTTGCCAGAGGGTGTAGATGTTTGTGGAGAAAATGGTGAGTTTCATACGTTTGTGTATGATGGACCTATTTTTAAACAACCTGTATTGTTTAATGTGGGTGAAAAGGTACACAAAACCTATCAACCCTCTAAAAACGATGATGATAATTGTTTTCAAAAAGAAGAAGAAGTAAATTGGAATACCGGATTTTGGTATTGCGACTTAATTCCTAAATAAATACTCCTTGGCAATTCGTAATTGAATTGTATTTTTACGACATATTTTGTAGTAACAGACCTATATGGAAAATATAAAAATACCATACAAAGAGACTGGATATTTTTCAAAAATAATACTAGATTATTTAGATGAAAAACAAACCATTCAGCCCTTTTATAATCGTTTTCCCAAATTAGAGAATTTTCAAGCTCAAATTAAAGAAAAAGAAAAGTCTTTCTCTCTTAAAAGTAGAAAAATACTGGTATCAGCTTTAGAATCTCAATATAGAAAAACAGAGACTAGTCAACTTACCCATAAGCATATTGAAAACTTAAGTCAGTCAACCACGTTTACTGTAACAACTGGGCATCAGCTAAATTTATTCTCGGGACCTTTGTATTTTTTATATAAAATAATTTCTACCATAAATTTATGCAAAGAGTTAAAGAAAAAATATCCAAAATATAATTTTACACCTATTTATTGGATGGCTTCTGAAGATCATGATTTTGAAGAAATTCAATATTATAATTTCAAAAACAAGAAAATTTCATGGAATAGATCCTCGGGAGGAGCTGTAGGCCGTTTGTCTACAGAGGGATTGGATGCGGTTTTTAAGGAGTTTTCTAAGTTGTTAAACACAGGTAAAAATGCAGAGGAATTAAGGTTGTTGTTTGATCAATCTTATCTCAAGCACTCTAATTTAACAGAAGCTTCCCGTTATTTGGTAAATGCATTGTTTGGAGAATATGGTTTGGTAATTGTAGACGGAGATGATAAGGCATTAAAACAACTTTTTAAGCCTTACGCATTAAAAGAATTAGAGGATCAAATTACATTTGAAAACGTAACGAAAACCAATCAGAGATTAGAGAAAGAAGGCTATAAAATTCAAGTAAACCCCAGAGAGATTAACTTATTTTATATTGGAGATGGATTTAGGGAAAGAGTTGTAAAAGAGGCTGGAGTTTACAAGGTACATAATACGGATATAGAATTTTCATCAGCCAAAGAATTATTTTTACAAACAGATAAACTAGAATTTGTATCAGGAAATGCCCTGTTGAGACCTTTGTATCAAGAAGTAATTTTACCCAATTTATCTTATATAGGAGGAGGAGGGGAGTTGGCGTATTGGATGCAATTGAAATCGACATTTCAAGCTTTTCAAGTCCCATTTCCAATACTGCTATTAAGAAATTCAGCATTACTAATTTCTAAAAAGCAACAGAAAAAGATAGATAAATTAGGTGTAGAGCTTAAAGATTTATTTTTAACACAACATAAATTAACTCAAAAAATAGTTGAGCAACGTTCAAAAGTAAACTTTGATTTTGAATCAAAACGAAATCAATTACAAAAAACATTCAGAGAGCTATCATCTTTGTCAAATCAAGTAGATTCTTCTTTTATAGGAGCGGTGAAAGCACAAGAAAAAAAACAAATTAAAGGGCTTAACCATTTAGAGAAAAGGTTGTTAAAGGCTAAGAAAAGAAAAATGAATGAATTGGTTAACAGAATAGCATCTATTCAGAATGAATTGTTTCCAGAGTATTCATTAGAAGAGCGTTCTAAAAACTTTTCGGAGTATTATGAATTTTATGGAAAAGAGTTGGTGCATATTCTTCTTAAAGAATTACAGCCTTTAAATCTAAAATTTTTGGTACTCCATCTTAATTCTTAAAAACTAAAAATAAAAAGCATATTTTGGGTAGATTTTAAAGTATAAATAGTAAGTCTATAATATTTGTAATTGTATTAAAAGATTGCAATAGAGTATTTCTAAAGCAAGTAGATGTATACAAACAAAAAATAATGAGAATGTTTGTATTTAAAAATAAGGTGCTTAGATCGTATTGGGTAAAACAACTTATATGAAATACCCCAATTGATTTAATAATCCTTTATATAGTTCAAACTCAGGTTTAGTTAAAATTCATTACCAAGCAAATCTTTAATTAAACTTTGTTTTTATGAATAGAACAGTAGTTGCTTTATCCGTTGTTTTAACGTTAATTAAAAAAAATATAATTTGTAAAAGGCTACTATACAGAAAAATATTTATTAAAATAGAAAAAACTACAAGTGTCATTAGATTTAAATCTAACAACTTCTATAAATTATATGTGGTAAAGGTCTCAGTATAAAAAAACGAATGATTAAAACACATGTTTTTTTTTGTTTATGGATGTTTGTTAGTATATTTGTTGTAAATTAAATATATATTATGAAAAAAAATATTTTATTAGCAGCAATGGCTGTTTCTATGTATTCTGTAGCTCAAGATTTACCTCAAAATCCTGAACCAGGTAAATGTTATGTTCGTTGTACAACACCAGATGTATACAAAAATGAAGATGTACAGGTTTTAGTAAAACCAGCTTACAAAGTATTAAAAAAGTTACCTGCTAAATTTGAGACTGTAACAGAAAAAGTTTTAGTAAAAGAAGAAAGTAAAAAACTAGTTGTAGTGCCTGCAAAATGGGGAACTAAGACAGTTGATTATATCAAAAAAGTAACAGCAAATAGCATTAAGACTAGTCCTGCAACATTTAAATCTTCTTCTGAAACAATAGAAATGAAGCCTGCCTTTGCTCAATGGGAGTTAAGCCCTGCTAAACCAGATTGTGCTTCTAGTAATCCTGATGATTGTAAATATTGGTGTTATAAAGGATACCCAGCTGTTTACCAAACTTTTCCTACACAAGTTTTAGACAAAGATGCAGCATATGTAACTTCTCCTATTTCTGAAATTCCATCTTCTTATACAGTTAAAATTGTAACAGCGCCGGCTACTACTAAAGAAGTTATAATTCCAGCTGAGTACGCTACAATTAAAAAAACAGTCTTAGTAAAAGATGCATACACTACGGAAGAAACTATTCCTGCAGTATATAAAACAGTAACTAAAGAAGTTTTAACTAAAAAAGGAGGATTAACTTCTTGGAAAGAGGTTGAATGTTCTTTAGTTGAATACCAAGCTTTACCTATTAGTTGGAATGTTGGAAGTGCTACATTAACAAGCCAAGCTAAAAAATTAATAGACACTAGATTGATGCCTGTATTAAAAGCTAACCCTGGAGTAAAGTTAGAAGTGGCTTCTCATACAGATTCTAGAGGATCTAGACAAGCTAATCAAAGTTTATCTGAAAGAAGAGCACAAGCAGTAGTTAACTATTTAATAACAAAAGGTATCAACCAAAGTTTATTAGTAGCTAATGGATATGGAGAAAATAAGTTAAGAAACAGATGTTCTGATGGAGTTTCTTGTACTGAAAGAGAACATTCTGCTAACAGAAGAACAGAGTTTAGATTGATTAAGTAATTTTAATAACTTAATTAATATTGGTACGATTATTGAAAACTCTTCTCTTAACAGAGAAGAGTTTTTTGTTTTAGAATTATTATAAAATTGATACAGCGACAGTATGAAAGGAAAATTGTTAGTTTTGTTTTTGTTTTTTAATTTTTGTTTGGTGGCACAGAATCCTGGTGTTGTCAAATGGGGTGAAAATTATAGCCACGTATTAAAAAAAGCCAATAGAAATCAAAAGCCTGTTATTGTCTATTTTTCGGGGAGTGACTGGTGTGCGCCTTGTAAAAGGTTAAAAAAAGACTTGTTTGATTCTTCTGATTTTGAAGTTTTAGCTAATAAATGTAATTTATTATATGTAGATATACCTCAAAATAGAGATTTACTATCAAAATCTCAATACAATCATAATAGGCAATTGATGAATAAATTGAATCCTAGAAAGGTGTTTCCTTTGGTAATGGTATTAGATAAAAAGGGTAATATTAAAAAACAACTAAGTGGTTATGGGATTATTCAAGAACCTTCAGGTTATTTACAAATGATTCGTGAGAGCATACAGAGAGAGTAGAGGTAAATTTTAAAAAAAGTAGAAGTATAAAAAAAGCCTATCAAATTAATGATAGGCTTTTAAACTTTATAGTAAAGAAATCAAATTATAAAACTTGAACGTTTACTGCGTTTAATCCTTTACGACCTTCTTCAACGTCATAAGAAACTTTGTCTCCTTCTGCAATTTCGTCAGTTAAACCATTAATGTGTACAAACACATCTTTACTTCCATCTTCTGGAGTAATAAAACCATAACCTTTTGAATCGTTGAAGAACTTTACTGTACCGTTACTCATAATAAATAAATATATATATTTTTAAAGTCTGCAAGATAACATAATTTATATATGATATATTATAAATACTGTTTTATTTTAAAAAAAAATTAATTTTAAGACAAAAGTTATTGAAACCTTGCAAATACAGTTTTTAGTCATCTATAGTTAAATCAAAATAGCTGTAAAAAAGGGATAACCCTATAAAAGACTATCTCTAATATATATTGTATTGAGAGTTTATTTAAGGTTACCTAAATAGCGTTCTGCATCTAATGCAGCCATACAACCTGTACCCGCGGCAGTTACAGCTTGTCTGTATTCATGATCTTGAACATCACCAGCTGCAAAAACTCCAGGTTTGTTTGTTTTTGTAGATTTACCTTTTGTAACCAAATATCCAGAATTGTCCATTTCTAATTGATCTTTAAAAATATCAGTATTAGGTGTGTGTCCAATTGCAATAAAAACACCTGTAACAGGTATCTCGTATTTGTTTTTACTTTGATTATTAACCACACGAACACCTTCTACAACAGAAGTTCCTAAAATTTCATCTACCTCTGTATTGTATAAAACTTCTATGTTTTCTGTTTTTTCAACTCTATTAATCATTGCCTTAGAGGCTCTCATAAAGTCTTTTCTTACCAACATTGTTACCTTACTACATATATTAGCTAAATACGTAGCTTCTTCTGCTGCAGTATCTCCAGCTCCAACAACAATCACATCTTGTTTTCTGTAAAAAAAACCATCACAGGTTGCACAAGCAGATACTCCACCACCTTTTAATTTTTCTTCACTCTCTAACCCTAAATATTTAGCGGTTGCTCCTGTAGTAATAATAACTGTATCAGCTTCTATTTGTTTGGTCCCATCAATGGTGATTTTATGAACACCCCCAACTTTATCATTAAAATCTACAGATGTTGCCAATCCAAAACGCACTTCGGTACCAAAACGTTCTGCTTGTTTCTTTAAATCTTCCATCATAGCAGTACCATCTGTACCATTAGGGTAACCAGGAAAGTTGTCTACTTCGGTTGTCGTTGTTAATTGTCCTCCCATTTGCATACCTGTATACATCACAGGGTTTAATTCAGCTCTTGACGCATATATAGCAGCAGTATATCCTGCTGGACCTGATCCAATAATCAAGCACTTAATTCTTTCTGTTGTATCTGACATATTCCTATATTTTAGAATTGTAAAATTAATTGTTTTTTACAGTTATAATATCAAATGTTTATAACTTTTAACAATCCTTTTGGTTTTAAAACTCATTAGTAAATAGAAGAAAACAGAAGCTTTTTATATTCATAAATAATTCTATTTTTACAATAGATTAAAAAGTTAGCAAGCGGTAGTTGTTTAACCTTTATTAATTAAACAAATCTTATGTTAAAAAGTGCTCAATTATTTGATTTAATTATTGTAATTCCTTCGTATAATGAATCTAAATCTTTGCGAAAAAAAAAATTCTTCTCTTTTTTAAATTCTCACAAAAATGTAGGAATTTGTTTTGTAAATGACGGCTCTACAGACACCACAATGTCTATTTTAAAAGAATATGAAAAAGAACTTCCTACTCAGATTTTTGTATTTGATTGCCCAAAAAATTTAGGAAAAGCTGGAGCTACTTTTGAAGGAATGATTTTTTGTTCTAAAAATTTGATGTTTAAAAAAATAGCTTATATAGATGCTGATTTAGCAACTTCTTTAAAAGAATGTTATAGAGTAAGTAATAAGTTAAAAGGGAAATTAACTTTTGTTTTTGGATCTAGAATTAAAAAATTAGGATCAAAAATAGAAAGAAGTACTTTTCGTTTTCTTACAGGAAGAATAATAGCCACCTTTATTTCAAGAATTTTAGATTTGGGTGTGTATGATACACAATGTGGTGTTAAAGTTTTTACAAAAGAATTGAGTATTCTTGTGTTTAATAAACCTTTTATTTCTAAATGGTTGTTTGATGTTGAAATTTTTTTTAGAATTATTAAAGTATATGGTAGAAAAGAGGCGGTTCTCAAAATGAAAGAAATTTCATTAAACAAGTGGGTTGATAAAGGAGATTCTAAAGTAAAAATGAGTTATTTTTTTAAGCTTTGGATTGATTTATTAAAAATAAACAAGGCATATAAAAACATATAATGAATCAATTTTTACAGTATATAAAAACAAACAAATTAGAAATAACTGTTTTTTTATTAGCAGCATTAAGACTTGCAGTAGATACTTGGTTGCCTTTATTAGATAAAACCGAGGCAAGATATGCGGAGATTGCAAGAATTATGTACGAAACAGGAAACTGGGTAACACCTCAAATAGACTACCATATTCCTTTTTGGGCAAAACCACCTATGTCTACCTGGATTTCTGCACTAAGTTTTTACACGTTTGGAGTGAATGAATTTGCGGCAAGATTCCCTTCTTTTTTAATACATATATTTTTAATAATTTTTATAGCTAAATCATTCTCTTTTTCTAAAAAACAAAGCTATTTACTAGCATTTGTATTGTTAACCATTCCTGAATATTATATTCATACTGGAGTTGTTTCTACAGATTCTTCTTTATTAGTTGGAGTTACATTTATTATGATAGGGTTTTGGCAATCTATTCATGCCTTAAAAAAACAAATTTTATGGCAAATTTTAACTTGGTTAGGGGTTACTATTGGTATGTTATCTAAAGGTCCAATTGTTTTGGTGTTAACAGTACCTCCAATTTTTATATGGTCTTGTTTTTACAAAGAAAAGATATATGAGTTTTTTAAAAAAGCATTCTGGATTCCGGGTCTTTTATTTGCTTTTTTAACTTCTTTTCCGTGGTACTATTTTGCCGAGTTAAGAACTCCTGGATTTATAGATTACTTTTTTGTAGGAGAACATTACAAAAGATTTGTAGAATCTGGGTGGAAGGGAGATAAGTATGGCTTTGCAAAACAACAACCCAAAGGAATGATATGGCTATTTTTATTAGTATTCTCTTTGCCTTGGATGCAATTTGTGATTTTTAAAGTTGCTAAAATGAAACATGAAATTATTAAAAATCCTAGAGTTACATTTTTATGGTTTTGGTTGCTTTGGACTCCTTTGTTTTTTACAGTTTCTAAAAGTTTAATTCACACCTATACATTACCATGTACAATTCCACTAGCTTTACTAGTTATACATTACTATAAAAGTTTTATATCTCAAAAAGGATGGTTTATTGCAGCTTTTGTAGTGCCAATAGCCTTGTTGATAGGTTTTGTAGGAGTAAATACTATTTATACAGATAAAAAATGGCATAACACCGATAAATATTTAATAGAACTAACCAAGGGTTCTACAATAGATATATATGCATGGAAATTTAAGTCTTACTCTTCTCAATTTTATACAAACGGAAATATTAAAGTGATTGATACTAAAGAAGATTTAACCTTGCTGATAGAACAAGGAAAGGAGTTTTATCTATTATCTAGAGATTCACATTTTAAATCCATGCCATTAAAAATAAAAAATCAATTACAATTTATGGCAAAAAATAGAAAATCAAAGTTATATAAGACTAAAAAATAGTTGTTATATTTCTAATTATAGAGTTTGGTCGATAATTATTTGTTTTATGAAAAATTTTAAAGGTCAAATTGTTCTAGAGTTTAACAATCGTTTTAGATTTTTCTCAATATTGAGCTTTTATCAAATGGTCAGAAAAAAATAAAGTTAGAAGAATATGTATTAAAAAAATAGAAACGTTTGTTGTTTTAGTAACTTTCATACAGTACATAGATAAAAAGCAGTATGGTTACTGATAAATGGAAATAGTATTCTTTTATTGAGGTCAGTATTTAATTACGTATCTTATATCTCACTAAATAGGTATTATTATGGATATTTTTAAAGGACAAAACCTTCTAGAGTTTTCAGATCAGTTCAAAACAGATGAAAACTGTAAGCAA
>Ga0209093_1000132_pt1 | contig 37781 bp, 40 predicted proteins | sample SidtaG_4_FD_187450 | JGI IMG/M metagenome (GOLD analysis project Ga0209093, IMG submission 187450) | Marine algal microbial communities from Sidmouth, United Kingdom - Sidmouth_Male1 metaG (SPAdes) (version 2) | ecosystem: Host-associated > Algae > Red algae > Unclassified | place: Sidmouth...
GTGCCAGGGGGGGGAGGCCGCGGGCTTCCCGGCAGTTGGGAATATGGCGGCGGTGGCGGCGGCGACGGCCGCGGCGGTGGGGGTGACAGTCGCGACGGTGTGTGAATGCCGAGTGGGGAAGGGGGAGAAGCGGCAGGACCACCAAAAAGGAGGGAGCGAGGGAGACAACTGAGCGTCTGATATGGAGGAAAGAGACCTAAACGGATACCTGGAGAGAGGGGGTGCGGTCCGGGCAGCACCAGAGCTCCGGGGGGGAGGGTGGTCGGAGCAATGCCGGACAATGGAGGCAAGACACGCTGCACTGTCTGCGTGGCACCTGTCAAGCTGCACGAAACACACACTCCAGATGCTGTGCCAGATTGAAGCTGACGGAACACACTCCGAAGAAAGCACACGAAACGATCAAATCCTATTGGCTCATCTGCCTTCGATGTACTGCACGTGCCTTCGATGTACTGCACTTGCCTTCGATGCACTGCTGCAGTACATCGAAGGCTGTGGTTTCCACCTCACGTGCCAGGGCGGCAGAAACGTGGGCTACAAGGCCCGGGTACCATACACACACATGATTCGATTTTTTTTTTCCGCGGAGCGGAGAGCGTTGAATCGGAGAGTTAGACACGATTATCCGGCCAAATTAACAAAAACTGAGTTTCACACTTTCATGTCCACCCCAGAAGTCGCATCAGCCCATGGTTTCTGATTCCAATTCTCGCCATAACCAAATGCAATACCCACAAGTACGCGTCGGCTTGTCCTTCATCGGATGCCGCGAAGCGGCAGCACTGAGAGTCGTCGCTGGACTGGCTCTACCCGGGGTCGTCAAGTCGGCACCGACAGGGATGGCGAAATAGGGAGCCGGAGCGTGCGTAAAGGAACAGAAATACCAGTCGAACCCTGGGGGGACGGGGGGGGGGGACGGCGCAGACGGCTGCGACGGTGACAGAAACGGCAACGGCAAAGGCGGCGGCGTCACAGCAGACGGCGGCCATGGCGGCCATGGCAAGGGGGCGCAGCGCGGCGCCCGCGCCGTCGGCCTCCAAGGGAAAAGGGTAGGCGCCGACGGCGCGGACGCGGATGCCTGGCTTCAGGGTTGTCGACGGCACACCGCCCACCGCGGGGGCGGCGGCGACCGTCAACTGCGCCACCGACGGCCACGGCGGCCGCCGCTGGCAGCGGTGGCGCCCCTCACTGCCGGCCCGCCGACGTCCGCGCCTGCGCCGCCGCGCAGCGCGCGCCCCTGCTGCGCCAGTGCTAATCCAGCCGCCACCGCCGCGCGGCGGGTCCCGCCCCCATTCGGCTGTGCCTGGGAGAGGTTGCCGCGTCAGTCGGGCGCGTCCGGTGCGGCTACCTCGGACGTGGCACGGCGCCCGTCCCCCGTGGGGTGCGCACGACGTGCGGCTCGCCCCCCCCAGCCTTTTTCCTCCCGCACCCATACCCACCCCGCCTCTCTCCGCAGCCTCCCCGTTGCCGGCCGCCAATCCTGTCCCGCCCGGCCCGCCTGCCGCTCAGCGCATATCACCGCCGCCGCCTGTTGCCTCCCCAGCGTGGCACCTCTGTGCAGCCCACGCGGTGGTCGTTCTGCGACCGCCCACTCCCCACGCCGCCGTCGACCGCTGGCGCACCTCCGCCGCCACGCGCAACGGCGGCGGGCGGCGGTGGTGCGGCGGCGCTGCCCGCCGTAGCGCCCACGCCTGCGGCGCGAGTCGTCGACGTGTCGTCGGCACGATCGGTCGCGGAGGTGGCGGCGGCGGCTCGCTCTGCCGGCGGTTTCGGCCGCGGCGGCGGGGCGCCGCGCTCGGTGGGCGGGGGGCTTGGTGGTGGCCGACCCCCGTGGCGGGGGCGATCGCCGAGGGAGGCGGGGGGGAGAGCGGTGTTCAATTTGGGGTGCGCCGTCGTTTTGACCGCGGCGGGAGGATGAAGCGCCCCTGTGCGCGAGGGAAGGGGCGGGGGCGGTGACTCTTCTCCTGCTGCCCTGCGCTGGCGGCTGGCGTTCTGAAAGTCCCGGTGACTATTGGTACGTTGGGCAGCAACTGCTTGCGAGGAAGAGTGCGTCACGGGGGTAAGGAGCCGCTGCTGCGTTAGAGAGAGACGGAGCTGCGGCCCGTCGGGAGATTGGTTCTGCCTGCCCTGAGATTAGCGTTTCTCGTGTATCCCCGGCACGTCAAGTGGAATGACCTGAAAAATCTTAGCTCCTACGTGGCAGCAGAAATGAAGTTCTTGAGTACTTAGGTCATTTTTAGTATTTCGGATTCAAAACTTCGGAGACCTGCGATTGGTGGCAGCAGACAGGTGAGGGGCCGGATGGCACATATGAAGGTTCTAAAAGAGGATCATGCCACATATGTGCCGGATGATTGAGCGGCTCACGATGCTGACCCCTGGCGAGCGGACATGCGATGGTTAGGCGGATGGCTGAGGGGCCTTATGAGGAGCGACGACAGCCTATTATTACTACGAGGTCTGGTAACGATAGGCTGAGAATCGCCGACGTATCCGGCAACCATGTGTGTGCATCGTACCGGGGCCGGCTACAAGTCTGCATGTCGTGTACTCGACACCGACGCGCTCCCCCCCCCCCCCCCCCCCCCCCCCCACACAACCCGCCAGAAAGCCATACTCAGCGGCAACAAGAAGGCCCGAAGGTCCCTAATACGTACAAAGGCACAGGGGACACAAAATGGGGAGGATCAGGTGCACAGGGACAAGGAATGCATGCTGTATATTCTAATCCCACACCATAGTCACGACCGTGATCGCGTGCGAATGGGAGAGGTACAGTATTTACAACATGGAGACGAACAGCACGAGATGATGATCGCGCCTCCCAGCATTCGTCGCACACCCACGAGCCCCCCCCGCCCCCCCGCCCCGCCCCGAACCCCCGAAAAATACAGAAATGGGGACCCCATGACGTGTGATTCACGGCAACATAGCCCCACGAGACCCCCGATGAGAGCCAAGCACGACGGATGCCTGGGATCGGCGGGGCGACGAAGGCGGCGGCGATGGTAACGGGCGGGGGTGGGGGTAAGGTTGGCATGTCGGTAAATTTGGTCGAAAAACGAAATCGGTAAGGGTCGGTTTCCCGTTTGAGAATCGGCATTGTCGATTCGCTCAACGGTCGGTACATGTCGGTATGGTACTATTGTTGGTATTTAATCCTGGGAGAAATCGATCGATGCCACGCAACGAGAGAGGCACTCGCCAGACCCACGAGTCGAGAATCAGACAGACCAGCAAACCAGCCACGATACGTTTTTGAGCTCACAAGGCTCCTGTGATTGGCATACAGACCCCCCCGCCCCACACCAACTAGACCTGTGGCCACACCTAGCGTACGCACCACCACTAGCCGGCCGGCCTACATCAGTTTGTCGGCGCATCAGTCACTCGCGTCAGGCACCCAGACCCTCGCACCCGAGTCCAGCTGACGCCGTGGCCGCACTCTACGCACCGCCACACGCTGATTTTCCTCGATTACTTTACCAGGTCACCAGGAGCCCACGCCATGCACATATCACTCGGCCCGCAGTCACGCTGACCCCTTCCGATGCACGACGGCCGTACACAGCAGCACATCGGTGTGCCTTAGAGCTTTGTCCAAGACGCGCCGCTGCTCGGTCCTGCCGAGGAGCACTGCAACTCTCCATGTGCACATCGCTGCCCGCACTCCTTGCACTCATCTTTCCCTCTTATCTGCACCCCCTCACCCCCATCACGCTGCAGACCACCACGATGCCCGGGTGGAGGGCGATTCGACGGACGAGCGAACGCTACTTGCAGGCGGACGGCAGTGCGTCCAACTACTGGGTGGCCTATTGCATTGCGTGTGAGCGCGCGTACGCGCGGTACGAGGAAGCTGTAGCCGGTTGCCAAGGCGACGACCAGGCGATTGCCAAGATTGATGCCGTGCGCCCCGCGGAGCGTCTCCCTGGGCGGTCTGATAGGATGCATCCTCATCTAAAGACCTGCAAGTTTATGGACCCGACTATCTTTGTTGTCGATGCGGACGGACAGGGCAGCAATGAGCCCCACACTATTCCGGCTGCAGCGTCGTCCTAGTCAGCAGACGTTGCCTCCCGGGAGTCAGAGGCGGCTCTGTGACGCCGCCTGGGCTTGACCAGCCATCAGTTTCAAGGTGTGCGCAGCGACCTCATCGACCAGACGGAACAACTTGCGCCCGGTCATAAGCGGCGCAAGGCGGACCCGACGCTCGAGTCATTTTTCAGCCGCGACCTGTCGGCAGCGGAGAGGGGGGAGTTGGACAAGCGTCTTCTCCGGTTGGGGGCTGATCGGCGTTTTCCGTTTTCGTTCGTGGAGAGCCAAGCATTCATCAATTTTTTTAGTCTACTTTGCCAGTCCGCGGTGAGCAGGCTTCCCAATCTTCGTCAGCTCGGCGGTCCCATCCTCGACGCTGCAGCCGCAGACGCCAAAACCAAGTCCCGTCATGCGGTAAGGACCCTGCTCCAAGATTCGGCGCGAGCGACTTCGATGCTTGATGGCTACAAAACAGCTAACAACACCCATTTACTCGGAGCTGTGATCGGTATTGGCGCGGAACGCTACATTTTGGACGCTGAGGAGGAGGGCTACCAGAATCATGGCGTAGCGGCGGCGAGTGAGATGGCGTCCGTTATTGAAAAGCTGGAGGCGGATGGCGATCTACCTATCGGATGCGCTTGTACGGAAGATGCTGGGCACTGCGGCCGCGCTCGCCGAATTCTTGCGTTGCGGTACCCGAAGCTGGAGTTTCTAAGATGCTTGGCTCACAAAGCCAATCTTTTGATGAAGCACGTCCTCCAAGATTCCAGTCTACGACCGACTTCTGAGGCTGCTGTTTCCGCGGCCAGCCAGCTCGTCCGGTCGTCCGCTAAGCTCCTGCCTCAAGCAAGAGCCTCTATGCACCGACTTTACGGCATCTCATTGGCTATCCTAAGCGTTTGCAAGACGAGGTGGAGCTCGCTGCAGATGTGCATGGCCAGCCTCCTTCGTGTGCGCGGGGCCTTGCGGTGCCTCGTTGCTGAGCTGGGGTCGGCAGCTCCCGACGCGCTCCTCCCAATGGATTTAGACGAATAATGGAGGGAGCAGGCGGTGGCCGAGTGGGTCATCCGGCCCATCGCGCATGCATCCTTCCTGTTGGAGCGCGACGACACCACACTTGCGGACGCGTTTGGTACCTATGAGTCAGCGTACAAGCACCTCGCGAGTGTAAGCTCCCATCCCGGCCAGGCTCGCTTGTGTGCTGACCTTGAGAGTCGCTGGGCCGCGGAGGAGCAGGTGCTGTTTTTCTTCGCTTTTTGCCTCCACCCGCAGTACATGCATGTGGCTAGAGAGCTGCTGGGTCAAGACTGGCGGTCCTCACCCGTGCCGTTCTTTTCCATCCCGTGCTTGGCAAAAGCCTGGGCCGGCTACTTAGCCAAGTGGTTCCCAGACGAGGCTGCCAAGGCAAACTCCATCGTGCAGCAGATGTTTGAACTTTTGACTGGCGACATTGAGCCCTGTTTTGCGCTCCTGCACGAGCAGACGACCAGTCCTACCAAGCTGCTGGGTGGACCTGGCTGAAGTTTTGGGAGTCTCTTGCAATGAGTGGCACCTGCTTAGAGCTGGACAATTTTTCCCACAGTCTCCTAGGATGCAAGCCGCAGACGGAGTCTGTCGAGCGGCTCTTCAAGGAGCATGTAGCTCAACAAAGCAAACCTAGGAACCGCATGGGGCTTGAAACTCTCAACAAGGTCACATCTGTCAAGTGTATCTATGATCAAGAGGATCGGTGACTTGCCAACGTGCGTACCAAGTCAAGAAACCGCGTGCTGACAGCCGCAGAGAGCGTCAGGTCGACAGCTGAACAGTCTCGAGACGCGCCGCCGGCGACAGCTGGCGGGGAGGTGGATGCCCCTTTCGCTGAGGACGCCCATTCGGCCTCAACCGACGTGTTGCACGAGTGGGCAGCCGCTTCGGGGGGTGCGCAGGACGCGGACGAAGCGGTACTCCACCATCCGCGGGGCGAGGAGCCGGCCTATATGGCGTTTGAATTTTCGGTGCCCGCTCTGCCCGAGCAAGCATGCCCACTGCCCTCTTATGACGTGCCTGGGTATTCCCAAGAGGTAGTGTGGCGGTCGCGCACCTTCCGTGCAGCCATGTTTCCTTCGCGTCATCTCGTTGGCAGCAGGGCGGGCGAGCAGTTTGCTGTCGATATGTGTGCCTTGATGCCTGAGGAATTCCCTGGACTTTAGTACAGGGTACTATACACACCCGCACGTTGAGGAATAAGTTGCCTTTTCCAGTGCACGTTGCGGGAGTACTTGACCAAAACCGTCCCGGGCGGGCCTCTCTGCGTCCTACGTTGTCCGGCGACGTCCCCCGCTTGTCTCTTGACTATGTAAAGAAGCGCACAGGTCCGCCCGACCATCTTACGAGTTTACTCGAGGTGGCGACGTCTTCATCGTCCGTACGGTCCGCGGGAGCAGATCTTGGTTAAAGCGGTACGTGAGGGCATGTGCGGTGTTTGCGGGGCCGTGAGGGCCGATTGACCGGGGCGGATGTGGTCACGCTCCCGTAAGTTTTCGGGACTTGCCGAAAAGGTGGCTTCAGAGGCCTGAGAGAGCTTTTTCTTTTCGAACGTTCGAATGGGGGGTTGTGTTGTCGCGGATTGCGTGGCTGCTCGAGTGGTCGCGGCCATCCTCGTTGCCTGTGGTCGACCGGCGCAGCGCGGATGTTGACGGGATTGCGGGCTGACAACGTAGTGCGGTGGATCGGGGAGGTGGCGGCCCCCGACGGAGCATGGGCGTTGCAGGGTGTAGGGGCTGGAGGAAGAGCTGCGTGTTTTCGGTGGGTACGTTGACCATGGGGAGCCGGTCGGGGTGGGAGGGTGCTCGGTGGTTTTCGCGTCGCGCAACGCGGTTTGCGTCGCGCGGCTGTTGACCTTCATGTGGGCGGTGTTATGTGCGCACCTGCGCGACCGCTGGTGCTAATGATGATGAGCCTCGTCGAAGCAGCCATAGGAAGCGTTCCGGGCCTCCTTGCCGTGGATCAGTCGCCGGGAAGCTGCGGCAGGCGACGGCGGCGGGCCCTGTGGCGGTCCCCCTGCTCTCAGCAGTCGACGAGGCGGTCGCGCGGGAGGCGGTCGCGCGGGAGGCGGTCGCGCGGGGCGTGGGCATTGGCGTGACCCACGCGGACGCGCCGCTGGACGCGGGGCTCGGGCTCCCGGCCGACCGGGCGCACCGGGCGGTGGCCGCCGCCGCGGGCTACGGCGTCGCCGTGGAAGAGCGCCGCGAGTTGTTGGGGGAGGCCGCCGCCACCGCCGCGGCATCGGCAGCGGCGGGCGCGGGGGTGAGGGTTGGCAGGGGGGGGGGGTGGACGACCAGTGTGCGGGAGACCCCTGGGGGGGTGCCGTGGGCCCCTTGGGGGGGGGACACCCGCGAGGGACACGGCGCCGCCGCGCTCGCTGGGCGCTCGCAGGTGGATGAAGGGGGAGGGGCGGAGGGTGGGGAAGAGCCGCCGCGGTGGCGGTGGCTCCGGCGCCCAAGGCGCGCGCCGGCGGCAGCGGGTGAGGGGGAGATGGACGGCGACGGCGGAACTGGTGGGCTTGCGGACGGCGCGGGCGGCTTTGCCGACGGTTCGGGCGACTTTGCAGACGGCGCGGGCGGGCTTGACGACGTTGCGGCCACGGCGGCGGCGGCGGCGTCGGCGGCACAGCCGCTGTCGCCGTCGCTGTCGCCGAACGGTGCCGCCACGGGGCTGTGGGTGAGCTGGTACGCCAGCCGGCAGCGGCCGGTGGAGCGGCGGCACCACCTGTTTGGACCCCGCCGATCGTGTGGGATGCGCTTCCTGTGTGAGGGGGGCACAACGCCCGCCGCAGCGGCGGCGGCCGCGCCGTCTGCCGCCGCCCCCGCCGCACCATATGTGCATATGTATATATCCTCCCGACACGATTGCTGGCGACGCACCGGCGCCGTCGCCGTCTGGCCCGGGTGGCGGCGGCGGCGGTAGCGCAGGCGGTGGCGGCGGCGCGGCCAGCGTCGGCCGACGCTGCCAATCTCTCGTCTTGTGAAAGCGGTTTTTTCGTGTCGCAAGTCCAGGGTGTTTTCGCGAACGCGCTTTCATTAATTGGCGTGGCTTGGAACTCAGTTGATTCATTGACGCTGGGGCGAAGGGACGAGTGCAAGCTAACCCAGGTCGGGCACGGTCGAGGTCGTGGCGCTGGTCGGGTGGAGTGCCGAGGCGAGCGGTTAGCACGGCCGGGGTCATGTGGTGGCCATTGCAGTGTGTGACAGAGGGAGCGAACGCGAGTAGAGCTCCATCCACACATCCCGCGTAATCGGAGTTATTGTGAAAAATTTAGAAAACCGAGATCTCGTTATGAAATTGGTAAATCTGTATACCGATCGGGAAACTGTATCCAGAATCGCAGCGTTTTGGTGCGTGTCCCAAAGATGAGACATGTGCGTTTTCTGGAAGACTGACACATCACTGCACGGTGGCAGGCGGGGTGGGGTACGAGAAAATTCTCAACTGGCCTCCATGGAAAGAGCCTCTCCCGAGACGTTCTTGGCTGACAACTCCTTAGTACCTGCCTGTGGGCCCTGTTTTGTGGACCTCTCAGCTAACTCCGATCTTGGAGCCAGCCTTTTTCAGGTTCTTGGGGTTACAGGTTTGCAACGCCTAAGCTCATGTGCTAACTGGAGCGTCGATGAGAGGTGTCCCAAATCGTGTTTTCTGCACAGGGGGCTACATGGCGGTCTTTTTCACGTGTTTATTGGTAAAGTGATGCCCTTTTCTTCGTGCACAAACTGTCAGCACATGCCTGCCCTAGTATCCGTGCATTTGATTGGGGGGCGTGATCGTCACCTGTCGAAGCTGCAATGAATGACACTCCCCCCCATGTCTCGTGAGGATGTGCCGCCTCTGCTAACAGTGTCAGGGGCCGTTTTGGCAACGCAGAGGGTCCGAGTGGGTCACATTACATCATCGGACCGCTGCAGAAGGCCAGTGGGCCGAGAAAAAAAGAAAAAACCGCGATGTCTCATTCTTGGGACACGCACCATAGGCAAATGCCAACCTTAGTGGGGGGGGGCGGGTTCGGTGACACGGTCGACACCAACGAGGCCGCATCTCCGCCCGCCGATTCTTGAACCACCTCCAGTTTCAATTTAATTCGCACGCCGACTTGCTGTGAAACATGCTTCGAAGAACGAGAGATTAGTGTGGATTTATCAAGAACGTTTGAGAGCACATGAGTGCATGTGTTCCTGTTCGAATCGGTCAAAATTGGGCAGACTGCAATAGAGAGCGCAACTGTCGGACTCGCCAATCCCAGGCGGCTCCCAGATTCTGCGACTTGTAGCCCGTCTGACAGCAGGCTGCAAGTGACGCGCTCGGCCCAAATTAAGCAACCGCCGGGAAGCTTCGTGTCGACAGGGGGCTCCGGGTCACAAATCAGGGGTCATCACCGTCTCTAGATTCCTCGGCGGCCTCCTCATTCAATACATACGCAGCTGACAGGTTCGTGGCTGCCAATTGTCGCACATCCTGCCTACGGTACAGTGTGCGGTTCCCCTGGCAGCAAACTCAGTTGGTAGGAGCCAGTACCAGGTCCTGACAAAGCACGCGCGCCGCTGCCGCGATGCACCGCATGACACGGGCGCACACTGTCAACTGTGGTAGTCCACTCACATACGTATTTCATCCCAGTTTATTGCCTGGGTCGCTCTGTTGTGGGACGACACGGCCTCACGAAACAAGCCGCCTCGCAAACTGCGAGCGAATCGTCTCCCGTACGGTGTCCCGCTGATACTCCTCCTCTTGAGGGGTAACCTCGGGCCAGGTACGTGGCAGTCAGAAGCTGTGTAGCAAAGCCACGACTAACCTGACCCACGGGCACGACCTTCGTTTCCCGGGGACAACGACGAAGTCGTAACACCGCCGCTTTCGTCACACACAGCTTTTCTATCATACCATACTTTCCTCCACCCCGCCCCCTTCTCATGTCCCACCTCGCCGACGCGCCCACGGGCGCCCTGGCATTTGTCTTGTCTCTTCCTGGTATGCCTGTGCACGACCTTTCTTGTGGCGTGAGCAGTGCACCGCACAGAGAAGGTCAAGGTCGGTCCCTACGGCTCAAGCATTCCGCCTCTGTCTCTTGCTTTCCCCTTCTGTGTTCTCAGTGACGTACCAGACTGCTATTCGTTCCCTGCTGTGGGATTAATGACGTTGGTGCACCAACCAGTAAGTACCGACCGACCGTAGACGCACGATAACGCGAACGCTCTCGCCCAAGAGGCAAGGAAGAAGAACCTTTGTTCGTGCATCATCGGATGGGGAGCCGGGGGTGCCGACAACGCCGAACCCCGGTCCCATGGTGCTTTTATTATCAGACAGTAGAGGGGCGGGGCGGATCGACCGAGCGATCATAAAGATCGAAAAACAACCAAAATAGAGACGATAAAAAGAAAGGACAGATATACAAGACGGAAGTACCCTCCAAAAGGGCGTGCCACAAGTCAGTTCAATCCTCCACTTGAATACTGACCAGTCAGGAGGGCTACCGGGCCCAATATCCCAAATATTAAGGAGATATGCTACATACCCCTGAAATGAGATTCGAGCCGTCCCGGCGAGTGGGCGCAGATCGACTGATCCGCCACCACGAACGCCACAAGTGGCAGCCACTCAGCGTGTCGCGTAACGACGCGCGAAGGGACATGAGGGCGTTACGCCTCGGCCGGCGCCTACAAAGGTGATCGGGGAGACCCCTGACACTTTCGTGCGGGCCGGGGTGAAGGAGCCAGCGGCGTGAACGGTCGCGAGCGTCCCAGAATGGCCGATGCGTGCCGAAGGGCCAGGGGGCGGGACCGGGCAGCCTCTGGGCACTTACGGGGCGGCAGCGGCCGTTCAGGCATCAGATTGGCCCCTACAGGGGTGGGGGCCTTGTGCCTGCGTGCCGTCGGGGGCACAGCCGGGGGCAGCACGGCGGGCCTCTGGGCCCGCCACGCGATATACCGGAGGATCGGGCACGGCGAGGGCCTGTCCGGTTCCCCATTCCATCCGGCGCCCGGGTTGAGTAGCCCAGTTGGGCAGGTTGCGGTGGCCTGCGCTTGCGCACTTGTTGACCTCTGGGTCCTCCGTCTGTCGTACCCCGTCCGTCGCGAGGCGAGGCTGTCACGGCCTTGCCCTCGGCCGGTGGGGATAGTTGCTCTAGCGCGCACGGTGGGCGGGGGAACGGGGTCGGGCTCATCGCCACTGCGGAGTCGGGTGCGCGGCTTGATTCCAGCCGATTGACCCTAGGTCAAGAGGGGAGAGCGCGGTGGGCTTGACGTTGGGGGAATGAGGGATTGGCCCGGGTTGGCCGCTCGACGCGGGGTGCCGCCAGCAAGGACAAGGCCAAGATAGCGCGTGGCGGTAGCGATGTCCAGATGGCCGACGCGGCCGGCGCGGAGGGGAGCGGGCCAATGGCGCGGGAGGCCCAGCGGGGCGGGCTGGGTCGGAGCGAGCGCTGGCTCGGGGTCACGACAAGACGGGTCGTCAGCCGACAGTGGCCGTGACAAGGGCGGCGGCAGCCTTGCCGCGGACTACCCCGACGAGGCGGAGGACCAAGCGGCCGAGCTGCCGCTCATCGAGGGGGCGGGGCTGTCGCCTGTTCGGCGTACGTACTTTAGCCCGCCGTCCCTTAGGACCCGAGATGGCATCCCTGTCATGAGTGACGACGCCCTAGTGGACGCGACGACCAACAACGGCCGCGTGGCGTTGGTTCGTATCGAACAAGGCCATTGGGGCACCCCGCCGGAGCTCATTGACATTCTCAACGGGGTACCCGATGATCACGTCGACGCCGTCGTGGCGGAGGTGCGTGGAAACGCCAAATATGGCAACCAAGGCGAAGCGCCACAAGCGTATGACGTCCTGGCGTACACCAACGACTTGGTCCGTTCCGGACGGCAGTTACACGATTTCCACACGCGTCTTTACGCTTGGGCCCTCTTGTTCCCCGTCCACCGGATGGGGACATTTCAGGTCGCCGCCAACAAGTTCGGGCGTCTGCGTCGTGCTTTGCCAGAGGCCGTCGTCCTGTCGCGCCATACGGCCTCGCAGTTGTCTGTGCCCTTTGCCCAGGAGGCGGGCATGGAGGAGTACCTCGATGAGCTCATCGAGGTATCTCACGAGGCGGAACACGCCGTGGAAGAGAAGCTCGACGCGCGCACCGCGGCGTTAACTTCCCCGTTTCGGGCGCCGAATTGTGCCCCCGCCCATCGGCGTCCTCAAGACGCGGCTCGTATCTCGAGCCGCGGGCTTCATCCCACCGCTTGGTTCTCCTGTGCAATCTGGGCGGCCCGTCATTTCGACTTGTAGTGGTGCTTCCCACGCTACCCCCGCTGGTGGTTAAACCGCGTGGTGCGGATGTAGATGCCGTACGCATTGTCGTACTTGGCTCACAAGCTCGTCTACGAGTTCAGTGCCGCTTGGCATGTTTGTGGGATTATTGACGTTGGTTAAATAACCGGTAAATGGCGACCGACCGTAGACGCGCGATAAAGCGAACACTATCGCCCTGGAGGCGAAGAAGAAGAACCTTTGTTCATGCAACATCGGATGGGGAGCCGGGGGTGCCGACGACGGCGAACCCCGGTCCCATGGTGCTGTTATTATCAGACGGTAAAGGGGCGGGGTCGATCGACCGAGCGATCATAAAGATCGAAAAACAACCAAAATAGAGACGATAAAAGAAAGGAAAGATATACAAGACGGAAGTACCCTCCCGAAGGGCGAGGCACAAGTCAGTTCAATCCTCCACTTGAATACTGACCAGTCAGGGGGGCTACCGGGCCCAATATCCCAAATATTAAGAAGATATGCTACATACCCCTGAATGAGATTCGAGCCGTCCCGGAGAGTGGGCGCAGATCGACTGATCCGCCACCACAAAGGCCACAAGTGGCAACCAATCAGGGTGTCGCGTAACGACGCGCGAAGGGGTGTGTGGGCGTTACGCCATGGCCGGCGCCTGCCAAGGGGATTGGGAAGACCCCTGACAACCTCGCGCGAGGCGGGGTGATGGAGCCCGCGGCCCGAATGGTCGCGAGCGGCTCATAATGGCCGATGCCTGCCGGGGGGCAAGAGGTTGTGAACGGGCAGCCTCTGGGCTCCTACGGGGCGGCAGTGGCCGCGCAGGCATCAGATCGGCCCCTACAGGGGTGGGGGACCTCGTGCCCGCGTGTCGCAGGGGGCACAGCCGGGGGCAGCTGGGAGGGCCTCTGGGCTCGCCCCGCGGGATATATACCGGGGGGGTGGGCACGGCAACGGCCCGTCCTGTTCCCCATGCCACTAGGCGTCCGAGTTGAGTTGCCCAGTTGGGCGGGTTGCGGTGGCCTGCACTTGCGCACTTGTTGACCTCTGGGTCCTTCGTCCGCCGTGCCCCGTCCGTCGCGAGGCGAGGCTGTCACGGCCTTGCCCTCGGCGGGTGGGGGTAGCTGCGCCTTAGCGCACACGGTGGGCGCGGGAACGGGGTCGCGCTCATAGCCACTGAGGAGTCGGGTGCGAGGCTTGTGTCGAGCCGGTTGACCTTGGGTCGTGAGGGGAGAGCGTGGGCTCGTTGTCGTGAGAAGGGGGGGAGCGAGGGCGCGGCGTTGGCCAAGGTCTTCTGCCCGACGCGTCGTGCCGGCGGCAAGGTCAAGACAAAGATGGAGGGTGGCGGTAGCGACGTCCAGATGGCCGACGCGGCCGGCGCGGCTGGCAGCGGTGCCAATGGCGCGGGAAGCCCAGAGGGGCGGGCCGGGTCGGCGGCGGGCGTCCGCTCGGAGTCGTGGCGAGACGGGTCGTCCGCCGACCATGGGCGTGACATGCGCGGCGGCGACTACCCCGATGGGGCGGAAGACCAAGAGGCCGAGCCGCTGCTCATCGAGGGGGCGAGGCCATCGCCTTTCAGGCGGACGTACTTCAGCCCTCCGTCCCTTGGGACCCGTGACGGCGTCCCTGTCATGAGTAACGACGTTCTCATGGACGCGGCGACAAACAACCGCCGCGTGGCCTTGCTTCGTATTGAACAAGGCCATTGGGGCGTCACGCCGGGGTTTGTCGACATCCTCAACGGGGTTCCCGACGACCCTGTCGACGCCGTCGTGGCGGAGGTGCACGGCAACGCCAACTATGGCAACCAAGGCGAGGCGCGGCAGGCCTATGATGTTCTGGCCTATGCCAACGAGTTGGTCCGTTACGGACGCGCGCTTCACGACTTCCACACGCGTTTTTATGCCTGGGCCCTCTTGTTCCCCGTCCATCAGATGGGGACATTTGAGGTCGCCGCCAACAACTTCGGGCGTCTGCGTCGGGCTTGGCCGGAGGCCGTCTTCCTGTCGCGCCGTACTGCCACCGAGTTGTCGGTGCCTTTTTCCAAGGAGGCAGGTAAGGAGGAGTACCTCTATGAGCTCATCGAGGCAGCTCGCGGGGCGGAACACGCCGTGGAGGAGAAGCTCGACGCTCGCACATTGGCGTTGACTTCCCCCTTTCGGGCGCCGAGGTATGCCCCCGCCCATCGGCGTGCTCAAGACGCGGCTCGCATCATGAGCCGCTGGCTGCTTCCCACCGCTTGGTGTTCCGGTGTTATCCGGGCGGCCCGTCATTTCGACTTGTAGCGGTGGTTTCCACGCTACCTCCGCTGGTGGTTAAACCGCGGGGTGTGGATGGAGATGCCTTACGCACTGTCCTATATGGCTCACAAGCTGGTTGACGAGTTCAGTGCCGTCTGGCACGATGTCAACGCGGAGTATTACTACTTCCTCGCGGCCGGGTGGGTGCACACCCTGTTGTCGGACAAGGTCTTCGCCTGGCTCGATGCCAAGGCACTTAAGCGGATGTCCAAGTTGGACGTGCACCGTATGGCCAGTGGGCCGGGTGGCCAGGCGATGCTGGACACGTTCCACAAGATGCACAAGGCCACGGAAGTCTTCCCGTGGACCATTGTGGTCAAGGACGTCATCCGACGAGACACGCAGACGCGTGCGGCGCGTCAAGTGCACGTCCATTTGGACTCGATGGCCGAGTACGGGTTCATGCTGACCCACCCTTGTCGGGGCTTTGCGTCTCTTCCCGTTGGTGGCGGGGGGTCGGACGACGATGGCCATACGCCCGCGGCGGCAGCCCAAGGCAAGGCCGGTTTTGTCTGCCAAGGGACGCGGGCGGCCGGTGGGCCTTCGCGTCGGGCTGCCTCGCCTAGCCGTCGGTCGCTTTCGCCGGTGCGCGAGACGAGCGTCACCGCCGCGTCCGGCGGACATGCGCGTCCGACGCAGGAGGACGCTTGGAATTCTCCGGAGGCGTTTCAGGAGGCGGTGGCCTTGTTTTGCGACGGGCCGAGTCGCCGTATGGACGGGCAGCGCGTGCCTCGTGGCGTCGGGGCGGCCGCTCTGGCCTCGGCGTGGAATCGCCAGACGGAGGCGTTGCTCCGGGCCGTACGTGACGCCCATGACTATGTCCTCGAGGACGCCATGCCGGTGTTGTCTCGGGCCATGAGCGTGGCCGCAGACTCGGCGGCTGCCTTCGACCTGTTTGCTCAGGATGTCGAACGTCTGCGCCAAGTGGCGGCGGTGCCTCCCTCGCCTGTGCGTTTCGACGCGGGCGACATCCTCGGCCGGCGTCACAGCCGTGACGATGAGGAGGAGGAGGAGTCCCCGCGCAATAGGCGCCGTCGCAGTTCGTCGGTGGACGGGGGCAGCCGGGGGCACTTCCGCAACTAAGGCGGGTGGTCCAAGACCGGTGTGGGCTCGACTTTGTGTCTTTGCTTTGTTTGACGTGTTTTACTGCCGATGCCCGTCGGCATGTGATGAAGTGGCGGTGTTATATACCCCTTGCCCGCACATGGGTTGCTGTCATTTGGACAGAGAGGGTTTGGCTTGTGTAGCATTGTTGGTTTTCCTGTTAAAGTGAACGGCAACAAGTGCCCATGTGGTCATGTCATTATGGTCTTTTGACGCGTGGGGGAATACCTCATGCGATGCACAAGCCGCTTTGGCATCGGCGTACCAGGGGGCGCTTTCCCATCTGGGGGCTATAAGCGTCGCCTCCGTACTTTGGTACATTAAGTCCTCCACCGTTGTGGTTAGGTCATGGACCGAAGGTAGCAGTAGCCCGTTAGGCTCGGATCCAACCCCTTGCGTAACAGGCGTGGGTGGCGCGTCATTGTCCTGTAAGGACGGGGGGCAGGGCCACACGTACGTGTACGGCCCATGCCACGCAGAAAGCTCAGCGAAACGCCAAAGAGCCAACAAGGGGTCGTGGGAGCTATTACGCGTCCGTTCGGGTAATGTCAGCCGAACCCAACGAATCGGTAAAGTCTCCTGAACCGAATTCGATTGGTTAATTGTAATCCAGTTCAGTGTGATTCGAATATCGCCATGGGAATTCGAAAACACTCCAAGAATGGTCGGGGACCACTTTGGTTCTTGACGTTGGGGGGTTACTACCAACGCCGTTTCGGCTTGACTAAGCCTGGGTGATCGGCGGGTGCCCCGAGACGGGGGTTTGGGAATACTGTAGCAGCATAGAGGCTGCTATGTTCCGGCATACCCGGAGGCAGGTTGTCTAATAATCTGGACATTAAATGTCCGGATTTGGCTTAGTTGGCAGGCCGATTGGGCCCGTGGCTTAGTGGTCAAGGTACCAGACTACAATGCGGAAAGGCGCGGGCTCGAGACGCTACCCTCCGAGATCTACCTTTTCAAGAAATTCCTGGCGGCTGACAGTAGCGGATGCTTATTCTGTCACACTTGGTGGAGCAGCAGGGGATTTGGAACAAGTGCCGTCGTCAAGAACTACCTCGTCGTAACTCGCCGTAAGTACCGGTTGGAAGGTGCCGCCCTGGCTGGGAGTCAAGTACCGGTTGAAGTCCCGATGGCACGCAGTTAGCCGTCGAGCGGATGCACTGTAAGTCGTCCCCACGCAGTAAGGTCGCCACTCGGGGCGCCGGATTTGCACGGCCAAGTGTGGGCTGTAAGTACGAGGCGACGACAAGTGTCCCAGTCCTACGAAGTCCGTCCGGAAGATCAAGATTTGGTTGAGATCGAGACCCGGCTTGGGATGCCGGGCGGTGAGGGGTGCCACTTGACCGGGTCGGTCAAGTCTTAAGATGGGGGGAATGTAGCAGCAGAGAGGCTGCTATGTTCCGGCACACCCGGAGGCGGATTGTCTAATAATCTGGACATTAATTGTCCGGATTTGGCTTAGTTGGCAGGCCGATTGGGCCCGTGGCTTAGTGGTCAAGGTACCAGACTACTATTCCGGAAGTCGCGGGTTCGAGACGCTACCCTCCGATATCTACCTTTTCGAGAACTTCCTGGCGTCTGACAGTAGCGGATGCTTATTCTGTCACACTTGTTGGAGCAGCAGGGGATTTGGAACAAGTGCCGTCGTCAAGAACTACCTCGCCGTAACTACCCGTTAGTACCAGCTAGCAGGCCTCGGAGCACCGGAAGGTGTCGCCCTGGCTGGGAGTCGTAAGTGCCGGTCACACAACTCGTGTCTGTCGCTCGGGGCGTTCCCCCCGGTCGACGCCGTGCGTGTGTGCTCTTCGGTCAGCGGCGCGGCAAATTGCGGGCGGCAAGTACGAAGTGGCGACACGTGTCCCAGTCCTACAAAGTCCGTCGGGAAGAACAAGATTTGGTTGAGATCGAGACCCGGCTTGGGATGCCGGGCGGTGAGGGGTGCCACTTGACCGGGTCGGTCAAGTCCTAAGAAGGGGGGAATGTAGCAGCATAGAGGCTGCTATGTTCCGGCATACCCGGAGGCAGGTTGTCTAATAATCTGGACATTAAATGTCTGGATTTGGCTTAGTTGGCAGGCCGATTGGGCCCGTGGCTTAGTGGTCAAGGTACCAGACTACAATGCGGAAAGTCGCGGGTTCGAGACGCTACCCTCCGTGATCTACCTTTTCAAGAAATTCCTGGCGGCTGACAGTAGCGGATGCTTATTCTGTCACAAATACTCCAAGAGCATCCCGCGATTTTCTTCTTTTTCCTTCGGAGAAATCGGATCACCAAGTTCCGAGGAAGGTTTTCCGAGGGTTTCCAGGAATAGTCCTTGGGACCATAGTCAAACCATCGGACCTTGGCACTGTAGATGCCATTGCTCCGACGGAGCTTCCATAGGTGGTCAATGACGTATTCGTCGGGTACCGGAGGTGTGCTCTCGGGCTTCTCGAGTCAGTCCAATAGTGGATATGGTGTCTCGTCTGAGGTCTACGGCCGTGGGGCCGTGGTAACATGGTCACTATTGACTCTTCGCTCTTCGCCATTTACGTCTACGACGTAGGTAGAATCATCCGCGTCAAGTACGACGAATGGGCCGACGGTCCTGCTTTGCAGCTTGTTCTTTTGTTGGTGGTCCGTCGTATACACGTAGTGGCCGAAACGGACACGTTTGTTACGCGTATCAACGTTCGAGTCGAAGTTACTCTTATAGCGTTGTTGTGTCTTTTGCAAGGCTTCTACGACGGCTGGTTTTTGCTGTCTTAGCTTGGCCATGAACTCACGCTTACGCGCTAGGGGTGACCCATCATTGAGGGTACCCTTTTTTGTCAATGGCGTCCCTGGGGGGAGGTTGCGGACCGACAAACTCGGGATTCGTCTCGGGATAACGAGTTCGAATGGTGCAATACCTGTTGATCTGTGTGGCTGGCTATTATAAGCCATGGTCAATACGGTGAGTAGTTCATCCCAACGGCGCGGGTCGTCTGTGACGTAACTTCGGAGTTGCGTAGCCATAGTACGATTGTACCTTTCGACTTGACCATTAGTCTGTGCGTTGTACGCCGTGGTGCGCACTGTCTTAGTGCCTAGCACTTTCATTACGGCAATAAAGAAGTTCGACATGAACTGGGGCCCTTGATCCTATAGGATTCGGTCAGGTGGGCCATAACAGGCGACCCATGCGTCGATAATGGCTGATGCCACGGAGATGACCGTTATGCGCCGTAAGGCGACGCATTTGGTCACCTTGGTGAAGCGGTCAGTAATCACCAAAATGAAGCGGTTACCAGCTTTGGTAGCGGGGATTGGCCCGAAGGTATCGACCGATAGGTCTGTCAATGGTTCCGTAGCTGGGAACAGCGTCAGTGGAGACGTGTGTCGTCGTAGTGACAGCCTAATTTGGGCGCAGGTGGTACACTTCGTAATCGTGTTGTAGATATCCGTGACCATGGATGGCCAGTAATACCGACGCCGCATGGCGTAGTACATCCGGTTCGTACCCTGGTGGGCTGACACCGTTGCGTGATGTTCCAGCGTAAGGATACGCTCGCGTAAGCTTTCTGGGATGAACAATTGGTCGCCGTACGGTGCGCGCCTGTAGAGGCCGTGGCTTTCAATTTGAAAGAAGGCTTTTGCCATTTTTTGTGCCACCCGTTTGGCCAACTCGACGCAAAACGCGTCGGTTTGTTGGGCTTCCACGATATCGTCGTATTCGACGGGGGCCGGCATGTCGGTACCCGTGTACCTCCCCGTCAACAAGCCGTTGGCCGTCTCGGCCAATGCAAGGCATGGGATATCGTCGTTGATATCTTCAACGGCGGCGTCGTTGTCCGTTCGAGACAAGAAGTCTGGGGCGTGGTGCGATGCACCGGGTTTGTACTGCATGTCGAATGTATATTCGGACAGCCGTAGGCGCCATCGCATCAACCGGCCACTTGAGTCAGTTGTGCTGTAAATCCAGCTTAGGGCTTCATGTTCGGTCCTTATTCGGAAGCGATGTCCATCGAGGAAGTGTCTGAGCTTGAGTACGCTCCACACAACACCGAGGCACTCGCGTTCCGTTGTGGAATAATTCTTCTCAGCTGGGCTGAGGCCACGGCTCCAATAGCCAACCGGTAATTTAGTACCGTCAGGTTGCTCTTGCAGCAAGGTGCATTCGAGTTGGTCGGCGCAAGCGTCGACATCGACAATCATCTGGCCTTTGGCCTTTGGCAGGGCCAAGATTCGTGGTGCAAGGAGCGCTTGCCGCAGGTCGTCGAAGGCCGGAAGGGCTGCGTCGGTTGGCTTTGGTAAGTCCGGGGGGACCTCCGTGCGGGTCATTGCGTGGAGCGGCTTTGCTCGTTTGGCAAAGTCTTTGAAGAAGCGTCGATAGACATTGTACATCCCCAAGAAGCTTTTAAGCTGGGTCTTGGTGGTGGGGAAAGAAGCGTGCTTCAACGCGTTGACGTTCTTGTTATTGCTGATCCCCGAATTTTGTCCTGGGGGACAGAGACAGAGACTGACTGTGAACAAGAGCATTTTATTGGTCTAAAACGACAGTAAGAGGGCATCGAAGCCAATAGAAAGCCCGCATTCGGAGCCAGTACCTTGCATCCAGCAGAACTCACTGTTTGTTGCCGCTTGATCCGCTTTTCTTGGGACGGAGCAAGCTGCCCAGGCGAGATCTTGAGATATTCTACTGTTTCCTTGCCAGAAGTGCGGAAGAAAAGAGGAGCTGATGTCGATTTCCAGGCCGTATGGGCACATGTAAGCAGTCAGAAGCTCCAAGTCAGTCCAAGGGGCGCGTCTGATTGGTGGAGAGAGTCAGTCCGCAACTCAGTCTCGGTCCACCAGGACAAAATTCGGGGATCAGCAATATGAACATGGAGTTGGCCTGGTCGGACAATGTGTCCAAGGTACTCGACTTCGTCGGAGAACCAGGTGCATTTCTAAAGGTTGAGAGTGACACCGGCTTCACGCAACCGCGTTAAGACCACATCAACGTCCTTGACGTGTTGCTTTGCAGATGCAGAGAAGATGATGACATCATCTAGGTAGACGAGGCAGAGTTGCCACTTGAGTCCAGACAATATAATGTCGAGGGCACGCTGAAACGTAGCGGGTGCGTTGGTCAGTCCAAAGGGCATGGACAGCCAATGGTAAATACTCGCATGCTTTGTGAACGCAGTTTGTTCTCTGTCGGCAGGGCGTAGGGGCACTTGCCAATAGCCTGCCGTACAGTCCAGGGAGGTAAAGACCTTCGCATCTCCTAAAGAGTCCAGTCAATCTTCCATCCGGGGGAGGGGATAAGCATCCTTCTCGGTGATGTTGTTGAGTCGTCGGTAATCGACGCAGAAGCGGGCCTTGCCATTCTTCTTTGGTACGATGACGACGGGGCTTGCCCATGCACTGTGGCTAGGTTCTATGACCTTGAGCTTCAACATCGTGTTGATTTGATCAGCAATGATCTGCCGCTTGAAGGGACCCCTGCGATACGGTTGTGCCCGGATAGGGACGGCATCCGCTGGGGTTACAATGGCATGCTCAGTGGCGTGTATAGTACCGAGGGTACCGTCCCACATCGCGGAATGCGTGCGCAGCATCTCCCGGATTTGCTTATGCAAGTCCTGCGGTGCTTCACTAAGGTCCACATCCTCGACAGGGGCGTCGGACGGCGATGTATCCTCACCGGTTGGTGCATCTTGGGTCGCCTTATCATCGGTTATGGCGGCCAACATGGGCCCTTGAAATCGTTCGGCGAGCCCGAGGTTGCTATTCTTACAAACTATGGCTTGGTCCGGTCCGAAGTTGCAGACCTGAACCAAAAATGGTTCATCGGGCTTGACCAGTGCAACGCCACGGGCGACTGCCACTGACTTGTGCCGACATAGGCGGATGTTGGGCGAGATGGTGACGAGGCCAGGGGTGGCGCAGGTCGCCATAACCCATTCTTCCTCTCGTCCTTTGACGCGCACCTGGCGACACGCCCGTACCTTAGGAGGTTGGTCTTCCCACGACCGCTCCCACTTATTGGCAAGTAGAGTGGCGAGGATAGGCGTTCGCCTCAGGTTTCTGGTGACATCACCGACGTGGTCTTGCCACACAACCTTCTTTAGGCGTGTGAAGATGGCTTCGACATGGTTACTCATGAACTCGGTACCGAGAATACATGGCACCGATAGGTGTTCGGCGACAAAGAATCGGTCGGAAACCTTGGCGCATCCAACATCTATGTACAGATGTATAGTATAACTTGCTATGAGGCGATTGTTGTTTGCATCTTTGATGCGGGGTGTGCGCTCGAGCTTCTCAGCATAACTCTGCCAGTTGGCGGGTAAGACATTAGGTCGAACCAAGTTAATGCCGGCCCCAGTGTCAAAGACAGGGCGACAGCTGTGCATTGCCCATTGGCAAGGGCCAATAGTGGCCGCGATCTCATAGTGCCGATGTGCCGGGCTTAGTACCCTTGTGACTTTAAGTCTTTCACCAGTCGGTGATGATGCGCCGGGCAACCCGCTAAGGGGCACCCGGCTCATTCGTTTTTCGAGCCGGTGGACTCGTTACTATCGCTTTCAGCGGTTGGTTTGGTATCCTCCGTTACGGAGTTCACGGCAATAACGGGCGGACGGCGTTCACGTGGCCGATACGGCTCAGCGCATTGCGCAGCGAAGTGACCGGGCTTGATACAGTTGTAACAAATGTCGGTCCTCGCCTGAGGCGACTCCTTAGGAGGAGGGGAACGGGACCGGGCCCGTGCTTGGGTAGCCGGGAAGGGGCGGTCGACATTGGTGTGCCGGGTAGGCATGGGCGAAGCGTCTGCCACCTTAGTCGTCTGAAGACGAGGCAGCTTAAGCGATAGGCGAAGCTTGTTCGTCCCGTCCCAATACATCTGCGCGGCAGAGATAGTGTCCGCCAGGGTGCGCTTGTGGAACTGCCCGTCCAATGCTCGGACATGAGATTGGATAAACTCGGACAAGCCATTGATGAAATCATCCTTCACATCTTGGGCGTGGAAGAGACCGTCCAGGCGGTCGCACTGGGTCTCAACGCGGAGCCCAAAGGCTGTGGGCGACTCATTATCGGGTTGACGCATTGTAATGATGGCGTGGTAGGCGGAGGCCATTACGGCGTGGGTGGCATACTTGGCTAGAAGCCAGTTAATAGCGGCACCATAGGTGCGGATCGCATAAATGCGGTGTCCGACTTTCGAGTTCAGGGCACTCGAGAAGGCTCGTTTAGCAGCTCCTGACAGGCAAAAGGCCAATAGAGGAAGGGCTTGCCCATGTGTCAAGCCGGCTGCGTCACAGGCGCGCCGAAACGTCGTCAAGAAGGTGAATACACCAAGGGGGCTAGTGCCCGTGAGTGGCTCGTGCTCTTGGAATGCGCCGTCTAGGCGGCGGTCCATCGTATGTGTTTTATCCACTAGGGAGGGGGGAAGAGACAGATCACGTCGGATCAGGAAGTAAGTACGACAGTTTAATAGGGGCCTGAAGCGACTGTTGGAGGGTCGAATGACCTTTTGCCGATCGGCTTTCTCCAACCGCTTCTTAGAGTCGGGACGACTCTCCTATGGACCCGGGCGGGATCGTCGAGACGCGGCGTCCGATGACGTGTCCGAAGACTCGGAGCTTAAGATCGACGACGGGGAAGACGGGGAACCCGGGGATTCTCTGGAGTCGGAAGACGAAGAGGAAGTCGTCCCACTGGAAGAGCGTGCCTCATTCGTGGCCGACATGTTGGGGTTCTCAACTGAGGATGTCGAGCGGGCCAACTTGGTCTCCTTGTGGATCTTACGCAACTTCTTGCAAAGCTTACGCTCTTGATGCCGACGTTCGGTCGCTTAGTCAACTGGCTCTGGACGAGAGGAAGACGACTCGCCCCCTTGGGGTCGATCTTGATCTTAGTCTTGCTCTTCGTCTTGCGACACGACTTTGCCGCACGGGCACCGGACGCGATGTCCTCCTGGAGCATAGCCTTCACGTTTGCGATCAGCTTGTCGTTTGCTTCCGCTAACGAGCGGTTAGTAGCTTGTTGGGCCGTCAGACGAAGACGAAGTGTCTCCACCTCCGCCTTAAGGCTCTCCGCGTCGAGCGGTTGGCCAGAGGCTTCCGCGTTCAACGCAGGTGATCCCGAGAGGGAACCACCTAGGGTGCTGGCGTCTCGCATGTTCGTACGAACGCCTCCCGGCGGGACGTATTCGGAAGGCAGGGCGTTTCCCTTACTCTTCCCATTGCCACGTTGCCCGTCGGCACCACCAGGGGTCATTGCTCAACAGGCACAGTGCCAACAGAAGCGCCCAGCGCTCGAATTGTAGATCACCACCCACGACGCCCAGCGTTGTGGCACATACAAGTGGGAGACGCGCCCCGCGCGTCAAGCCAATGGGTGCAATACCCGTCACCGTGCCATTTGGCAACAAGAGACAGCTCTCGAGCGCCGCGTGCAGATGCACGCGGCAGGCAAGAGTATCCCCTGCTGCTCCACCGAATGTGGGATTAATGAAGTTGGTTAACTAACCAGTAAGTAGCGACCGACCGTAGACGCACGATGAAGCGAACGCTATCGCCCAAGAGGCGAGGAAGAAGAACCTTTGTTCGTGCATCATCCGATGGGGAGCCGGGGGTGCCGATGACGGCGAACCCCGGTCCCATGGTGCTGTTATTATCAGACGGTAAAGGGGCGGGGTCGATCGACCGAGCGATCATAAAGATCGAAGAACCACCAAAATAGAGACGACAAAAGAAAGGACAGATATACAAGACGGAAGGACCCTCCCAAAGGGCAAGCCACAAGTCAGTTCAATCCTCCACTTGAATACTGACCAGTCAGGGGGGCTACCGGGCCCAATATCCCAAATATTCAGGAGATATGCTACACCTGCGTACATGCAGTTTCTCTCGAGGATATGCCGCGCACTGCCCAGAGGCCGAGTGCTGACCAATCCTCGTTTGTCTCGCTCCTGTAGTGGTTGGTTTAGATGACTTGATCGCTCTCTTCGCTGCTTGTCTTGTGTCGTTTTGATTTACTGCCTGGCTTCATGTATTTTTCCGTTCTGGTGGTGGCTTTAGTGGCCTGCTTGTTGTCGTGTTCGTGATCTGTTTCAGCTCTCTGCACCCTGTCCTTGTTGGATTCTGGGTGTTTTCTGCTGTTTGTCGGCCTTCTTCGCATCTTGGGTGGTGCGTAGGTGTATGCATGCCTTCAACAGTGCTAGTAAAGCTGTGTATGTGGTCGTATGCTGTACTGCCGTGGACGTGTAGGACATGAAATGCCCCGACGCCGTTTCAGCCATCTCCTAGGACGACGGCCGGCAGGCCAGAAGCGTAGCGCCCATATATCCGGAAGGACTCATCTCTGAGAGACACGGACCGATGTCGGCGCGTGGTAAGTTTCAACGGAGTGGTCGGACACGCTTCAAGTCCTATGCATTTGCTGTCCGTCTTAACAGGGCCCCCACAGAGCCCATGAGGGGCGGGTATATGACAGCCGCCTTCCCTCCCAGAAGCATAATTGGCCAGTGTCACAGTACATGCACGCCTGAAAACGCGAATAATGGCTGGTGTACTAGCTTGGAAGTACACTGCGGGAAAAAGAGGCACGTTCCCCCGCTAATATGTGTACTCGGGCCATTTCACCTCAATCTGAGATGCGACGTGTCGCACTGACCAGTACGCCAAAGTAAGGTTATAGTTTCCAGAAAATCTGGATGTAAAGGCTCTAGTTTTATACCGGTGTCTCCCCCATTCGGGGTGGCGAGGCATGAGAGCAGGGATGCGCCCCGTATCGGCACCAGGACGCCGTGGCATGGAGAGCTCATCCCGAGCGCCACCGCCGCCGCTGCTAGCCCCCCGCCACGAAAAAGTGGGACCAACGATGCCAATGAGCCCCCGCTTTCCGTAGCCGCCACCGCCACCACCAGCACACCCCCCGCCACCATCACCGTGTCCGTCACCGCCGTCGCTGCCAGCGGCACCCTCCCCGCTACCATCTCCGCTTCCGCCGTCCCCATCACCCCGCCCCCCTTCGTCACTGAGCACACGATACGCACCACTGCGCTGGGCCGTCAACCCGGGGACCATGGCAGTTTGCCTACAAATTGGCAGATGTGCTAGGCAAGGAGTTGTGCGTACATCCCGTTCCCTACCACGGCGGAAACTTTATTGGCCGCCACTGCCACGTCATTGCGCAGCGGAGCGTCCGCATTGGCCAAGAGCTGACGGGGCTGCTGTCTAACGCTCGTGTCGCGGCGTACAAGAAGGCGTGGCAGCTGTGGAGCGTGCTGTTGCCCACATTGAATACGGCAGTCATCAGCCCGGCACCAGAGAAGAAACACTTTGCCGATAACGCCACGGAGTTTGTGACGCTGCTCAAGCGTCACTTCCCGTGGGTGAGGATATCCCCCAAACTTCACATCCTCTTCCACCTTGCGGCTGACTTTATGCGGCGCTTTTGCAGCATCGGCCTCTACGGCGAGCAGGCCATTGAGGCCTGGAACGGGTTCTATCGTCAGAATGCGCCTCGCTTCACCGCCGAGACGGAGTTGCTGTCGTGCGGCCGGCAAATGAGGTCGATGGCGATGACGAGCGTGGCCACCGACGCCATGCTTCGGCTACGGTCTCCCATCCTCAAGCGGGCGAGCCAGTGGGCCACGCGGCCAGACGACCGACGACGGCAGGAGAACAAAGCAGGGAGGCGACAATGCCGCTCGACCACAGAGAAGGCTGAAAAAGACAGGAGAAGCTGGGCGGAGAAGCAGTTTGACGTGGCCTTGAAGATGGTAAGTTCGACTGGAGGGCACGGGTAAAGATCAAGAAAGAGCTGTGGCAAGCTCAAAAGTATGAAGATGTTCTCGGGTGTTTATTGGTCGACAACGCGGAACTGCGGCTATTCGTCAGGCCGTACCGATGGAAGTCAAAGGGATCCAAGAAGTACATGACACACCGGAGGAGCCCAATGGCATGCGAGAATTGCTTCCTCATAACCAATGGAAAGCTCGGAATAGAAATTGGAGTCAAAAGAGCCCATCGGAGGGGGTTTGACTAAAGGCGTGACCAGGCCTCGCGTGTCACACGGGCCTCTGGGGCGCGCGACGACGAGGCGGAGGCGGCACCACTTGTGGAGGGGTGTGCACACCCCCGTCTAAGATGCTGTGGCAGACGTGGAGAGGCCCGCGCCCAGCTCCCCTCGGCTGCAGGGCGTGGGGGGGGGTGTGTGCGTTCTAACCCGGGCTGGGCCTCCTAACGGGTGCACCCGGCGCGCCTCGCTGCCCTTGTCTCGGCCCGGGGCGTGACTCAACAACGCAGCGGTCGTGGTTGTGGCGGAGGGCTGGTCGAGCTGTTTTGGCGCGAGTGACGCGCTCTTTGGGATCCCCCCAGCGGTAGTGTGCATGCTGTCTGTGTGGTTCGTGGCTTCGGGCAAATTCAGTCGGCCTGTGGCGGTGGCGCGTCGCGGACCGCCGCTCTGCTTGGCTATGTGCAGTGCCTACCTCAAGAGCACTCTTGTAGCAGATTCTGTCCCAGGTGCCTCCTGCTTCTTTCCGTGTGGCTACAACCTCGCGCTCTCCCTTTCGCCCCCCCCTCTCCCGTTTCCACTTAGCACTCCCTCCGATGGCGGACCTCGCAGCTGATGAGGCTTTTGCTCGGCGGCTACAGGAGGAAGAGCTCCTTGCCGCCTACACGAGCGCCGATGCGGAGCGCCCGTCGACGCACTCCCTCGCTGCTGCCTACGCGCAGGGTAACCACCTGGAGAGGGAGGCGGCGCTCGCCCGCGCCGTCCGCGCCGAGAGCGAGCGGCACCAGCGGACAACGGCGGCCACCGCCGCGGCCGCGCGCGCCCGTGCTGACGAGCACGGACGCCGCTCCCTCAGCGGCGGCGGCGGCGGTGCGGAGGGAATGTACAATGTGGCAGAGGCGCCGCCACCGCGGCCGCCGCCGATGCTTCCGCCACCGCCGTATACATACCACCCGCACACACATGATCCGTACGTGGGACTTCTCGGCGACCATCGGTCGGATGCAGAAATTCGCGAGGTGCACCGGCGGCTGGAGGCGGCCACACGGGACCCTCCGCCTCATCGGTACACTGGTTTCCCAGAGCCCCCGTGGGCGCCGGGCCCAGGCGCCCCGGACCGACCGTGGGATCGGCATTGGGAGGATGGGGTTCCGGGAGACGTCGCGCCGTCGGGGCTCTACGACCCCTACCCGCCACCACCGTACGCCGTGCGACAGCACCTTGGCAATCGACCGCCGAGGCACCACATTAACGAGGAGGGGGAGCAGGAGGATGGTGAGGGCACCCGCTTGCGCTGGTCCTACTCCTCCACGTCCGACCCTTCGGGCGTGAGGTCGGGGGGTATCTCGTTTGGCTCGGGCGGGGGTGGTGCCGGTGGTGGCACGGGTGGCGGCGGTCACCACAGCCGGGCCGCCGCAGCGGCGGCTGCCGCTGCGGCGGAACATCGGCGGGAGCACGAGCGCACGCACCATGAGGCGGTTGCGCAACACATGGGCGTCGAGCTCGAACCCGGCTGGGACGGCCCGCCGCTGCCTCGCCAGCGTATGCCTCGCCCGCCGCCCATCCCCGCTCCTAGGACGGTCGGCGGTCCGGCCCCCGCCACCCGCGGCAGTTCTCCCAGCGCCGCCTCCATCGCCGCTGCTATCGCCGCCCGTCGTGCCTTCAGCCGCGGCGCTGCCGGCAGGGAGCCACCGCCCGTGCCGCGCCACCCCGGCGGCGAGCCGCCGCCCGTACCGGGTCACCCCGACTGGGAGGGCCTCGGCGGCGGCGGCGCCGACGACGCCAGGCCTGCCCGCCTCCGCAGCCTCTTGGCCACCGTCCTGCACCCCCAAAATGGGATGGGGGAGCCGGACGAGCTGGCCGACTTTTTTGGCGACTTTTTCATGGCCGGTCCCCGCCGACGGGGTGCGGGCGATGCAGGGGGCGGCGGCGGCCTGTTTTTTGACGGTGCCGCGGCGGAGCTCGGCGCCCTTCTGGCTGGGGAGCGCGCCGGCCTCGGGCGACCCGGTGGGGGGATGGGCACTTTTGAGGGGTTGTCCGACTTGGCTGACCGCCTCGGTGGGGGGGGCGGGGGGGCGTCGGAAGCGCAAATTGCCCAACTGCCGACGCGGGTTGTTGGGGCGCCGTCGGCGGCGCCCGCGGTAGCGACGCCGGCGTCGTCCTCGGCGGCGTTCGAAGCGGCTGCGCCACCTGCAGCGGATGTGCCCGTGTCGTCGGCCATCCGCTCCGCGGGGCGTAGTTTTCGGAGCGGCTCCCGCCGGTCCAGTCGGCGGGAGGAGGTTGCCGCCGCCTCGGCCGCTGCCGCGCCGCGGCCGGCAGGATCCGCGGCGGTTGCCGGCCGCCCGGCCGGCGCGACAGGCTCAAGTGCTGCCCGTGACGGTAGCGGCCACGCCGAAGGCTCCACTGCCGAAACGTGCACGGTGTGTCTGTCTGAGTACGGAGCCGGAGACGAGCTCCGCACCCTCCCCTGTATGCACTCCTTCCACTCGGAGTGCATCGACCCGTGGCTCCGCAGCAAGAGCAGCTGTCCGGTGTGCCTGCACCGGCTGGACGGGACGCCTGGGCAATAGGTGCGGTGGCATGGGGACGGCTTGCACGGTGCATGGGGGGCGTGGACCGCTCATGTGTATGGACGGTGGACTAGTTCGGTCTGCGGAGGGTCGGCTTTTCCCGTGGCCGGCGCGTCGTGCAGGGCAACGTAGTGATGTGGCTTGTTAGCATGTACCTCTGCCCGTGGATACCTGTCAGACGGGTTTTCGGGTGCCCTGCAAGCGCGCCGTTGTCTTGTGTGTTGTTGTCGATCCTCTGTGCTCACTTGCAGTTACCTCACATCTCTCAGTCTTTGTGTATGCTATGTAATGTGGTAGCGCCTGTACGGGTTGTGCGACTTCGTCTCGCTGTGCTCTGTTTCTCTCCGGCATCCCTTTCTTAGTTCTCCCTCGGCATCTATTTCTTCTGTTTTGGATAGCCTGCGTCTGCACATTCTATCAGAATCGCAGCGTAGACAAGGTGCGCGCTCGCGGTCACATGTGTGAAGCAGCTTTGCACCGAAGATGCAGTCGGCCTGAGGGATCCATATGTCGTCGCGGGGCATGTGCAGCCCGACTCTGCTGTGCTTCTCCACCGTCGTTGGCGCGACCACCGTCGTTGGCGCGGACAGCTGCTGCCTCTGGCGCTGCGCACTCGACATGCAGCCACATGCTCCCGCTTTCGGGTCCTTTGTTGCATGAAAGAAGGATCCAGCACACATGCGCGACCTGCCAACCAACAAGCGATACGAGCAGAAAAGTACACCTGCACGCCTGCTGCCGCACAACCACCAATGGCACTAGACATCTTCCCCCCCAGTCCCCTCTCCGCCTCCCTCGCCTGCAATTCCTGAGCGGAATCCGATCACAGCAGCAGCGACGGGCCAGACACGGGCGCCATAGGCACCGCCGACGACGGCGTCGACGCCGGCGGCAGCGTCGGCGGCGGCAGCGCCGGGGGCGCCCCAGGCGCAGCGGACGTCGCGGCACCACCGCCCTTCTTAGACACGGTCGTCAGACTCGGTGGCGGCGCGTAGGACGTGCCCGCCGACACGGCCGGCACCGCGTCGTTAGCCGCCGCCGCCGACGCCGACACGCGCCGAGGGTCGTCCTTCCCCCCCCCGTACCGGCGCTTCTGGCCAATGTCCCACGGCACATAACGAAGCTTCTTCATGTCCTGCCACTGCCGCCGCATCGTCACCGCAAAGAGCATGATGAAGTAGACGACGAGGACCGGCCAAAAGACGGGGATGTCAAAGATGGGAAAGGCCGTCGCCAATAAGGCCAGCGTCGTCGACACGGATGCGCCGTACCAAAAGGTAAACTCGGGCAGCCGCCGGACAAAGGGGCGGAACTCGTCAGTATCCCGCGTCGGCAGCGCGTCGGCCGTCGAGCCACCGCCGCCACCGCTGGCGCCCCCCGTAGTGCCACCCGCGGCACCGCCGGTCGAAATGCCCGCCGCGCCCGCGGCGGCTTCCCCCGCCCCCCGCACCGCCGCGAGCAACGACGCCCGGTCCTTGGGCTGCAAGAACAGCAGCAGTTGGTTGAGGAGAAAAATGGCGAGCATGTACGCGACGATATAGTATCCCTGCACGAGGAGGATGCGCAGCGCAAACAGGCCGAGCCCGACGCACAGGCCGACCCACCGCTCGACGGTCCGCGGCGCGAGGGCGTCGAGCACCCGGCGGTGTGCCGCGTCGAGCCGCCGCCGAGCGGCGAGCGCCGCCGCCAGCGGACTGTCGTCTGGAATGGCGGTGCCGCCAAACGAGGACGGCCCGACGCCGCCAGGGATAGCCCCGCGAGGCAGCGGCACCGCCGCCTGCGCGGCCGCAGACGGCGGCACCACCCACGCGGCCGACGGCGTCGGCAGAGTGGGAGCGGTCGGCCCGCCGCCGCCGCCGGGGGGGGCCGGCACCCCGCCGGGTCCGCCCCCAGGGCGAGGGGCCACGCCCGTAGACCCTGGGCCTCCGGCGGCGGGTACGGGGCCGCCGCCCGCGGTAGGGGGGGGAAGGGGGGGGGGGGGGGGGGGCCGACGCCATGGCGCCCGTGACGAGGGGTCACCCACGAGGAGGGGGGACGGTTCGGAACGCCGTCACGGTGGCCGGCGCCTGGGAGGCGCGGGTGATGTGGGATGGGAGGGGGGGGTAATGAGATGGGTGGTGGTGCCCACGTTGATGGTCAGCGCGGCAGCCGGGGCACGAAGGCGCGGCAGCAGAGGCCGGTCACGAAGAGATGGGGACGGGGTCGCGAGCGGCAAGACGGTGGGGCCTCGGTAGGCCCCGGTCATGGACGCCGGTGGTCGTGGCCGCGTGCATCTTGCATAAGAAATTGGTTCGCTGACACTCGAATCGCACACAGGTTGGAGAGTGAAAAAAAGCAGCGACATCCTTGCATGGTCGCCTCGATGGTATTGTCAGCTCCCGGGTTGTGCCGACATACGGGACTTGTCTCCATTTGTGGCACCGGACGTGCTCACCGCCACCCGCTGTCACGGTGCCCCCCGCTCGCTGCGGCTCGAGCGCGGTGGTCGGGCAGCATCCCGCCCGGCCGCCCCGCCACCTATATCCCGCCACCCTTTCTGCCACCCCGCCTTCCCCCCCGCTTTCGTACTGGACGACGGCTCCCGTTGCCAAGATGGCCAGCGGGGGTGTCTCTGACGGCATCCGTCGTCGCGGCGCTGCGGCCAGCGTCTCACCACTGGTAGCTGCCCGCGCGGCGGACGGCAACGGGTCCGCTGCTACCTGCCTGGCGTCAGACGCCTCCTCTGAAACACCGGCTGTGGTCGACTCGGAACCGCTGCCCTGGCCATTGCAGTTCCCGGCGAGCACAGCGCGGCGATTTGGCGAGAACCCGTTCATCCGGCGCGACCGGCCGCCATGCCTGCGCCAATACATTAAGGTACAGTGGTCGACGGTCATCGCAGGGCAACTGTTATTCTCTGGTTTGCTTCTGGTGCAAGAGTGGTGACGGAAGCGGGGACGTCGGCGCCTACCACCTTCTTCTCCGTTAGCGAGTGCACGCACTGACGCTCTTGCTTTGCGGCGGAGCCGGGTGTCACCGTCATGTTGTGTGTCACCATCTCCTTCTGTCTTCTGTCGGTATCTCCTGTTCTCGCTGCGGGATTTCACCTCACCAGTTTGTGTTTGGAGTGTTCGTCGCCCCCATTCGGATCTTTTTGGTGGTCATCACCCTGGTTGGCGGCCTCGCCACTGGCTTGCTATTTCTGGCAGGGGTGTCGGATGCGGCCCTTCAAAAGCCACTCAAGACACAGACACGGTATGTGTGCCGCTTCTTCGCCTGGCACCAGTAATGCGTTTTCACCTCATGACCGTCATTGTATCACATTTCACCGTAGCGCGTGTCGTGTGCATTCCGTAGTGTACGGCCTGTGAAGTCGGCCTGCCATCTGGGAATGGGTGCGGCGTACATGTGCTAACGAGTCGTACTGCTGACGCTGGTTTTCTCCCTACTCAATTGCGATTGTTCTTGCTCTCCCTGCCTTGTCTTCATTGCTTCCCTCCTTGCGGCATGAGCGTCATCCCATCTGTAGACAACTCATCTCCCTCCTCATCCGAATTTTCTCACGCGCCATCCTCTTCTTTGTCGGCCTCTACAAAATTGATGAGCGGCGCCTGGCGGATGAGACTGCGGAGATGGCAGAGCTTGATGGTGCCCCCTACATGCTCGTTTCCAACCACGTCTCTTACCTGGACATTACCTACCACTTTGCTCGTGACGCGGTCGCGTTTGTGGCCAAAATCGAGGTCCGCCGCCTGCCCATCATTGGCCGCATTGCAGCCGTCGCGCAGTGCATCTTCACGTCCCGCGCGTACGTGCCGCCTTCACTAGGTGGCTCGCCAGTGGCGGTCGGCCACTCGTCGCGGGACGTGTCGATTCAGGCGTCGTCCGCCAGCGGCCCCCACGTGGCCGTCGTGCGCGGCCCCTCTCCCGGCGCGCGCCTGGCCGACGGCAACGAGTCGGTGGCGGATGAGCACGCAGGAGGGGCATCGTCCAAGATTGCCCGCCGCTTGCAGCAGCGAGGCTTCCCACCAACCTTGCTCTTTCCCGAGGGGACCACTTCCAACAACTGCGCGCTGTTGCGCTTCCGGACAGGCGCGTTCATCCACGGCGCACCGGTCAAGCCCGTGTTGCTGCAATGGTGCGTGATGCTCGTGGTCCTTATCGAGAGCCTGGTCATTCTGAACGTCGCGAAGTACCTGATGTGGCGTTTGGAGCTTGTCATCCGCTTGTTCTGCCCGACCTTTGAACCTTGTACTAACCATCCACTCCCCCCATGCTCGCCAAGTTCTTCTACCGCTCGCTGTCTTGTGTCTCGTGTTTTTTTTTCTGTGTGCTATGGACGAACAGGGGTGTGTACGACGTAGACCCTGCGTACGTTGCCATTTCCAAGTCCGCCCTTCTCCGCCTCTTGTGTGAACCCCGTATCTACCTGCGCGTCACGCGCCTGCCAATGTACTACCCGTCTGACGCGGAAAAGGCGGACCCACGGCTGTTTGCGGAGAATGTGCGGCAGCTGATGGCGCGGCAGTTAGGCGTGCCCTGCGCGCCCTTCTCCCTCGCGGACAGGCGTCGGAGACAAATGTCGACAGAGCGGGCCAATTTTGACGAGCTCGACGTGTCCACCAGCCCGACCACGTAGGGGGGCAGGACAAACGGTTGCTATGGTCGCCCCGGGAGGCGCGATTGGTTTTTGCAACCTGGCGACGGACATGGCCCGCGTTATGGTTGTAGCACATACCTCTTCGTGACCATGCTAGAGTTCTGGCCATGGCTTTTGTTCGGCAGGTGCTTTGCGAGAAACGCGACGGGGTATACCGCAGGTGTGGGTCCACACTCAACCGGGATCAGAGGAGGGAAGGGTTTTGACACTGTGTGTGTCTACTACCTAGCGCGGCGCACAGGTCCATTCTCTTGGTATCGGCGTCTGTGGCGATGCAGCCACCACGGACACGACGTGTTGACTCTTGCGTACCCGACCGAGGGTCCGCCAGACGCTTGTGATTGTCCCACGCGACTTCCCCCAGAAGCAGAGGGTAGCGACGGCAGCCTTCTGGGTTCTCGATTGCGTGACTGCAGGTCCACTTCACGGCCATGGATGGTGGCTGCTCGTCTGGCAAAGGCAGCTGCCACCAATAGATGTCGACGGGCAGGTCCGCGGCGGATGCTCCAGCGTGCTCTGAAACTCGTACCGCAACAGGCGCCGGCCGTTTTCCGGCCCACCGCTGGGGCGGCACGGCAACGGGGAGGCCACCGTCGCCGCGCATGCCAACATGACGCGGTTGCCGCTGACTCTGGGCCCCCTCCTCCCCCTTTTTCATGATGACTTGGACGCCACCGCCGCCGGGGCGGCCTTTGCGGCGGGGCGCCCACCGCGCGCGGTCCACGCGGCGGCCGCGGCGGCCGCGGGGCCGACCACCTTGCCCGAAGTGGCTCACCCCCACCGCCGCGCGGCCGCCGCAGGGGAGTGGCGCCTCGGTCGCGCCCGCCCCACCGCCCGCGGGCGCGGCGGCCAGCACCTCACCTTCCCCGTCGGCGGCAGCGGCGGAGGTAGCATCGTCCTCCCCGCTGGCGCCGCCGCAGTGCTTAAAAAGCAGGCACACCGCAAACGCCTTGTCCTCCTCCCCGAGCGGCTGCCTCGCTTTATCGACAAGCCCACCGTCGGGCACCCTGTCGCTGCCCAACCGCCGGCCGCGCCACCAAGGCCAACGGGGCAGGCGGCCCGCCCCCGCCGCGGCCTCTCCATGCTCTCCACTTGAGGCAATCCCGTTGCCCCCGCCACCACCCACCCCCGCCCAGTGGGCGCCTGTCGCCGCCACCGTTGACGGTGACTGTGGCAGCGTCTTTTTCTCGGGTACTCATACTAGCTAGATATTCGCCAAAGCGGATAACGGAGGGTATCAAAGAGTATTACGTACTCTCGATATTGAAGAATCCGATACTCTTGACGCCCATCACTCCCAAAGTAGTTCCCCCATGGATCGACTCGGTCTGTCTCAGCCTTTGTCCGATGCAATAGACGCAATGGCTTGGATGCGCTGGCATGATGATTCGGTCAACCCGCCTGTGTTTCGCCAAGTGGCCTCGACGCTTGCATCGCTGGTGTGTGCCGACGAGCGAGAATCGTGATCCCCCCCACCGCCTCTATGAGGGTCACCGCTGGCGGACCGATGACACTGCTGGTGGCATCAAGCGCAGGATATCTGTCGTCGTCAGTCTGGCGCTGGCATGAACTTTCATGCCTCATGGTTTCCAAACCCCTAAACAGGCCCAGCGGGTCGAGCCCCGTTGGCGGCGCTCCGGGTCTTCGGCAGTGCACGCTGCCCGGCCCTGAAGAGGGGCGGGGCGTTGTTGGTTACTCCTCAACTTTGTCAGGAGCGCCATTGAGCCTCGTCCTGAGCCACTCCCCGGCTCACCCCCTCGCCCACAGGCAAAAAAATGAAGGCCTACCCCAACGCACGAACCCTGCCTGGCGAAACCCGCAGACCCTCCCCAAGGGAGGACTCTGACACCACACAGTGGTGGTTGTCCCCTGAGTCTGCACCCAGGGGGTTTCTGGGCGCTTTGTTGTGAAGCTGCTGCCGCCTGGGCGTCCCTGGACTGCGCGCTTTGGCTAACCTGGGGAACAAGGCGCCCCTCAGTGCAGCTCTTTCCAGCTATAAAAGCGGGATACCACCTGACACCGTTTGTCCGAGCTCTCGACTCTCTGGCATGTCACATCAATACCCCCCCCCACGCGCACAGCGACCCCCTTCCTCTTCACACAACCGGTCGGCCACCAGTCCCTTGCTCCCTGTCCCCGGCCCCATAGCCGCTGTTGTTCCTGTTAACCTCCCCGCCACCGACGCCATGGCGTTTGTCGCACCCGTCTCGCTGGGCTCGGTTTGGACGGGCACGCTTACACCGGCGCGCCGGAGCGTCCAGACGGACCTCTGCCGCGGGCGGGGGGCGAGGACGGTCGGCTCATCCCCCCCGCGTCCCGCCCGACCGGCGTCCTGGAGCATGAAGAAGTCCCCGGGTTTCCTCATCAAGAACGACACCATCTGGCCTCTGCAGGTCTCCCTAAACCAAGTCAGCCCCCTCTACTATGGCATCGTCCAGCCCGGGGAGACGTTTGAGCGCACCACCGGTGCGGTTTGGTTCACCATCAAAGCCTCGGTCTTTTTTGACGAAAAGGACCGCATCACGGCGTGGGATGCGATTTTCCCCATCGCCAGCATCGTCGGTACCGTCGTGCTCACCGCCGTCACCGCCGGGGCGGCCGCGTACGCAGCGGGGCCGGCCATCGCCGCCGCGGGCGGCGCCACCGGGGCGGTCAGCGGGGCCACCGTGACGGGGCTGAGCTCCACCGCGCTGGCGGGCGTGACAGCCGCTTCGACGCAGCTGGTGGGTGCCGGCTTCTCCGCGGGCGCCGCCCTGTCTGTCGGGGGAGCCATCGTCGGCGGCGGCGGCGCCGCGCTGTCCGCGACTGGCCAGGCGGCGCTCAAGGACATCTTTTCCACGAGTAACACCTCCGTCTCCAAGGCGGGCGTCTACGCGGGGCCGCCGTGGCCGTTCCGCAACTCTGTGCGGACGTACCACATCACGGGGGGGCCGATCTACCGCCCAGGCCCGGTTGTCAATGGCGAGAAGACGGTGGAGCTCGTCCCGCAGTCGATGCGCGTCGGGTAGGCAGCGGGGTCAACCCGCTCGCGCCGCTGGGAGGCACCCCCCGTGATCGGCAGAGGGGGTGAGTGGACGGCGGTCGGGGGAGGACTGTGTGTGTGCAGAGGGAGCAAGGGGTCACAACCAAGTAGGGACCTTTATCAAAGATAGGTCTAGTTTTTCAGAGACGTTGTCGCTGCTGGGGCGGCATGTCGAACCGCGCGTACACGACCTCCGTGCCACCGCGCTGGCGCGGGGCGCCGCCGCCGCTGCCAGTCGTATCGCTACCGGCACCCTACCACCGCCGTGGGTGGTGCATCGACGCCGAGTGCCACGGCGGGGGCCGCGGTGGGGAGAGCCGCAGGGGGCGCCAGCCGTGCACCACAGACTCGATGCCCGGCCAACACAGTGCAGGGGCTTGTGAAAAGAGACAACAGACTGCGGACAATGTCCATGTTGAAAATAGACATCACGAGCAGAGCACTCCCTCTGCAGCGTCGGGTGTGGTTGTCGGCCACTGGCGGTCTGTTGGTCCTTGCGCTACGCGCGGTGTGCCCCCCGTGGGGTCGCATGATGCGCCTCGGGGGTCTCGCGTCGGTCGCTGGTGCGCCGTGCCACCGGCTGGAACAGATTCCCGTACTCAAATGGCCCCACGCTCGCGCGGTGCGCTTCCAATTACGCTCGCGCCCGTCCGACTGACGGAGGAGTTGCGCGACCGCCCTGGGGCGCACGGCCCGCACAAAACGGCTGCGCCGCCGCCGCCGCCGCCGCCCGCCGCCGTTCCACGCGCCCGACCGCGCCGATCACCGCGCGGCGGTCGCTTGTCGCCGCCGCCGCCGGCGCCGCGCGCGCGGCGGTCCGCCACCCCCCGCCG
>Ga0209093_1000135_pt1 | contig 37530 bp, 30 predicted proteins | sample SidtaG_4_FD_187450 | JGI IMG/M metagenome (GOLD analysis project Ga0209093, IMG submission 187450) | Marine algal microbial communities from Sidmouth, United Kingdom - Sidmouth_Male1 metaG (SPAdes) (version 2) | ecosystem: Host-associated > Algae > Red algae > Unclassified | place: Sidmouth...
CGCAACAAGAAAAATTATGTATGCAATTAAGACTTAAAGCCCCAATTTGGTACAGTTTTACTTTAATAAGGTTGCATTTATTGGCTTTAAAAAAAGCTGCTCAATTTGATGAGGCCATTGCACCTATTCAAAATAAAGGGTTGCCTTTTATCTATCAAGATTTACCGCATATTGAAATAAAAGTGGATATTAGAGATTTTATACCTTAGATAATTGAAAATTGAGATATGATACCAAAAATTATTCACCAAACTTGGAAGACGAATGAGATACCAGAAAAATGGTTGGCATTTGAAAAAAAAGTAAAAGCTCTTAATCCGGAATGGGAATATCGCCTTTGGACAGATGCAGATAATGAGCGTTTTGTTAAAAATGAATATCCTGAATTTTATGATATATTTAAGAGTTTTTCGAGAGGTATTATGAGGGCCGATGTTATTAGATATTTGATAATGTATAAAGTAGGCGGCGTATATCTTGATTTAGATTATGAAGTTTTACAACCTTTTAATTTTAAAAATTATTCGGTGGTATTGCCTCAAAATAGAAGTATAAGTTATGGCGACAAACAAGATGAATTGGGTAACTGTATTTTTGCTTCTGTTCCTGGGCATCAGTTTTGGGCTGATGTTATTTCGGATTTACAAAATAACCCTCCAATTGTAGATAGTTATTCACAAATAATAGATGCAACTGGCCCTGGTTTATTAACAAGAATTTACAACAACAAAGTGTACAAGGATATTTATTTTCCCGAAAGGTTAGTTTACCATCCGCCATCGCCAAATAATAAAAAAGATGTTGATAAGATAAAAAACAACGGTATTTCATTAGGTATTCACCACCCGTGGGGAAGTTGGAAAGAAAGATGGACCTTATCTTACCTAAAAAATAAAATAAAGAAGTTTATAATATGATACTTTTGAAATGCGTTTTTAGAATGAAACAGCGCAGCTTGATGAAGCCAAATTTAAGTAACTGGCTAACAATAAGTTACTAATACCAAATTAAATTTAAAATTTTTGTGTAACATTCTATACTCAAATTGGTATCAGCTCAATCAAAATGCATCTTCATTCCTTCGTGGGTTGCTTTAAAGCCCAAATCTTCATAAAATTGAATGGCTTGCAGTCTCTTTTTATCAGTAGTTAATTGAAGTAAATGTGCTTTTCTTTCTTTTGTTCTTTCAATAGCCCATTCAAACATTTTCTTTCCTAACCCAATTCCTCTTTGATCTTTTCTAATGCGTACCGCTTCAATTTGTACTCTTACGCCGCCTTTATAAGTTAGGTATTGAATAAAGGTAAGTTGTAAGGTGCCTATAATTTCTGTGTTTTCATTTTCAACCACAATCAACTCTTGATTTTTATCTACATTAATTTTTTCAAAAGCATCTATATACTCTTTTGGCAACGGCTCTTGAAAATGCTCCCTTGTTTTTCCAAGTTCATCATCTGCAATCATTGCTACTATTTTAGAAACATCGCTTTTGTTAGCTCTTCTAAAGATCATATAAAAAATAAAAAATTACATAAAATTTACGCCCACACTATTTTCTCTTTACCATCGTACCAACTTTCTAACGCATCTTTATATTGCTGAAAAACAACATTACGTTTAATTTTTAAGGTGGCAGTTAACTGCTTATTTTCTAAACTCCAATCATCTTGTACAATTATTACTTTTTTTACTTTGGTATAATTAGGTAAACCCCTATTAGTATTGTTTAAGTTTTCTAACAAACCTTCTTCAACTTCGGTTTTGGGTTTAGCTTTCCCAATTTCTGACAAAACGCATAAGGCCACGGGTTGCGGCAAAATACTGCCGGTAACGCAAACCTGTTCTACATTTATATTAGCAGAAAAAATACGCTCTAAAGGAACGGGCGTAATAAACTTTCCTTTAGTGGTTTTAAAATTATCGTTAAGGCGGCCTGTTAAGCTTAGGTAACCTTCTGCATCAATACTGCCAATGTCGCCAGTACGTAACCAACCATCTTTTAAAACTTCATTAGTTTTTTCACTGTCGCCATAATAGCCCGTCATTTGCCACGGGGCTTTGGTTAATAGTTCGCCAGTAGTTTCTTCTATTTTTAACTCAACGCCAATTATAGGTTTGCCAACGGTGCCTAATTTAATATGGTCGGCTGGCATTAAAGTACAACCACCATTATTTTCTGTCATACCATACACCTCTTGAATATAAATACCAAACTGTTTGTACCAATTAATAGTTGCAGTGGCCATTGGTGCAGCACCTGTTAAAACTAAAACAGCTTTCGAAAGGCCCAACTTTTTCTTTATGGTTTTTTTTATGATGTTTTTTAAGATGGGCGTTTTCATCATATGGCTTAATTTTTTCTCTCCCATTTTTTCAATAATAGCCAGTTTAAAGCGCGTCCAAATTCTGGGTACAGCAATAAAATGGGTAGGTTGTACACTTACAAGATTGTTGGCAAAGGTATCTAAGCTTTCTGCAAAAGAAATAGTACCACCTTTGGCAATGCCGAGGGTTTCAATAAAAATACGCTCGGCAATATGGTTTAGTGGCAAGTAAGAAAACAGTCGAACATTAATATTATTGGTTTTTAAGGCATTGTAATTTTGTTCATTTTTAATAAGGCTTGCCACCGAGCCCCAAGTATGCATTACTCCTTTTGGTTTGCCTGTAGTACCAGAAGTATAAATAATGGTGTATAAATTGGATAGTTGAGGTTTATAATTTTCTAATAAAGGTTCATTGGTTTTGCAAAGGGTATCCCAATAATAATTAGCCTCAATAATAGCGTTGCCTTTATATTGCGGAAAGGCTATTGTTTTTAATTTTTTAGGTAAGATGCTTTGTCGTTCTTCCCATTCTTCTAACTTACCTACAAATAGTAATTTAATTTTGCTGTGTTTGGTAACATAAGCCAACTCCTCTTTAGCGGTGTTAGGGTAAAAAGGTACGGAAATATGACCGCTCATCATAATAGCAAGATCTGCTACTACCCAATGATAACAATTTTTAGAAATGAGGCCAATATGGCTTTGTGGCGGAAAATTTTGTTGCCTTAAAAAATTAGCTATTTGACGCGCCATTTTACCTATTGCCGCCCAAGTAAACTCTTGCCAAGTGCTGCCATTCGGCTGCCGTAAAAAAACCTCATTGGCTTTGCTGGTTTCCCATTCGTAAAAATAGTGTAATAATGCTTTTGGTTCAGTCACGGTTGGTTAATTTGGTATAAATGTAAGGAATGTTGGGCATAAAGCAAACCGCTTAAAATTGCTTTCGACGCTTAAACAAGCAACATTTTTTATGAAAATATAAACTTGATTATCAATCTATCTAACGTCTATTCATCTGTGTTCTATCTATCTGAAGTCTGTTATCTGTGCTCTATCAATCTGTGTTCTATCAATCTGTGCTCTATCAATCTGACGTCTGTTATCTGTAATCTATCTATCTAATGTCTATTCATCTGTAGTCTATCAATCTGTGCTCTATCAATCTGTAGTCTATCAATCTGCGCTCTATCAATCTGTGTTCTATCAATCTGTAGTCTATCAATCTGTAGTCTATCAATCTGTGCTCTATCCGGCTTCACTACATTTCTTAAACAAATAGCATATCCCATTATATTATACCTTACTTTTGCACTTGCATTTTGGAAAACAAAACAACAAAAAAATCTCGGTTTGTAGATACCGCCTTATTTATAAGGCTGATAAAATTAGCGACCCCTTTTAAACAAACTTTTGCTTTTGCAACGCTTTTTGCAATTGCCTTGGCAATAGTTACGCCCTTGCGGCCATACCTTATACAGCGCACAGTTGATGATGCCATATTAAACAACAACGGACAACTACTAATTACCTTGGTAATTTTAATGTTAGTAGTATTATTTGTAAATACTTTGCTGCGTTATTTTTTTATTTATATGACCAACTGGCTTGGGCAATCCATAATAAAAAATTTACGAGTAGATATTTTTAAACACATTATCGGTTTAAAATTACGCTATTTTGATACCACGCCAATTGGTACTTCTACCACCCGAACCATTAACGATGTGGAAACGATAAACAACGTTTTTTCGCAAGGCCTAATTACCGTAATTGCAGATTTGTTAACCATTGTTTCTATACTAGCGGTTATGTTTTATAGCGATTGGCGATTGACTTTAGTGGTACTCACCGTTTTTCCAATATTAATATATTCAACTTACGTTTTTAAAGAAGCGATTAAAAAATCGTATGATAAAGTACGTACACAAGTAGCACGTTTAAATGCTTTTTTGCAAGAACATATTTCGGGAATGTATGTGATACAAGTTTTTGCTGCTGAAGAAAAAGAACTGGAAAAATTTAAAGCTATTAATGAAGAACATCGCCAAGCTAATATAGATTCTATTTGGGCGTATTCTATATTTTTTCCGGTAATGGAAATTATTACTGCCGTTGCTTTGGCCTTGGTAGTGTGGTTTGGTGCAAACAGGGTAGTGCAAGAAACTACTACTTTGGGCGTGTTAATTGCTTTTATTATGTACCTAAGCATGCTGTTTCGTCCGCTGCGAATGATGGCCGATAAATTTAACGTAATACAAATGGGGATGATAGCTGCCGAGCGTATTTTTAGAATTTTAGACACTAATGATACCATACCCGACCATGGAAAAATTAAAGTAGAAAACCTAAAAGGCGATATTGTTTTTGATAATGTTTGGATGGCCTATGATGAAAAGAACTATATTTTAAAAGGGGTTAGTTTTGCTTTGAAAGCCGGTGAAACAATTGCTATTGTTGGGCCAACGGGTGCAGGCAAATCATCTATTATTAATATTTTGAACCGTTTTTACCCAATACAAAAAGGCAAAATTACTATTGACGGCGTGGACATTAAAGATTACACTTTAGAATCGCTACGCAACCGTATTGGTTTAGTTTTGCAAGATGTGTTTTTGTTTTCGGGTACCGTGTTAGACAATATTACCCTACGCAATAGTGAAATTAGTGTTGAAAAAGTGGCCAAAGCAGCCCGAGAAATTGGGGCCAGTACTTTTATTGAGCGGTTGCCAGGTAAGTATAATTATAATGTAATGGAACGTGGGGCAATGCTTTCAACTGGTCAGCGACAACTTATTTCTTTTATCAGAACCTTTGTTTATCAGCCCGATATTTTGGTGTTAGATGAAGCCACTTCTTCGGTTGATACAGAATCGGAAAGAATGATCCAACATGCCACCGATCATTTAGTAAAAAACAAAACTTCTATAATAATTGCACACCGTTTAAGCACCATTAAAAATGCCGATAAAATTATTGTTTTAGACAAAGGAGAGATTGTAGAAATGGGCACACATCAAGAATTATTAAACCAAAACGGACATTACAAAAAGCTACACGATATGCAATTTAGTAAAACCCAAGCCGCTTAATTATGCCAACTCCTTTTGCACACGTATGGGCAGCGGTGGCCCTAAGTCCATTATTTAAAAATAAAAGCGGTTTTATAAAGATGCTTTTGTTAGGTATGTTTTGCACCGTAATTCCTGATGCAGATGTATTAGCATTCGATTTTGGCATACCTTATGAACATTTGTTTGGTCATAGAGGCATTACCCATTCCATATTTTTTTCGGTGTTGTTAGGCTTTTTAATCGTATTCATTTTTTACAACAAAGCATATAAAAACGGCCAATGGTGGCTGCTATTTTTATTTTTCTTTCTATGTACTTTTTCGCACGCTTTTTTTGATGCTATGACCAACGGCGGAAAAGGCGTTGCCATGTTTGCCCCTTTTTACAACGAACGCATTTTTTTACCCTTCCGACCAATTAAAGTGGCCCCATTTACTTTGGATGCCTTAATGACCGACCGAGGTTGGCGGGTGTTGCTAAGCGAATTTAAAGTAGTTTGGATACCTTGTATTTTAATGTTTGTAGTTTTTTGGTTTGTGAAAAGGAAGTAGTGTTGCCTGCCTAATTCCCCTCTCACAAATAAATTCTATTATCCTTACAAAAAGCCCTAATATATTTTTGCAAATTTTCTAAAGCTGCTTTATAATCGGTGGGTTCTTCAATGTTTAGTCGTTGCTTATCCGCTTCATTGTTAAATTCCATTTTAATGCTAAATTGTACATCGCGTAGCAATTCTAAAAACAAATTGTCGCGGTCTTTTAAGCTTTTATTATCACTTTGCAATTCGTAATGTTCTTCTTGCAATGCCTCATAAGCAGCAGCAAGTTCTTGCACGGCTTCATTATCTAAAGCGTATTCATCTTTGGCAAATATTTGGTTGACTGATTTCATTTCGATAAAATTTTTTCAAACAATTACTAACACAAAGTAAATACTTCTTTTACAAAGCTACTTCAAGCAACTTGTAAAATTTGTGTTTTTAAAAAAGAAATAGAATATTTGTAAGATATTTATTTCCAATTTTATCAATATATCACCACTAAAATTGGTCAGTTCAAAGTTACTATTAACCAAATTTTATGCGTAAAAACTTATTCGACTATTTAGAAAAATTAGATAAAAATGAATTTAAAAAAATTAGAAAATACTTAGACAGTCCCTATTTTACTATTGAACGCAGAGGCAGAGTAATAGAATTGTTTGAGATATTAAAAAACGATCACCCAAAATTTGAAAACAGTACTGACCAGTTTTTGGCCAAAAAATTAGCAGTAGGTGTAAATACATTAAGAAACTTAAAATCGGGGTTGACTAAATGTATTGAGGGCCATCTAAAACAAAAAATTATTGATGAAAACAAACAACTTAAAACACAACTACTGGCCCAAGCTTACGATGATGCTAATATGCATCAATATTTTATAAGATATGCTAATGAAGAATTAGATAAACTGCAGAAGAAGGAAAATTTAAACAAAGAAGATTATAAACTCAAATACGAATTGCTAAGCAGAAAGTATGCAATTGTAGGTCATAATATGGTTGATGTTAGTAACATTGCCTTAGAAGATGCTATTGTCACACTATCTAATTTTTATTTATATGAAAACCTAAAAAATTTAAACGGACTTATTGCCACAAACAAGGTAGTTGATAGAGGTGCTAAAATACCACTAACTCAGCTTATGATTAATTCAATAACTATAGATCAAATTGAAGATATTAGTATTAAAGCGAGTTATTTAGTTTACAAGTATTATAATTTGAAAGCTGATGAGTTTGAAGAAAAACAAAACACCTATTTAACATTAAAACAATTAGTTTGGAGCATTTGGGCGAAATTGACAAATGATTATAAATATGAAACCTACCAGCATATGGTAAACATGGCCAATGAAGTTTCTCAAATAAATGAAAAGCAATTTAGTAAGGAGTGTTTTAAAATACATCAATTTTGGATTGATAAAAAGGTGCATTTACAGCATCCTGAAATACATCATTTTCTATTTTTAAGTATTGCTATTTCAGCTTGTGATTCTGGCAAGTTTGATTGGTGTAAAAAATTTATTGCCGAAAACAAACAAATGATACCAAATAATGAAAAGCAAGCAACGGTAGATTTGAGCTTAGCTTATTGTTATTTTTCTACTAACCAATTAGATGATGCCATTGAAAAACTTTATCATATAATTGCTTTAGGAGTTTATTTTAACTTACTGGTTAGGTTACTTATGCTTAGATGTTTGTATGTGGCCAAATACAACAATCGTTTTTTCGATTATTATAATGGTACCTTCAATTATATAAAGTACCATACCGAAATTAATGAAAACGCTAAAAATGATCGGTTAAAATTTATTGCGATTTTAAATCAAATTAGAATAGCCAGAGCTAAAGAAAACATTAAAAAACTAAAAAGCATTAGGCAAGAAGTTGAAAACAACCCAAACATAAATGGTTACAGATGGCTGCTATCAATTGTAAAAAAATTAATACAAAATTTTAAAAACTCCAGCTATCCGGAAAACGGCCTGAAGTAGAAACTATAACTATGCCCACACCTCTATTTATAATTCTATGTAATGCTGCGTTGGGTTTATAGGTAATAACTTCTACTGGTGTATTTTTATAAGTAGTAAGATGGCTGTACGCGGTGGCTTTAATATCAATATTTAAATCTTTAGCAGTTAAGTTAGGTTGCTTTAAATTTTTCGCTGCCACAAAACCATTTGTTTCATCCAAAGCGAAAAACATTAAATTTCCGGTTTTGCTTTTTAATAATTCAACATCTATTGCGTTGCTTTTTAATAAACTTTCAACAGTATTATTTCTATTTTCTGCTTTTAATGTTTTATTAGTTAATACAATGGCAACTAATGTTTTTTCTTCCGTTAGTTTATAGTTGTTATTGCTATGATCTTTTTCATTAACAAGGTTAGAAATTTCATTGGTGTAAATAGTTTTTTCGCAAGCAAAAAAACCAACTAACAATACCACACAAAAAATACAAACTAATAACTGTTTCATTTTCTTAATATTTTTTTTTTGAGGTAAAAAATGGATGCTCTTTAGTAAAATGTTTCTTAGTAATTAATAAGAGACTGTTTCTCAATAATTTTAAACGAAGGTAGGCTACCGCAAATAAAATATTAACTATAAAAAAACAGGTTTATAACAGAAAAAATAGCGACTTTTAAACTTGTCAATACATTAAGTGGCTGATTATTAACACATTATTTAGGTAAATCAGCAATTGTTATCATTGATTTTGTAAACTTTTGATGCCAAAATAATGATGAAGTAAAGATTAGATTGTAATATTACAAGCAATTTTTCGTGATAAGCATAATAGTAAAACCCGTTTAAACAAAGGGTTAAGTAGCCCAAAAAACCTGTTAGTAGTATATTTTTTAGTGATTAAGCCACTTTTTTATAATTGGCAAGTATTTACCTCTTTACTACTTTGTAACTTCGTTTAATCAACAAAATTTTTTGTGAAAACATTATATTTAAAGTTTGCTTTCTTAATAAAATTGTCGTCCTTTTTATTTTATAAAATTGGCTTCGCAAATACGACAGCAAAAGGGGGTACTTCCAGCAGCGCTACACACACTTCCCCAGTGCCACATCAAAACTATCTAAGGTCTTTTCAATATCACTTTCGGTATGTGCAGTGCTTATAAACCAACTTTCAAAATTACTGGGTGGTAGGTAAATGCCGTTTTCTAACAAAGCCCAAAACAGTTTACTAAAAAATTTAGTGTCGGTAGTTTTGGCGGTTTCATAATTTGTAACGGTGGCTTCGGTAAAAAACACAGAAAGCATACTACCAAACTGATGCACTTGCATAGGCACACTATGTTTTTCCGAAAGCATATTTAAGCCATCTTTTAAAATACCAGTAACTTTATGTAAGTGTGTGTACAAATCTTTATGTTGCAATTGTTGCAACATAGCAATACCCGCAGCCATTGCCAATGGGTTGCCACTTAATGTACCCGCTTGGTAAACCGGGCCAAGTGGTGAAACCATATCCATAATTTCTTTACGGCCACCATAAGCACCAACGGGCAAACCGCCACCAATTATTTTACCCAAACAAGTAAGGTCGGGTTTTATATCAAACACCTGTTGCGCACCATAAAAGCCATGCCTAAGTCCGGTCATTACTTCATCAATAACCAAAAGCGTTTGATGTTGATAGGCTATCTTTCTTAAAAAAGGTAAAAAATCATCATCGGGTAAAATTACACCCATATTACCTGCAACTGGTTCAATAGCAATAGCTGCAATTTCGTCGCCATATTGCTTAAAAGCATTTTCAACGCCAGCTTTATCATTAAACGAAACCGAAATGGTATTGCTTACTAAGCTTTCGGGTACGCCAGCCGAGCCACTCATTCCCAAAGTCATAATGCCGCTGCCGCCTTCAACCAACAAAGCGTCGCAATGGCCGTGATAACAACCTCTAAATTTTATAATTTTACTTTTGCCCGTAAAGCCCCGCACCAAGCGTAAGGTGCTTAATATGGCTTCGGTGCCACTATTTACAAAACGTATTTTTTCTATTGTAGGAAATGCTGTTGTCACCAACTGTGCTAAGTCAATTTCATTTTTAGTAGTTGCGCCATAGGTAGTGCCTTTTTTAATGCCTTTTTGCAAAGCCAAGTTTACCTGCTCGTTTGCGTGGCCCAAAATTAATGGGCCATAAGAGCCAACGTAATCTATATATTCATTACCATCAACATCGTAAATTTTACTGCCTTTGCCGTGGCTAATAAATATTGGATTTCCGCCAACCGAGTTAAATGCCCGTACAGGCGAGTTTACGCCGCCAACCAAAACTTGCTGTGCGGTTTCAAAGTATTTTTTTGATTGATTTAAGTTTAACATAATGTATTTTGAAAGATCACAAATGTAAGCAACGGGTACAAAATAACTTCGCATTTTAAACTATCTTTTTTACAACCAATAAAAAATTTGATATTAAGCTTTTTTTTGAAGCGAAAGTAAATGCTCGCATAAGCAGTATCCTTGCTATCCAATCAAATACCATTTTGTCTACGCTACATTTGCCCACCCAAATATGCCATAACCGCTGCAATCCTTTAGGTTTGCAAAACAAAAGTTAGGGAATAAATATATATGTAAGCATTCCTTTCATTTCTGTAATTTTTATAGCAAATTATACTCTTTCATCATAAAATATTAAATGAATTTAAAACTGGAGATGGCGAGGCTATTTTTTAGGCAATATTTTTCGTAAATTTTTTTTCATAAATTTAATACTCAAAAGAAAAAAAATAGTAAAACATTACCATCAGTAAATAGCAACAAGTTTGTTAAACTATCATTTTCTACCAACCATTTTTAATTTTATAAGGTCTTATTAATTGAATACTCAAATTATTAAATCTTAAAAATAAATTTATGAAAAACAGATCATTTTTAATTGCAACTATACCATTTTTTTTAACTTGGTAACAATTATTTCTTGCACTAAAGAAATAAATAAAGAAACATTTTTTTGGGAACACCTCTAATCATCCATTACTCCAATCAGTAAAATATTAAAAAGTTATATCTTAGTAAATAGTTTATAGCTTTAAATAATAAAAATATTATTACAACACTTTATAAAAAATAAAATAATGAAATTATACCATATATTATTATGCCTTTTTACACTAATTAGTTTAAGCGCGCAGGCACAAACAAATTTTGATGCTGCTGCTTACGAACAATTTATTTTAAAACACGAAAACATTACTGCCGAAGGTTTACAAACTTTGTATCCGCTAAAAGCAAAATATATTAAAGGTTTTGCCAAGCCGGTTACGGTTGAAGATTATCAACTTTTAGATTCGGTTATTCTAAAATTAGAAATGACCAATGCAGAGTTAGAATTATTAAATGAAAATCAGTTTGTAGTTACCGAGCGTTTAAGTTACCTCAGCTATGGCGATGCCTTGTGGAATATTTATAAAAAAGATTTGCCCGTAATGGTAACTACCGATTTAGTGTTGCACGCATTGCATAAATCTTACGACACTATTTTAAAGCAATTAGAATATAGCATAATGGAACCCAATTTGCAACAGTTTTTGCAAGCTTTGTATAGCTCATTCCCATCATTAAAAGAAAAATATACTACTAACAAAAACATTGAAAACAGCATTAACGATATTGATGTGTATACCACTGTGGCACTTTCTTTACTAAAAAATGAAACGCAAAAGTCGCAAAATGGCAACCAAAATAAAGTAGCAGAAGTATTGGCTTTAGTAAAGGATGAAAAATTTACTTCTTACAATTTATTTACAGAAGCACCAACTCCGGTAGATTTTAGTCAATTTAAACCTCGTGGGCATTATACCGAAAGCGAAGTTTTAACTCAATATTTTCAAGCTATGATGTGGTTGGGTAGAATACAGTTTTACTTAACGCCACCGCCAAATTTACCAATTGCTAATGAAGATATTTTACGTGCCAACACCAATGCTTTTTTATTAAATGAATTACAAAACCTATCAAACACTAAAAACTTGATGGAGGAAAATAATACCATTATTGATAAGTTGGTTGGCGAAAGTGATAATATGACGCCGCAAGAATACGATCAATTTTTGCACAGTAATGATATAACAACGGTTGAAGAGTTGCACAATAATTTTGAAAACTACTATACTGCTTTGCAAAATGATGCAGCTTTTACCTCTCGCATTGCTTCGTTTCCGTACATGGCAAACCCGTTGGGTAAAGAGCCAGCTACCTTGCCAATTGCTTACAAACTTAGTGGCCAACGTTTTATTATTGATAGTTATATTTTTACAAACATGGTTCACGATAGGGTAAAACTTAGAATGATGCCCAACCCATTAGATGCTTTAATTAGTTTAGGTAATAATGATGCTATTAATTTATTACAATCTGAAATTGACCAACACGATTATGCTAAAAACTTAAACTCAATGCGTTACTTAATTGAACATAAAGAAAACGAATATTGGCAAAACAGTTTTTATGGCAGTTGGTTAAATGCCATAAAAGTTTTAGGTACAGAAAATGAAATCAATTCGCCTAACCTGCCCAATTTTATGAAAACAGCAGCTTGGCAACAGCAAAAAATTAACACACAATTAGCTGCCTGGACGCAACTGCGGCACGATAATTTATTATACGCTGCACAATCTTTTACTGGTGGCATCACTTGTTGTTTTCCGCATAGTTATGTAGAACCCTATCCTGCTTTTTATGAAGGTGTTGCAGCATTTGCCAAACAAGCTCGTACTTTTTTTGAAACCACTTATGGCAATGAAGGTAATTATGCAATGAAACGAATTATTGAGTATTACGCATCTTTTGAAACTATTAATACACAACTAAAAACCTTAGCAGAAAAGGAATTAGCTAAAGAAGCATTTACAGATGAAGATACCCAATTTTTAAAAAGCATGATGAACGAAGCAGGAATATGTGGTATTAAACTTACTGGTTGGATAACCGATTTGTATTACCACTTTGATAGCGATTTAATGGATGCTGATTTTATTACAGCAGATATTCATACCCAACCAACCGATGAGTTTGGCAATGTAGTAGGCAACGTATTGCATGTAGGCAACGGCACTATTGATTTGGGTGTATTTTTGGCACCAAGCCCATCAAACAATTTTGAAATGACTGCTTTTGTTGGCCCAGTTAGTTCTTATTACGAATATGTAAACAGCAACTTTGAGCGAACCAATGACGAAACTTGGGCACAAAAAGTTTTTAAAAATGAAGTAGGGGAGCGACCAGATTGGGTAAACATTTACTTAGCAACAGCAGAAGGCGACAAACGAACCAAAGGTAAAGAATTGCCGTGGTATAAAGCAGGTGACGTACCATTAAATATTAAACTACCCAAAAGCTTAACAGGCTTTCAGCTTTATCCTAATCCGGCAAAAAATGCCATTCAAATAATTACACAAATAAATCAACCTGCCGAAAATGTAATGTTACAAATAGCAGACCTTACTGGTAAAACAATTATCGTTTATCGGTTAGATACTTTTGCAAATCAAGTAAATGTTTATAAAGTGCAGTTAGACGGCTTTGAAGCAGGCGTTTATAATTTTACAATTGTTATTGATGGGCAAAGTGTTACCAAGCAGGTAGTTGTTCAATAAACTATACGTGTAAAAATATGTTACGTAAAAAAGTTTTAAGCGTCAAAATAGTTGGTTTTAGTAAAAACTAAATAGTAACTTTGTAGCCATTGTTTAGCATCCCATTTATCAGTATAAAACAATGGCAAAACTAATATTTGTAACAGGCGGCGTTACCTCATCTCTGGGCAAAGGCATTATTTCATCTTCTATTGCAAAGTTATTGCAAGCAAGAGGCCTACGGGTAACTATTCAAAAGTTTGATCCTTACATAAATGTGGATCCTGGTACCATGAACCCTTACGAACACGGCGAGTGTTATGTAACAGATGACGGTGCAGAAACAGATTTAGACCTTGGGCATTACGAGCGGTTTTTAAACGTGCCTACTTCTCAGGCAAACAATGTTACTACTGGTAAAATTTACCAAACCGTAATTAATAAAGAACGTAATGGTGATTATTTAGGTAAAACTGTACAAGTAGTACCACATATTACCAACGAAATAAAGCGCAGATCGAAACTATTATTAGACAGTGAAAAGTATGATGTAGTAATTACAGAATTGGGCGGCACCGTTGGCGATATTGAGTCGCTACCTTATATTGAAGCATTGCGGCAATTACGCAATGAAATGGGTTATCAAAATACATTGGTAGTGCATTTAACCTTAGTGCCTTACCTAAAAGCAGCTAAAGAATTAAAAACAAAGCCAACCCAACATTCAGTAAAAGAATTATCGAAAAATGGTGTTCAACCAGATATATTAGTTTGTAGAACCGAACACCAATTGCCAGATGAAGTACGGTTTAAAATTGGGCGATTTTGCAATGTAGAATCAAGAGCAGTTATTGAAGCCAAAGATGCTACTACCATTTACGACGTACCTTTAATAATGTATCAAGAAGGCTTAGATGAAATTGTTTTAGAAAAATTAGGCCTCGAAAACAATGTAGAACCCGATTTAACCAAGTGGGTAAAATTTATCGACAATCTTAAAAATCCTACCAAAACAATAAAAATAGGTTTAGTAGGTAAATACATAGAATTACAAGATGCCTATAAATCAATTTACGAATCTTTTGTACACGCAGGTACCCATAATAAATGTAAGGTTAAGGTAAAAAAAATACATTCCGAGTCTATCACTAAAGAAAATGCTGCCCAAAAATTGAAAGGCCTAAACGGGGTATTAGTAGCACCAGGCTTTGGCGAAAGAGGTGTTGAAGGTAAAATTAATGCCATTAAATACATACGCGAAAACAATATTCCCTTTTTAGGAATATGTTTGGGAATGCAGTGTGCAGTAATAGAATATGCTCGTAATGTTTTAAATTTAGAAGGTGCACATTCAAACGAGATAGATAATAATGCACCACACCCTGTTATTAGCTTAATGGAAAATCAAAAAAAGGTAACCAAAAAAGGAGGCACCATGCGCCTTGGCGCTTATAACTGCAAACTAATATCCGATAAATTAAAAGAAATCTATAATTCCACTACAATTTCTGAAAGGCATCGGCACAGGTACGAGCTAAACAACACTTACAAAACCAAACTAGATGATGGTAATTTTAAAATTGCAGGCATCAACACAAAGTTAGATTTAGTTGAAATTATAGAATTGCAAAATCACCCCTGGTTTGTTGGCGTACAATTTCATCCCGAACTAAAAAGTACAGTTGAAAACCCACATCCACTTTTTATGAGCTTTGTAAAAGCCGCCATCAAAAATAAAAAACAAAAACGATTAAAAGTTAGTGAATAAAAAAGGTAAGCACAGCCAAATAGGTTGCCGTAGTTGTTAGCAAACAAATATTAGAAGCGAAACAGTTGCCACACGCAAAAACTGTGGTCTCGCCATCCGTTCAAATACCATTTTGGCAAGGCTTTATAGTAAAACCCAAACACCCAACACAAAATGGTATAACCACTCCTGTCGAGGCTATTTTTCAAACTGCGCTCACTCGCATTAGCTGTTTAAAAAATAGCTCCATTCTTAAATATAACAGCACCTAATAAATTGTCAACTACCATAGTTTTATGCAATTGCAATAGTCAAATTTTTTTTTATAAATTTAAAAATTGATTAGCTTTGCAAATAAATAGCTACTTTTGTAATTCATTTATTTCTCACAAAATTAAAATAATTTACGGTGCCATATTTTTTTACTTCCGAGTCAGTATCAGAAGGACATCCTGATAAAGTGTCAGATCAAATTTCAGATGCCATTTTAGATGAATTTTTAAAGCAAGATGCAAATTCAAAAGTAGCTTGCGAAACTTTAGTAACCACAGGCTTAGTTGTTATAAGCGGCGAAATAAAAAGCGATGCTTATGTTGATGTACAACAAACCGCCAGGCGCGTAATACGCGAAATTGGTTACGACAAATCAGAATATCAATTTGACGCAGATTCTTGCGGTGTCATTTCCGCACTTCACGAACAATCACCAGATATTAATCAAGGGGTAGAACGAACAAAAAAAGAAGACCAAGGTGCAGGCGACCAAGGTATGATGTTTGGTTATGCCACTAACGAAACCGAAAATTATATGCCGCTGGCATTAGATTTGTCGCACGCTCTTTTAAAAGAATTAGCAACTATTAGAAAGGCAGGTAAAAAAATGACCTACTTACGGCCAGATGCAAAATCGCAAGTAACTATTGAATACGGCGACGATCATAAACCATTGCGAATTGATGCCATCGTAATTTCTACTCAACACGATGAGTTTGTTGAAACAAAAGGCAAATCAAAAACTGCCTCAAAAAAGGCGGAAAAAGCAATGCAAGCTAAAATTACTGAAGACATTAAAAAAGTATTGATTCCTAAGGTAAAACAATCGCAAAAAGCAGCTATTAAAAAAATGCTAAACGATACCAAAATAACCTACCACGTAAACCCAACTGGTAAGTTTGTAATTGGTGGCCCGCATGGAGATACTGGTTTAACTGGCCGAAAAATTATTGTAGATACTTATGGGGGTAAAGGCGCACACGGTGGTGGTGCTTTTTCTGGTAAAGATTCTTCAAAAGTAGATCGCTCGGCAGCTTATGCTACAAGGCATATTGCAAAAAATTGTGTGGCGGCTGGTTTAGCCGATCAAATGTTAGTACAAGTAGCCTATGCAATTGGTGTTGCAAAACCAGTTGGTTTTTATGTTGACACTTACGGTACTGGTAAAATTGACTTACCCGATGGTGAAATAGCAAAAAAAATAGCAGGCATTTTTGATATGCGGCCTGCATTTATTGTAGATCGGTTTGGTTTAACTAATCCTATTTTTAGAGATACTGCTGCTTACGGCCACATGGGGCGCCAGCCTGGTACCCTAAAAGTTGATAAAAAAACCTATGAAACTTTTGCTTGGGAAAGGTTAGATTATGTTGATGCGGTAAAGAAAGCTTTTAAACTGAATTAAGTTAGTAGCTTTTTTAAATAAATTTTTATGCTGTCTTTTTTTTAGGTAGCCTTTGTTGAACACGCAGCCATCTCGAAACATCGGGTTGGCTGCGTTTTTTTTGCTTTTTATAAATACCTTAACTTGTGTGCAGGTATTTTATAAAGAATGGTGTTTAAAAATTAGCCCCGATAGCAGCGGTTATGGCATTTGAAGCGAGGATTTGAAGCGGTGGCAAAATGGCATTTGAGCGAATAGCGGGCAGGGTGTTTTTAAAAGGTTAGTCGTTTCGCTACGAAAAAAAAAGAAAGAACAGAAGTAGCAACTACCTATGTTAGGTAGATAAATTTGTTATGCCTTAACTTAACAACGGGTTAATTTTTTGTTTTACGTAGTCTTTCACATTTATCCAAAAAGCGATAAATATGTAAACCAGAATTGGAGACCAAAAAGCAATAAATGTGATATAAATAAAATATAATCGGACGATAGAAGAAGATATTCCCATCTTTTTACCAAGGTAATCGCATACGCCAAAAATTCGGGGTTCAATTATGCTTCTTATTTTCTCTTCCATAAGTAATTTACTAAGTAACTTTAATATTACTAAATTTATTTAAGGTGAATATCATAAAAATAATTAATAAACGCAAAAACTAAATTTGAAACTGGTTTTTATATGGTATATTATGCCTTATAAGATAAAATAAAGTGAAAGGTAAAATAAGTTTAATTACAGGTTCAACATCGGGCATTGGCAAAGCAACTGCATTAAGTTTGGCTGCTAAAGGCACCATAGTTATAATTGTTGGTAGAGATGAAAGTAAAGGCGAAGCAGTTGTTGGTGAGATAAAAACTAAAATGCATAACGACAATATTTTTTTTGAAGAATGTGATTTGGCAGATCAATCTTCAATTAACGATTTTGCTTACCGCATTAATAAAAACTATCCAAAAATTGATCTATTAATTAACAACGCTGGTTGTTTTACCGAAAAAATTCAATATACTAACGATGGTATTGAAGCCCAGTTTGGTGTAAATCATATTGCTCATTTTTTATTAACATATTTGCTAATGCCTTCGTTAAATAAAAGTAAAGCGGCTCGTATTATAAATGTATCATCCGATGCGCATTACCGGGGAACTATTAATTTTGCTGATTTATATTTTCAACAGAAATATAGTGCTATGAAAGCTTATGCACAATCGAAATTGGCCAATGTTTTATTTACTTACGAGTTAGATAGGAAATTAAAAGCCAACAACAATAATAACATTACCGTAAATGCTTTGCATCCTGGTGAAATTAAAACTCGCCTGGTAGAAAAGAATAACAATAAACTTTTGGGCGTGGCTTGGAAGTTGGCAAAACCTTTAATGCAATCGGTAGAAAAAGGTGCGCAAACTTCGGTTTTTTTGGCCACTAATAAACAAATGGAAGGTATAAGTGGGCAATATTGGAGCAAAATGAAGTTAAAGAAAAGCTCGAAAGAAAGTTACGATAAGCAGGTTGCCGACCGCCTTTGGACTGTTAGCCGTGTGTTGTGCAGTAAGTATTTGAAAGAGGTGGTTTGATTGAATTACAATTAACAGCGTTAAAAACTTTACATTCGATAAAAGATTGTTTTAAGCTAAATATTTTTGTCTCCCACATACTTTTTATCTTTACGGCTCATTATTAACTTATGAGCTTGCATTATAAACTAATACTAAAAACATTTGGTCTACTTTTTTGTTGTTTCGGTTGCCATTTTGCTGCCAATGCAAATAGCTATTTTCAGCAACAGGTAAACTATTCTATTGATGTTGCTTTAAATGATGAACTGCACGAGTTAGATGCTTTTGCAACCATTACCTACATCAACAACTCCCCCAATATATTAAACGAAATTTTGTTTCATTTATACCCCAATGCTTATGCTAACGACCAAACCGCTTTTGCCGAGCAATTGTTAGAAAATGGCGATACCGATTTTTACTTTAGCAAAGCTGAAGATAAAGGCAGCATTAGCAACCTTTCTTTTAAAATAAATAATAAAAAAGCAATTTTTGCGCAAGATGAAGCGCATCCCGATTTAGGAAAACTAAAACTAAACAAAGGCTTATTACCTGGCGATAGTATTATCATAACTACGCCTTTTACGGTAAAAATTCCAACTAATTTTTCGCGCTTAGGTAGAGCTGGTGAAAGCTACCAAGTAACGCAGTGGTATCCAAAACCTGTTGTGTACGATGTTGATGGTTGGCATCCGCTGCCATACCTAAACCAAGGCGAATTTTATTATGAGTTTGGTAATTATACCGTAAACATAACCGTACCCGAAAACTATGTAATAGCAGCAACAGGTGATTTGCAAACGGAAAGTGAATTGAAATTTTTAAATCAATTGGTTAATGAAACTAATAAAAATATTGATGAAATAGTGGCGACTCCTTTTAATAAATTAGAATTTCCTGTCTCCTCAACAAGCACTAAAACCATAACTTATACCCAAAATAATGTGCACGATTTTGCTTGGTTTGCCGATAAGCGTTTTCATGCATTAAAAAGTAAAGTGGAATTACAAAGCGGTAAAAAAGTAGCCACTTGGGCTTTTTTTACTAATAAAGATGCCAAAGATTGGCAAGAAGCCACCAACTATTTAAATGATGCGGTTAGCTTTTATAGCAAACACGTGGGCGAGTATCCATACAATGTATGTACTGCGGTTAACGGCACTTTGGTTGCTGGCGGCGGAATGGAATATCCTACCATAACCATAATTGGCGGTATTGGTAGTGCTCAATTGTTAGATCGTGTTATTACCCACGAAGTTGGGCATAATTGGTTTCAAGGTATTTTGGCCAGTAATGAGCGGGCAAATCCTTACTTAGATGAGGGCATTAATTCTTACTATGAAAACCGATATATGGATGAAAAATATCCAGAGTCGGGAATATTGCCGCCAGGCATGAAACCAAGGTTATCAAATTTTTTAGGCAAGCAATTTAATTTGGATAATAAGCCTCCAAGCTATCAAAATCAATTGGGTTTTATGTTAAGTTGTCGGGCGCACAAAGACCAACCAATTTGCACTCATTCAGAAGAATTTACCAGCAATAATTATGGCATTGTTGCTTATGGTAAAGCAGCAATAGCCTTTAAATATTTAGAACATTTTTTAGGTAGACCGGAATACGATAGAATAATGCAATTGTATTATCAGCAATGGCAATTTAAGCATCCGCAACCTAAAGATTTAAGAACCGTTTTTGAAAGCAATTCTAATAAATACTTTGATTGGTTTTTTGATGAAGTATTAACTACTACTGGTAAAATGGATTACGCCTTAGTAGGGCAAACTGAAAATAAAACTATTGGTAATTCTAACTATTATCAATTTTATGTAAAAAATAAGGGCGCTATAAGAAGTCCTTTTCCGGTAACTGCTTTAAAAAATGGTGCGCCTGTTAAAACTATTTGGTACGATGGTTTTGGTGGTAGGAGCGAAATTTTGTTTCCAGCAATAGAAATGGACGAATTGGTAATTGATTATGAAGAAATAACATTAGAAAGCCAACGCAAAAACAACAATTTTAAGTTAACAGGCTTGTTTAAAAAAATAGAACCTTTACGCTTTAGTCCGGTTATTGGTTGGGAAAATCCCAATTTAAACCAACTGTACTATTTGCCCTTAATGAGCTATAATTATTGGGACAAATATATGTTGGGCATTGGCTTGCATAGCGGCATTTTACCACCCAAAAATTTAGAATGGCTGTTAAGCCCAATGTATAGTTTTAAAAGCAAAAGCATAGTTGGTTTTGGAAATCTGCATTACTCTTCACCTATAAATTCTATTAAAGCGGTAGATAATGTGGCGTTGAATTTTACAGCCAGAAGCTTTCACGATTATGCAAATAATGTTTACGCAATAGTTGACGGCAGCAATACATTAGTTAGTAGTAGTTTAAGTCGTTTCACTAAAATAAATCCAACAATAAACATCAATTTTAAAAAACCAACTGCAAGAAGTAGCAAAAGCAATATGCTCAAACTAAGGCATATTAATATTTTAAGAAAAGAGTTTGAATGCCCAACAAATACTTGTGGAGGTGCGTCTTTTAGAAACCAAAACTACTACATTAATGAACTAAGTTTTGAGCATCGCAACAGTCGTATTATTAACCCTTACAGTTACAATGCCATGGCCGAACAAGGTAATGGTTTTGTTAAACTATCAGCCGAAGGGAAATACAAATTAACATATATCAACCCCAAAAAAGGATTAACCGCAAGAGCTTATGCGGCTTATTTTCCACTTTACAATAATGCTAATAACCGCATTGCCATAAACAGCTTGGGTTACCGTAGCAAAACCGAATTTTTAGATTACAAAATGGACAACTGGGCTTTGGCGCGCAATAAATTTTACACTACTAACAAATATAATCTATTAGATTATCAAACCTTTAATGTACCAAGTGGCTTTAAAAGCAACACCGCTTTAGGTATAAACAATAGTTGGTTGGCCAATATTAATTTAAATGCAAGCATTCCCAAATTGCCATTGTATAGTTATATAAATTACGCCTTCTTCCCTAATTTATTAGATAGTAGCACTATTAACAATGCTTACGAATTGGGCTTGGCTTTAAGTATTATTCCAAATGTGTTCGAAATTTATTTTCCGGTAGCTGTAAGTAACAACATTTTTGGATTAAGCTCGCCAAAATATTATGAAAAAATTACTTTTCTATTAGATATAGGAAAAATTAAACTTAGAAAATTATTAAGAAACAATATATAATGGGGCTAATGCGAAAAAATAAATTTATAGTATTTGAAGGTATTGATGGTAGTGGTAAAAGCACTCAAGCCAAATTGTTGCAACAGCAATTACAAACCGAGGGCCACAAAACCTACCTAACTTTTGAGCCTACCGACAGCCCCATTGGTTCTGTTATCAGAAACATTTTTAAAAGAAGAATACAAGCGGCTCACGAAACTATTGCCGGTTTATTTGTGGCCGACCGGTTAGATCATCTGCTCAACAATACCAACGGCATCTTAAAAAAATTAAATGAAGGATATACCGTTATTTGCGATAGGTATTATTTAAGCAGTTACGCTTACCAGGGCGCACACGTTAATATGGATTGGGTAATACAGGCCAACAGTAAAAGTGCCGCTTTGCTAAAGGCAGATTTAACTATTTATATTGACATTTTGCCCAAAGAAAGTTTAGAGCGGGTACACAAAGGCAGAAGCGATATTGAGATTTTTGAAAACTTAGAGAACCTACAAAAAGTACAAACCGCCTATGAGAAAGCAATTAACTTAACCCAAAAAGATGAAAACATTGTAAGAATAAATGGTGCCGCTAACACAAACGAAATTGCCACCCAAGTTTTGGAAGTTGTAAAAAAGCACTGCTTTAATTCTTAAAAAGTGGCTTGCTTGTTATTCAAGTAAAACATCATCATCCTCATTAATATTATTTTTAGAAGCGACAAAGTGGCCCTACGCAAAAAATTAGGTCCTGCCATCCGTTCAAATACCATTTTGCCACCGCTTCAAAAAGCCCAACCTAAAATGGTATAACCACTCCTGTCAGGGCTATTTTTCGGGCCTCGCCCAGTCGTATTAACCGCTGCAATATATAGTATTTCTAAAAAATGCAGCCCCAAACAAAACATTCATCATCAATAAAAAGCACTGTCAGCCAAATAAACTTAAATAACCAATTTAAAGCCCACATATTAGCAACTATACTAAACAATTTTATAAATTTGGGTTTATTGCATATCATCTTAAACATAATAATATGAAATTTAAAACCTCATTAAACCTCACTGTAAACAAAATGCGTAATTTATTAATATGGTTTTTACTCACTTTACCAATAATACTAATCGCTCAACCAGTTGATTGTATATCCAACCGATATCAAAAAAAAGTATTTAACAATATTGATATCACCAGCGATATTACCTTTGGCAATGCACAAAACGTAATTGGCTTTAACCAAAGTTTAGAATTAGATTTTTACGAACCCGCTCGAACCGAAGAATACTTAGGCAAACGCCCATTAGCAGTAATGTTTTTTGGTGGTGCCTACATTTTAGGAAGCAAAACCGATGCCGACATGCGCGCTTGGTGCGATAGCCTAGCACATTACGGTTATGCCTGCGCATCGGTAGAATACCGATTAGATAACGCCTTAAATTTTGCCCTACCCAACCAAGGCGTAAGAGCAGCTTACCGAGCCATACAAGATGGGCGAGCCGCTATCCGTTACTTATTAGAAGACCCAAACGGACTCGGTTTTAACATCGACCCAGAACATATTTATGTTGGCGGAGAAAGTGCCGGTGCCATAACCGCCATACACATTGCCTATTTAGAAGAAAACGAACGACCATCACAAACCTACAGTATAGCCTTTAGTCCAGATTTGGGCTGTATAGATTGTTCAGGCAATAATTACGTACAACCTTTTGCTATAAAAGGTATTATTGATTTGTGGGGAGCTACCTTAGATTTAAATTTTATTGATGCAGCAGAAAACGTACCTATGGTTATTATACACGGTACAGATGACACAGTCGTACCTTATAATTCTGGGCCACCATTTAATGTACCCACGCTTCCAACCATGTATGGTGCCGTACCTATGGATGCCGAAATGACTGCTAAAAACATCTGCCATCAATTTTACCCATACCAAGGTGAGGGACACGTAATTTATGGAACCCCATCAACCGTGGTTACTTTTCCCAACCAATATTGGGCCCCAATTTTTACACAAGGTCACCAATTTTTGTATGATAAAACTATGCGTTTCAATTCGCCAATTCCAACAGGTGCGTTAATGGTTTGTGAAAATGATATCGAAACCTATCAAGTACCTGCCACTGCTGGTTCAATTTATTGTTGGGATGCAGTTAATGGTACTATTATTTCAACAAACAACAATCAAGTAACCGTTCAATGGAATAACGGGCCAGGTTTTTTAACCCTAACCGAAACCAACTGTATTGATGTTGTAGGTGTTGCACAAACTATAGAAGTTTTACCAACTTCGTGTTGCGCTCCAATAAGCTTAAATATCTTTTTCGATGGTTTTCCTAGCCAAAGCAGTTGGGATATTGTTGATGCTAACGGCAATATGGTAGCCAATGGAAACAGCTATGGAAGCGTTGCAAGTAATAGTTCAATTATAGAAAGCACTTGTTTACCAGATGGCTGTTATACTTTAAATTTTTATGATGCTTTAAACAATGGAATGTGTCCGTTTCAAAGCAATGGCTTAGGCGTTTCCACTTTTATTACGCCAGGCACATTAATAACAGCAGGTAGCATTGTGGGTACTTTAAGTTTAGTGGCATCACCAGGTTTGTGCGGCAACTACAACTTAACCGATGCGCTTGGCAACACATTAGCTAATGGTGGCGGCGGCTTTGGCAGCCAGCAAAGTAACAGCTTTTGTATAAGTGGTGGCTTAGCGCCTAAAACAGATAATACAATAAAAAATGAGTTTAAAATTAATAGTAATGAGTTACTATTAAATATTTTTCCAACTGCAACAACCGGTATTTTATATATTGAATTTAATAATGAAGCCGAAAAAAATATACCGCTAAAAATTATTGATTTAAGTGGAAGAACTGTAAAATTAGAACAGCTTGTTAATACTTCATCATCTTACAAAATTAATGTAAACAGTTTACCTAATGGCAACTATATTTTGCAAGTTTTAAACAATAATAAAATTGAAAGCAGGCCTTTTGTAAAGTTTTAAAAAATATACAGGTGGAGTAAATTTCTATATCTCAATTTTTATATAAAAGCGTGATGCCTTTAACAAATGCATCACGCTTTTTTTATTAATTACAAGGGTCAATATTTATTGAAAAATTTGTTGCAGCTGATGAAGAGAACCCACCTTCTAATGTTATGGCATCTCCTGCATTGTAGTTTACCTCAGCTATATTATTTGGTATACTATCATTAGAAGTAATACAACTTTGTGCATTATAACTATCGCCACTTTGTGTTGCCGTTTCACAGTAAGGGCAAGCGGGTAAAGAGTAAGTTATTGTTAATCGGGGGGCATCATTACTATCTGGACTGATTTGATTAATAGAGGCAAAACTCTTAGCATTTCTTTTGCCATTACCCTTCATTAAAAAAGTAATTGCACTTTCTACCGACCAACCCGGTTGGCTAACTAATTCTTGCACAATTGCTGCTAAGTTAGGGGTTGTTCTATCACTTAATGGTATGCTGCCGTACCAATTAGGAATATCCCAATTAACATTTTGTACTGTTTTATTTCTATCAGACAAATTCCATTTATCAGTTTTAAAAGGCAACGAACTTGTTGTTTTTTCACCCCATATTAATGTATTAGCAATTCCACCACCATTTTTGTTTATAAAAGTTATTTTGGCAGAATCGATAATAGCATTTTTTGGGATGTTAATTCTATTAAACCTCAAGCCTTGTATATTATCATTATCTGAAGCTACTTTAATATAATAGCTTGGTCCGTAATTATTTATAAAACCATTACTTATTTTTTCATAATACTCATCAGAATGAATATCGATACTACTATTTTGTACAATGTTATTTTGAGATGTAATTTTTATTGAAGAATTTGTAATTGTAGAACTTAAACCATTTGCAGTAGAAGCGATAGCAGAAATTAAATAAACACCATTTGCAGGCGCAGTCCAATTAAAGTTAAATGGGGCACTATTTACACTTCCTACAAAACTACCATTTACAAAATATTGAACATTGTTAACATTTTGGTTTACCGTACAATTAAAGTTAATATTACTACCTGTATTATAAAAGCTATTGTGTGCGGGGTTAACAATATTGCATATTACATCGGTATTGTCTTTTGCATTTAAAGTAACTAAATCACCATTTGGGGCATTCCAAATTTCTAAATTATTCGGTATTATAAAACGGTTATTATCAGTTAAGGTTGGTATAATATCCACTGCGGTAGAATCTGTATATCTTACAGATCTTATATCAACTTTGTTTTTATCAATATGCATCCACCTAAATTGGTGAAAAGAGTCACTATCTCTTGTCCAACTTTTAGGGTCGTTAGCTACTCTTAATGGTGCAGAATAAGCACCTTCACCAATATATACCGTCCCGTTATAATCATCACGTCTAAAACCTTCTTCACAATCAAAACCACCAGCGCAAGGTGCTATTGGCCAAGTTGATTTAACTAAGTGCCCATCTCCTTCAAGTACCATGTTTATATTGTATTGATAAAATAAATTTGCCCATTGAGCATACTGTCGATGTCCTTCAATTTTTTGCTTAAAGTGCGGCCTTGTTGGTTGATGGTATTGCACAAACTTCCATTTATAAATACCAGATTGTTGTAAGTCGTTTTGAAACCATAGCGTTTGGTCTCCATACAATGGAATTTCACTATTTAAAGTATAAATTTTTAAAAGATCATCACCAATGGTAGTACAGTAATATCCTTCATCAGGAAAATCAAACAAATCAGTAAGCATACTATTGGTTTCGTGATTGCCTCTTGTTATAATTAATGGCGTTAGTCTGTTGTTTTCGCTAATGCTAAATTGCCAATCATCTAACCAGTTTTCCCATTCTAAGCCGGTACCATTGTCAGTAAAATCGCCACTAAACATAAATGCATGGGCATTAAGCTTACTAACTATTTTGTTAGCTACCTTTCTTACCGAACTTAAATTTCTCGAGTCGCCACCACCAACAATTGAAAACTTTGCATCGTTTGAATTTGATAACGTTTCAAATTGATATACTTCGCTTACCCCCCAAATATCTTTTACAACAAAATAATACTTTTGTGCTGCAACTAAATTGCTGAGTTTAACAAAGCAATTATTCATATCATATTTAACATTTACCTTGTACGGTGTAGCATTTTGATAGTTATTTAAATTATTTACATCTATTGTTGAAGTGCCGTAGTACAAAACTGGGCTAGTGTTACCACCAAAGGCATCAAAACCAATGGTAACTTCGGTTGTGGTATTGCTATAAAACATAAGGCGATACCTACCTGTTTCGGCAAATGAAGTTTGTAATAAAATAAAATTGAGTGTTAAAAATAATAAAGCTGTATATTTAATATTCATAAAATGTTCTTCGACTTTTTAATGTTTACGCAAAAAACATTTTACAGTTTCGAAAGTGTATTAATAATCGCTACAAAAAAATGATTGTTTCTTAAAAAGCTTCATAATTTTACACTTAAAGTACAGCTTTGCAAATAGAGAAATGAAGTAAAACAAAACCTTACCATACCATGCTAAAATTGTAGTTAAAGTAACTGTTAGCAAACAGGTTTTAGAAGCGAAATAGTTTGCTTTGCAGAAACTGTGGTCCTGCCATCCGTTCAAATACCATTTTGCCACCGCTGCAAAAAGCCCAAGCCCAAAATGGTATAACCACTACTGTCAGGGCTAGTTTTCAAACTTCGCTAAGCCACATTAAACGCAAAAAAATATAATATTTCTAAAAAAAAATGGTTAAAATTAATACCTCATTAACCAACACAATTTATGTGCTTGCCATACTGTAATTGCCCAACCAATTTTTCACAAACAAATCATTAGGAATATCTACACAAAATATACTGCCTTTACCCAGTTTACTTTCAACTGAAACAATGCCGCCCATATTAGACACTATTTTTTTACACAAAGAAAGTCCAAGCCCAGTACCATCATAAGCATTACTATGAAGCCGACAAAACATTTTGAAAATTTTCGGAAAATACTTTTCTTCAATACCAATACCATTATCGCTAAAAGAAATACGGGTAAACAAATCAACCTTAGTTTGCGCTATGTTAATTATCGGATTTTTAGATTGGTTATATTTGATACCATTTTCAATAAAGTTTTTAAACAATAATAGTAATTTACTTTTCTCGTTTTTTATTGTAGGTAATAATCCGATAACATTTACCGTCGCATTTTTACGATCAATTAAATCACACAAAGACATCTTTACTTCATCTACCAAATCATTCAAATCAATAAGTTGCTCTTCTCTAATTTCTTCATTTAATTTCGAAAATTCTAAAACATCTTCAATAAGTTGTTTCATTTGGTTGCTACCATTTATTACATATTTAAGGTAAGTATTGGTTTTTTCATCAACCTTATCCTTCAATTCTTTACTAAGTAAACCAGTAAAACTGATAATGGTATTGATAGGTTGCTTAAGATCGTGAGAGGCGATATAGGCAAATCTTTCCAACTCTTCGTTTGATTTTTCTAACGCTATATTAGCGTGTGCTAACTCTTGATTTGAGTCGTTGAGTGCTTTGGTTCTTTTAGTTACTTTTTCTTCTAATAAACTGTTTTGGGTTTGTTTAACTCTATAAGCAAACAAGGCTGCCCCTGTGGCTATCAAACCTAGCATAAAAATTAAAAACACTAATATTTTTTGCTTTTTTATAGTGCCTTCATTTTCGGTTTGTTTTACTTTTAAAAATTCATTTTCAGTTTGTTTTTTTTCGTTTTGATGTTTTATCTCTAATTCCGAGGCCGTCTTTTGTCGTTCAGTATTAAAATGTTTTTCCGTAAGCTCATTATAAAGTTGGAACAACTCTTTTGCTTTATTACTATTATTTGTAGTTAAGTAAATGTTCAACAAATTTTTTATGGCTTTTATCTGCTGTTGGTTATTACCTTCAGAACATCTATAAGCAGCTTCTCCATCTTTTTGGGCAAGGGTAAGTTTATTTTTATTAAATAAAACTTTTGACCGGTTAAGCATAATTGCACACCGCTGAATAGAGAAATTATGTTTTTCTGAAACTTCTAAGCCTTTCTTTATATATGTGGCTGCCTTGTTATACTGTTGTTCTTCAATTAATATGTTGGTTAGTTTTACAGTAGCTTGCACAAATGTTAAATAGTCCCCAATTTCATTTGCCAAAGGCAAATTTTCGGTAATTGTTTTTATTGCTTCTTCAATTCTTCCCTGTGAATAATGTACAAATGCATAATCTTTCATATACATAACGGTAATTTCTTTGTTGTTGTATTTATCTGCTAAATTAAACACTTCTTCAAAGTACATGCTTGCGTTTGCATAATCTTTCATATTTACATAAGCACCTCCAATATTTCCTATAATAAGCATCTGCAATCTATCTACAGGAAAGTGTTTTGAATGAATAGCAAGGGCATTTAGGTATGCATTTATGGCTTCATCGTATCGAAGACTGCTACTGTAACCAAATCCTAAATTATTAGAACAAGCTGCTTGGCTATAGTAATCTTCGCTTTGTTGCGCTAACTCGTAACACTTTTGAAAAAAATATATAACCGTATCCATATTAGACCTTAACCTACCAATGGCAATACCTAAATTTTTGTACGCTATGGCCTTGCCTTTTATATAGTTAAGTTCTGTAGCTAAATTAAAAGCTAATCTGGCAAAAGAATCTATTTTTTCTGGAGAACTTCTGCGGTAAGCATAGCTAAGTTCATTAAATAGATCTACTCTAATGTTGTCTTTCTTGGTGTGGTTGTTAAGTTTTTGCTCTATCTCAATTATGGCATTATCATAACTTTGCCCCATTGATAAAAAACTTACAAGTAGCAGTAATAGTACTAAGTTGATTACTTTTTTTGTTATACTATTGTTACAAACACTCATAAAATACAACTTGATATAAAGCAATAAATTGTTTAAATGGATGTGGGTTAATTAGGCTATTTTGGAAAATACTTCTACATTTTTTATTGCTGAATAGATGCTGCTATCTCTTCAAGCATTTTTGGGGTTAATGGCTTCTGTCTAAATTCACTAACAATAGGGTTATGCGCTGCTTGTTCTTTATCAAAAATTCCAAGCGAGGTAGTTAGCATCACTATTTTAGGACGCTTGTAAGCTTGGCTAAGTTTTTTATATGCTTCCAAAAATTCCCAGCCAGTCATTTTAGGCATATTTATATCTAACAAAATTAAGTCTGGAGCCTTATCTTGTTCTTTCAAAAATTTGAGTGCATTTAAGGCACAATCAAATATTTGATATTCTTCCACAACATCAGTTTCTTTTACAATAATGTCGTGATACACATTTGTAGCCTCATCATCATCTATTAAAACTACGCATTTAACTTTGTTCATTTTTCAAGTAAATTGTTAAATAATTTAAGAACCATTATTAATATAATACGTTTTAAATTAAAATATGTTTCTAAAAGTGAAAACTTAATATTGCATAATTTCTGTTTAAAATAATTTGGCTATGTTGTATTTAAAAAGTGAGCTATCATATAAAAAACACATTAACTGATAACTCATAAAAAATTTTAATTTTGTTGAAAATATTTTTGATGATGAAATATAAAGCCTTCAGCCTCACTATAGAAAACTATGTTGCCAATTTGGCATTTAATCAACCTGAAAAAGCTAATGCATTAGACACTCCAGATTGGATAGAAATGCAGCAAATTTTTGAAAGTTTAAGTAATGATAAAAATGTTAGGGTAATTATACTTTCGGGTAACGGCAAACATTTTTGTGCAGGTATCAACTTGGCGGCATTAATGGGAGTACAACAAAATGCTCAAACCAGTTGCGAAGCCAGAAAGCGTGAAGATATTAGAGAATTTATTTATTTGTTGCAAAACACGATAACCAGTATTGAGAAATGCAAAAAGCCGGTTTTAGCCGCTATACACAATGGTTGTATTGGCGGAGCTGTTGATTTGATAGCAGCTTGTGATATGCGGTATTGTACGCAAGATGCTTATTTTACTATTAAAGAAATAACCTTGGGTTTAGTAGCAGATATAGGCACTTTACAGCGCTTGCCAAAAATAATACAACCAGGTATTGTGGCCGAAATGGCTTATACCGGTAGAAAAGTATACGGGCCCGAGGCGGCACAAATTGGTTTAGTAAACAAAGCATACACTGATAAAGCTGAAATGATGGAAGCGGTAAATAATATTGCTAAACAAATAGCAGAAAAATCACCATTATGTATAAGAGGCACCAAAGAAGTTTTACTATATCAACGAGATCATTCGGTTGAAGATGGCTTGCAATACATAGCTAACTACAATGCCGCAATGCTGTTAAGTAAAGACATTCAAGAAGCGATGTCAGCTAATTTTGAAAAAAGAACAGCAATTTTTGAAGATTAACTTGCGGAATAAAAAAAAACACTTATCTTTGCACTCCAATATCGCGGGATGGAGCAGTTGGTAGCTCGTTGGGCTCATAACCCAAAGGTCACAGGTTCGAGTCCTGTTCCCGCTACAAAGTAAAATCCTAAATCATTGTTTATCAATGGTTTGGGATTTTTTTATGGCTAACATTGGTCGGAATGTTGGTCGGTTTTCTCGTTTTGCCTGTAAATGATGGTGGTTTGTTCTTTTAAAAATGCTTCTGCTGCTGAGATATAGAATCAACTATTATCTAAAGGTTTTCTTATTTTTTTAGCAAGCACCAACAGAACCAATACTTTTTAACAGCTATACAATACTAAGTCTGAAAAGTCAATTTTTGAAGATTTGAATTTAAATATATATAATTTTAGTTTAAATAATTCAACTCATAAGGATTGGCAATGGTACGTTTACCAAAGTTTTTAAGCATATCAACAAAGCTATCTTTATTAATAGATTGCTCTTTAATTTTCCTTTGAACTGACGGACGTTTTACACTTGGTATGCGAATGGTGAAAAATGCCCATAACATAGTTGATGTGTAAAATCAACATCTGAAAACTCGGTTAAAGGTTTAACTTCATTTTGCACTTTAAACGCTGCACTATACACAAATTTCCAAAGCCCGTCTTTAAGGCTTAATGTGGCTACCTTTAAGTTTCCGTAACTTAAAATAAATGTAGCTGCTTCATTGGCTGTTACCGCTAAATCTTGTTGACTATCGGGTAACAACATTCGGAATATTTGCTTTACATTTTTCATTGTTGTATTGTGTTTATTAAACGGCTAATTCTATCAAATAAAAAGCAATATTATATAAGTAAGCTGATGTAAATTTAACAAATTATTACTTACTATTTGGCAATAATTTAGATTATCGTTTTAACTTTTTTATGCTTGGGCTACTTAGTAAAGAGGTCATTTGACTAATCGCTATACTGTTCAATTCTTTTAATCTATCTTTTTGGTTCATTCCTTTTTGAATGAGTAAAGCATTTATACTTTCTAAATTTGACAAAACCACTAATTGCTCAATGGTGGCATGATCTCTCATATTGCCTTTTAGCTTACTATTTTGTTTGCGCCATTCGGAAGCTGTAATACTAAACAAAGCCATGTTTAATAAATCTGCCTCGCTTGCATAAACATAGCTTATTTGTTTGGCTGAAAGTTTTTTAGGTATCAAGTGTTTTTTAATGGCATCGGTATGTATTTTATAATTTACTTTTGCTAAAGTACGTTGTACCTGCCATTGCAATTGATGTTGACTTTGCTCTGCATCTTTTAATCGCTGAAACTCTTTAATCAAATAAAGTTTAAACTCGGCACTTAACCACGAGCCAAACTCAAAGGCAATATCTTTATGAGCATAAGTACCGCCATACCTTCCTGCTTGCGAAAACACACCTACGGCATTGGTGGCAGCTACCCACTTTTTAACTGACATAAAAAATCGGTTAGTACCTGCTTCGTTTTTAAAACCCTCGAATTCGGGGGTTTTAAAATTTGGATTATTTATTCTTTCCCAAATACCTAAAAACTCAACGGTATCTTTATTACGCAACCATTGTTCAATTAATGCAGCACCTCCGTCAAAATTTGTAGTCATATCAGTTAAACAGATATAATCAATACCGTTTTTCGATTTAATTGTTATCTCCGAATTTTGAACCGTAATTGTATTTACTTTTTGTTTCATAATAAAGTGTCAATTTACTGTAACTGATATTACTTTACTTCTGCAACATCGTGTTTTATGATGGGTTTACCAAATGAAAATATTGTTTAATAAGAGTATTCTTATATTGTGCTAACCTATAATACAAAAATTTGAGATTAGCAGCAATTTATTTTGAATCGAGCAAAGAGCATTTTATACCGGGTAAAGACTTGGAGTATCTTTTTGATAAACCGCAAACCATTAATTTAGGTGGAAAGTATTTTTATGAATTTGGAGAGAAAGTAGAAGAAAAAATACCTGTTACGAGAGAATTAAACAAAAGTTTTATACCTGACTTCTTTAATTTGGATGAAAAAATTAAAACTAAAGTAACCAATCTTAGTGCTATAGTTGGACAGAATGGTGCGGGTAAGTCAACAATCTTAAACTTACTAAAAAAGCACTTTAATCCTGATTGGTATGGAGAATCAAACTCAAGTGTAATTGTTATAATAGAAAAGGATGAAAATGAGACTGTTTACACCAATTCATCTGACGTTAAACCTAAAGATTTTAAAGTTGAATTGATAAGAAAATATGACAAAAGGGCAAACATAGAACAATACCCAATACAAACAATATATTATTCTCCACATTTTGATTTCAAATACTTCGGTGATGTTATGGAATTAGACCCTTATGACATTTCAAATGATGCGACTTTATTCAAAGACCTTTATAAACTTAAAGTCAAAACCGAAAACATGAGGTTATACTATCCGTCACACGAGCTATTATTAAAGAACTCAATAAGGCAATTAAAGCTACTTCAATCAGATTTACTACCTATAATAAATAAGGTGTTAGAACTCAAAGATATTTCAAAGTATGAACCAATTTTATATTTCAGAAGATATGAAAAGCCAAGTGTAATGGGTCAAATTTCATTCAGCCTCATACGTCCATTACAAGAAATTGATGAAAAAGCTAAAGAAGAAAAAGAAAATTATAGTAAAATTAAAGAAGAAAAAGGTAATCTCGAATCTTGGAAACATTTACTAAAAACGAACATAATAAGCCGTATAATTAGTACTCTTTACCAGTTATTGTATGGTGGTAAAGACCATTTCTACAATGTGGCAATACCCTTAGATGCGAAAGAAAAAATAGACAATTGCCCTAATGCCTATCAAGCATTATTACTTTTTATTAAACATTGCAAAATTGAAGATGAAAAAATATTTTCAAATGACTATCTCAAAGACCTAATTGAAAAAATATATAGTGCTATTAAGCATCTTAACATTGAAGATGAAAGAAATATAATTGAGAAATCTATTAACCAATATTTTTTAAGAACAACACCAGCAAATGCAATAGAGATAATCAACCTTCAAAGTAAATTTTTAAATGACTTCAATCAAAAATACATCAAGTCTAATTATGATAGGATTGATGGATTTGTTAGTTATAGACCTAATAGCGATTTAAGTTCAGGCGAGACCGCCCTGCTAAATTTGTTTTCAAGAATATATGGTCTTTTCAATATTAGTTTAGAAACGACACACCACATTAAACCAAAAGAGCATTATATTGTATTATTAGATGAAGCAGATTTAACCTTTCATCCTACATGGAAAAAGAAATATGTAAAAGCTCTATTAACAGCCTTACCCCATATTTTCAACTCATCACCAATGTTCAAAGATGAAAAAACCAAACCTACTTTTCAAATCATCTTTACCACACACGACCCACTTTCGCTTTCCGATTTACCCAATGCAAATGTGGTTTATATTGAAAGAAAAAATTATGAATCAAAAGCAAACATAATGGATTACGATAATGTTGACCGACCACCTAAAACCTTTGGCGCAAACATTTCAGATTTACTGGCTGATTCTTTTTTTGTAGAAGATTCTTTAATTGGTGATTTTGCAAAAGATAAAATTAATAAAGTAATTGATTGGCTAACTGATGAAGATAAAAAGGAAGATGCAGACGGCTATTATAAAGTGCTAATTGAATTGATTGATGAACCCATTGTTCAGAGCAAACTTAATGAAATGTATAAGGAAAAAATGCCGACACGGATTAGGCTTAAATTAATTGAAGAAAAAATAAATGAGTTGAAAGAAGAAAAAAAAGAGTTGAAAGAAGAAGAATCAAAAATGAAAAATAACAATGCTATACCTAAATCCAAAAAGTAGAAAGATAGTTGAGGCAAAAGATGAGTTTCTTATCAAAATGAGAGGCTTTGTTTTGAAACAAGTTGAAAAACAAAATGAAGGGTCAACAGAATTAAAGAAAAAAATAGAAGATAATCTTAAAATTATTTTAATTGGGCTACCTGATGAACTGATTTGCATTGACAAGAAATTGAAAGCAGAAAAATCATATAATCCTGAATTAGTAAAAAAAATATTTAGATATGATCTTTTTACAAATAAAACCAAACGATATAGTGCTTACCACTTAGCCGAAGCATTAGACATAAACACTTGTACTTATTGTAATAGAAATTATACTACCACAGTTTTTACAGATAAAAAAGAAGGTAAAACCACAAGACCACAATTTGACCATTATTTTAGTAAAAAGGACTATCCTTTATTAGCACTTTCTTTTTTTAATCTTATTCCTTGCTGTTCAATTTGTAATTTAATTAAAGGACGTAAGCAAATGAGACTATGTAAACATCTGCATCCATACATTGATAATAGCGAAAAGGAATTTAAATTTAGTTATAGATTAAGCACCGAAAATAAAGCAGGTTTAAAAATGAAAATTAAATCTGCCAAATATTCAAAAGCAGAAAATACAATCGAAGATTTGAAACTTGAAGTTGTTTATAATTCTAACATTAGTGAGTTAGATGATTTAATTAAACTCCGGCGATATTTTTCTGACCGCTATTTGTCAATTCTTGGTGACAACTTGCTTAAAGGTATTGACATTTCAAAAGAAGAAATGTACAGAATTGTATTCGGTGCTGAATACAAACCAGAGAAATTTTTACAAAGACCTTTTAGCAAATTCAAAAAGGACATTTTAACGGAATTGGGGATAATTGAAGATTAATCAAGTCCTCTTTTTTAATGCTTGGTATTAGCTATTATTTACCAACTGCAAAACGGTTTTGAAGCTGACACCAACCACTAAACCAAATAATTTATATAAGTAGCATATAGTTCATTATCCAATGCTGTTATTAGTGGATTATCTAAAACAAACTTTGCTTGTTTTCCTTTCAAATGGTCTTTACATCGGCTATACTGCTTGTAATGGTTAAACCCATAGTTAACTTTCTTTTGTTCTAAAGCTGCACAAATCACGTGGTCAATTTCTGGACACATAAATTTAATTAGTTCTGCCCTTGCGCTGTCAATATCTTATGAGTAGAATTGAAATATTTGTCTTTTTCATTTCCCAAAAATAACATTAAACATTAGCAGATATTAAAATATACTCTGTTTTACCAGTTACTATGCATTTCAACTATTACATTTTCTTTTGAAATTGACTATATTTATAGAGCTATTTACTGAAATGAATTTTAGTAATGACAAGGTAGATTTTAGTCTAAATCATCATCTAAAAAAAATAAAACACCTTTACAAATAGTACTATATGGATTTAGCAAGCAGAAAATTAGCATTTATACAAGCATTTTTGCGCTTAGAAGATGAGCATGCCATCAGCAGTTTTGAACAATTGCTTACTGAAAAGCAACAAAACTGATTAATAGAATCTTGGAGATTGTTGAATATTAAACTGAGCATCCAAAAATGAGCAAACCTACTATTAATAATACACGTATTTCCGTTGAGTTGATATTGGATAAACTTTCTGAGGGTGAAAGTATGCAAGATTTATTGGCTGCCAGTAGTTAATTTTTTGGTTAGAAATTATGGGCAGTTTGGGCTTTTTTATTTGTGGCCTTTCGTTATTTAATATTTTCAAGTATATATTTGTGTAAAACTTTAAATAATGAAAAGAATATTTTTAGCAATAACAGCAGCATGTTTAATTTTAATAGTGGCTTGCAACAACAAACAAGTTTCTACCATTAAAGTAAATGAAACTACTGGTAAAGCCATCACTTTTTATGGGGAAGCTTTTGATGCAGCCGATAAAACTTTGAGCGTTGAAAAGTTGTATAAAAAGATGAAAAAAACAGCGGCTTTAAACACCACCATAAAAGGAGAGGTTGAAAATGTATGCCTAAAAAAAGGCTGCTGGATGACTATTAAAAACCCAACTGGCGAGCCAATGCGGGTAACTTTTAAAGATTATGCTTTTTTTATGCCAATGGACTGCCATAATAAAATTGTTACCTTTAAGGGTAAAGCATATCAAGATACGACATCGGTAAAAATGCTGCGCCATTATGCTGAAGATGAAAATTTACCTCAAGAAGAAATAAATAAAATTACCGAGCCAAAAGTGGAAATTGCTTTTGAAGCCACAGGTGCCTATTTTAATTAATTTTAAATTGACTATAAAATAGAATATCAAATTAACTATAAAATGAGCTACCAATTTCGTTTTAATATTGAAATGCTGAACTTAAAATTAAGCACAAGTTTTTTTTAAAGTACCCGCCGTTAATTAGAAGAACGCTGCCTCCACATTAGCCCTGATTGTAGTGGTTATGCTATTTTGTAGCGGAGCATTTGCAGCAAGGCAATAGCATTTGAACGGA
>Ga0209093_1000136_pt1 | contig 37274 bp, 38 predicted proteins | sample SidtaG_4_FD_187450 | JGI IMG/M metagenome (GOLD analysis project Ga0209093, IMG submission 187450) | Marine algal microbial communities from Sidmouth, United Kingdom - Sidmouth_Male1 metaG (SPAdes) (version 2) | ecosystem: Host-associated > Algae > Red algae > Unclassified | place: Sidmouth...
GTGCTCCGAGAGCGGGCTTCCCGACGACCTGTCGTGGGGCCGCCTGGGGTACATTAGGTGGCTGGACACGGCCAAGGACCTCTGCCATAGTAAAGCAACGCACCCACTTGACCACACCGACTTCACAGGACAAGAACGGGAACAACACGACGCGGCACAAGGCGCGCCTGTGTTTCATGGGGAACCGGCAGATCAAGGGGCTCGACTCCAACGAGACGTTCGCGCCGGTGGCCAGGTTCACTACCATCAGATGCATCCTCGCGATGACGGCGGCGAACGGGTGGGAGCTACATCAGATGGACGCCAAGACGGCCTTCTTGAACGGCGACCTTGACGAGGAGGTCTACATGGAGCAGCCGGAGGGATACGTCGATCCCGCGTATCCTGACAAGGTGTGTCGTCTTCTTCAAGAGCTTTATAGGCTGAAGCAAGGCCCCAAGATGTGGTACGCCAAGCTCGACGACTTCCTCAAGTCGCAGAGGTTCGACAACATCGACCTGGATGCATGCCTCTACCTCCTGATGCATGACGGCGAGATCATCATCGTCCTGGTGTATGTCGACGATCTTCTTTTCGTGGCATCAAGCCTGGAGGCGATCTACAAGATCAAGAAGGCGCTGCGCGAGCGTTTTGAGATGAAGGACCTCGGCGAGGCGAAGGTCATCCTCGGGCTAGAGATCAGACGTGACAAGACGTTGGGCACCCTCAAGCTGTCGCAGGGCACGTACGCGGCGCAAGTGCTGGAGAGGTTCGGGATGGCGAAGTGCAACCCGATCGGAACGCCGCTGGAGGTGGGCCTGCAGCTGGTGCAGGCCAACGAGAGCGACGACGCGCTGCCCTACCGCGAAGCTGTCGGCAGCGTTATGTACCTGATGGTCGTGACGCGTCCTGATCTCGCCTTTGCCATCGGGAAGCTGAGTCGGTTTGTCTCGTGCTACGGCAAGGAGCATTGGGCGGCGATCAAGCGCGTTCTACGATATGTCAAGGGTTCGATGGACCAGGGGCTGGTCTTCGACAAGAACTCTTCCTGCACTCTACAAGGCTTTAGTGATGCCGACTGGGCGGGGGACCACGAGACGCGACGTTCTACGACGGGCTTCACCTTCATCTTTGGCGAAGCGGCCGTCAGTTGGGGTTCTAAGCTGCAGAAGACGGTGGCGCTGTCGACAATGGAGGCGAAGTACATGGCTCTATGTGAGGCCAGCAAGGAAGCTGTTTGGCTCAACACGCTCGTGCAAGGTGTGGCTTATCAAACGCTGCGGACGGCAATCTCGGGCGGGCCGATCAACATGAACATCGACAACAGCGGGTGCATTGACTTCTTCAAGAACCCCGTCGAGCACAAGCGCACTGAGCACATCGACATTCGCTACCACTTCGTGCGCGAGGCCATCACGACGGACAAGGTGACTCTGGAGCATTGTGCAACAGACGACATCGTGGCGGACCCGATGACCAAGGAGCTCGGCAAGACCAAGCACGACAAGCATGTCGAGGCCATGGGGCTTTGCTGAAGACAAGAACCGCCGCGACAACAAGCAAGAAGGAGTGTTGGACTGTGATGCTCGTCGCCGATTCCACTTGCGGTTCGCGGATGGATGATGGACGGCGATTCCTATGGTACCCCAGATCGTACATTTGCAAGACGTGGTCAAGCTGCACACATTCGTCTTGGATCATCTTGGGGCGTTACTTTCAGCATGTTCGGATTTCATCTTCGCTTTGCTCTAGTGGCTTTTGATTTTGTGAGTGATTCGATTTGGTGCGAGGGCGTGGGCGTCGGTGTGGGCGCGAGAGGGGGGAGCTCTTGGCCCTGTGGGGACTATTTGAGAGGTGCTCTCGGTTGGGAGAGGTGGGCGAACCTTAGACAACCAACAAAGCACGTTCGCACAAGCACACACAAGCTCAAGCCACTCAACCACTTCACCGTGCTCCCCCATCCTCTATCCCCACTGCGTTTCAGCTCTTCCCTGTCTTCACCCGCGGCTTAGCGGCCAACTTGACCCCGCCCGCGGCGCGCGTGGCCGCTCCCATCTTTGCCAGGTGGGTGCGAAGCTTCGCGAAGGAGCGCCCCCGGGTGTTCTAGTTCCGCCCGTGCTGGCGAATCTCGCGTTTCACCCCCTTGAGGAGGACCGCCGTGAGTTCGGCCTCAGCGAGGACCGAGCCGAAGGCGCGGTTCCTTTTCAATAGGCGGGCGGCCAGCTCTTGCTCGTCCTCCCACATCTCCTGGGTGGCCTGCATCAGGGCTTGGAGGTGTTCCAGCAGGTCATCGCCGTCCAGGTGCTCCGTGATCAGAGCCCGGAGGGCGGCGACGTACGACAGGGGCCGGTCCGGGTGTTCCACCTCCGCCCGGTGGAGCGTGCCCAGAACGACTGAGCTCACGAAGTTTTGCAGGAGGGTGCCGGCGGTGCCCTCGTTGATTTCGGCGCCGTTAGCGGCCGTGCGAAATCGCCGAAGGAATACTATGAGCCCGAGGGGCGTCTCAGCGACGTACACCTTGGAGGTCTGCATGAGCGCACGGACGTCCCCGCGAACGGTCCGCAGGGACAGCTCGCGGGGAGCGCGCAGGCGCCCGCCGCGACGCGCCAGCCTGTAGGTGCCCGTCCGCAGGAGCTGCTTCAAGCGGGGGTCGACGACCGCGCCCTCCTGCTGCTCGCGCTTGAACGCCCGCAGGGCCTCCTGGATGATCGCGTGACGCTCCACCGGCTGCCCCCGGGCGGGCGGCGAACCCGAGGAGCTCCACGCCTCGGAGCTGCCGTCTTCGCTCCCGCTCGCCGCCGAGGGGGCGCTGCTCGCCGAGTCGGCGTCCGAAGGGGACTACGGGGGCGCGACGGGGCGCCGCCCTTGACGAGCAGGGGTTGTCAGAATACGGTTTTTTGGCCGTATTCGGGCCAGAATACGGATATAATGCAGAATATGGCGCAGAATATTCGTCCATGATTGTCCATTGAAGAAAGAAGTACCACATACGGAAAGCTCGGGACGTCACTATGTCAATATCCCGAACTGCTGGGCCAAACTGGTGTCGAATGTAGTCGTTTTGTTTGCAATTACAGTAGCCAAGGATATCGGATATTTATGCTGACAACTCCTGTTGACGAGTCCCCGTGGGCTCCGGGCCCGCCCGGCCCCGGAAGCCGGGGCTGGGCTGGTCCGGCGCGCCCCCCGAGTAGCGCAGCCTCGATACACCCCGGCTGGGCGTGGCGACGAAGATGCCCGTTGCGGCGGCCGGCAGCTTGTCCGTGCGCCGGTCCGCCCGCCACGCGTCCGCCGGGGGGTCCCCCGACGCCGGAGAGTGTCCCACCCGGTCCCAGGCCGCGAGCTCTCTGTGTCCCGCCGCTCGGCCACCGAACGCCCCCGTGTCCGACGCTGCGGACGACATGTCCTCCGCGGCGTCCCGCAGACGCTGCGCCATCTGCATCGGCTGGAAGGGTCCGACCGAGGACACGGTTGGGAGGGCCTCCTCGGCACGGCCCCCCCGGCTCGACCGCCCGCTCGGGGCGATGCCCGAGCGGAGAGGGGGGCCCCCGTCGGCCCAGCACAACGCGTCGGTGGGGCCAGAGGCGGCCAAAATTGCGGGCTTGACCGCTGATCGGGCCAGTGGGGCAAAGGCCAGGGCCCCGCTGGGCAGCTGGCCATCCAGGGGTGTTGTATGGGTCGCTCCGGGGTCCCCAGGAAGGCGGCCCGCCATATCGGGCTTACGTTCCGGAACAGTAGGGTGGCGAATTCCGGTGGTCGGCGAGTGACCGGTGTGAAGTGGCGTTGAGCTTGCCTCAACCGCCGCCGAATCACCGCCGCCGACCGGGGCCGCCGCGCTACCTCCCCGGCTCCGGAAGCAGCCATTGACAAACCACCGTTGTCTCCCGCCGGTGGCGCGTCCGTGACTTGGCTCATGCCGCGCATCTCGAACGGTGTCGCGCCCCCGTTGAGCGGTGTGTGGGAGGAGGACGAGACGCGCTCCATGAAGGCGGGGAGCGAGGCTCGGAGATATTCCAAAATCACGGACCGATAAAACTCTCACTGACTGCCCCGGTGCGGAGCACTGTCGGTGTAAACACGGCAACGCCTTCCGAAGAGCGGCGAAACGGGTCTCACCCGGAGCGCCAAATGTAGTACTACCCCAAGGGGGTGGTCAGGGAGAGAGGGAAGCAAGGGCCGTCGCAGCTGTCCGAGCGGTACCCACTATGGGACTCAGGGGTTCAGGAAGTGAGGGTCGGTCGAATACCGAGACAACTAGGCACGCTTTACTTGCCGGCGACGACAGAGCCTACCACCGTTGTAGCATATCTCCAGGCCAATGGAGATTCAGCCACTTGTGGCCCCCTTAATTGGTTGATATTCATGAGGAGGTATGAACCAGCTTGTGGCTTGCCTTTTGGGGGGTTACTTCCGCCTTGTATATCTGTCTCTCTTTATTATTTCTTCTTTGGGCTGTTTACTTTGATTCTCTGGATCGTCAGGTCGATCGACCCCGCTTTACTACTTCCGTCATATCAAAGCACCGTGGGCCCGGGACTCGCCGTCGTCGGCACTCCCGGTTCCCCATCGGATGTCATCCACAAAAAGGTTCTTCTTCCTCGTCCCTTGGACGATAGTGTTCTCTGTATTGCGTGTCTACGGTCGGTCGCAACAAACCAGGTTAACTAACCAACGTCATTAATCCCACATTTGGCGGAGCAGCAGGGGATACTCTTGCCCACCGTGGTGCAGCTGCACGCGGTGACCAAGGGCTGTCCCTTGTTGCCGAGTGGCACTGTGACGGGTTTCTATCCAATTGGATTGGCGCGCTAGGCGTAGCCGCCCAACTGTGTGCCGCGACGCGGGGCGTCGCGGGTTTCGATCTCTGACTGAGAGCGCGGGGCGCTCTTAGTTGGCAACTTTGCCGGTTGAGATATGTCCCCTGGAGGTGCCGACGGGCAACGTGGAGATGGCAAGGGTAAGGGCAGCGCCCTGCCTGCCGGCTACGTCCCGCCGGGCGGCGTGCGCGCTAACGCGGGCAGCGCCCAAGCCACAGGAGGAACCCTCCCTACTCGACCTGCGTCGTCTGCGAGTGTGGAAACACTCGAACACGACGTGGCGAGCCTCAAGGCGGAGGTGGAGTCACTTCGTCTCCGCCTGACGGCCCAAGAGGAGACCGACAAGTCGTTGGAGACCGTTAACGACGAACTGGCTTCCAGCCTGGCGACTTTGAGCGACGCAGTCCAAGACATGGAGGACACGGAGCCTAAGTCGCGTCGTAAGACGAAGGACGACTACAAGCGCTATTCCAAAGGTAAGGAGCCGTCGCCCAATCGTAACCTGCCGGATGGCAGTGCGACGAACCGTCGAGATCGTGCTCGCATCCTCCGTCAGGAGCTGCGACAGATCGAGAATGAGACCAAGTTGGCCCGCTCCGCGGCATCACGCGTGGAGAACGCCACAGACATGGACTCGGAAACGAGTAGCTCACCCACGGGGATGAGTCCGTCACCGTCGCCCAGTCCAAGTGGACCCTCGGGCCCTAGTTCGCCTTCGTCGTCAGACCCTGGGAACGTGTCCTACGACACGGACTCGGACACGGCGACGCACCGACCTCGCCTCGGCACGTATCAAGGCCAACGTAAGTCTAAGACGCAGTTGAAGAAAGCCGATCGGCTTAAGGTCATCCGACCCTCTAACAGACGCTTCGCGTCCCTATTGGACTATTGCACGTATTTCCGAGGTCGACGCGACCTTGCTTACCCTCCCTCCCTTGTGGAGAAGGCTCACAAGATGAATCGACGCCTTGATGGCGCGTTCCAAGGGCAAGAGCTGTTTACGGGTGCGCATCCGCTAGGTGTTTTCACCTTCCTCACCACGCTCCGTCGCGCATGCGATGCAGCCGGCCTGGCCCATGGCCAGGCCCTCCCGTTGCTGGCGTTCCGCCTGTCCAGCGCCGCTAAGAAGTCTTCTCAAGCGCGCTCAATATCCGATCGGGTAACCACAAGTTCGCCTTGCGCACCTACGGTGACGCCATCAACTGGCTGCTAGCCAAGTATGCCACACATTCAGTAATGTCTGGTTCTTACTTCAACATCATCACGATGACGCAGCCCGAGAACGAGGCGCCAACGGTCTTTGTGCTTCGCGTTGAAGCCCAATGTGACCAACTCGACGGTCTCTTCGTGTTCATCAATGGGATATCTGAGATCATCCGATCGCATGTTCGCGCACTGGACGGCCAGTTCCAAGACCGCACGTTGGCCGACACCATCTCGGCCGCCCAGATGTCCTGGGAAGGAACTAACAAGCTCCGTCAGTCCCTCAAACCGCCGCGTACTCAACTGAGTAAAGTCTCCTACGCATCTCCGATGCCGACGCGCCCGGTCAATGTTGACCGACCGTTCCCGGTTACCCAACCGCCGGCCCGGTCGCGATCGCCCCTCCCCCCGGGACGAACAGACATTTGTTACAACTGTAACAAGCCTGGACACTTCTCGGCCCAGTGTGCCGAGCCCTACCGGCCCCGTGAGCGCCGACCGGCAGCTACTCAAGCAGTGCGCGCTGTCGCTAATTACGATGCACTAAGTGCCGAAGAGTCAAGCGACTCGAAAAACGAGTACGCTGGGAGCCCCGTGTTGGGTCGCCCAGCTCCCTAATGCCCGCTGGCACCAAGTGCAAAGTCTCCCGGATCCTGAGTCCGTCAAGCCGCCTCTATGAGATCGCGGCGACCCTTGGCCCTTGCCAACGTGCCATGCACAGTTGCCGGCCTGTCCTAGACACAGGCGCGGGTCTTAACTTAGTAGGACCCACCGTGCTCCCTGCCAATTGGCGCAGTTACGCTGAAAATCTCGACCGCATGCCCCGCATCACCGAAGCCAACAACGACAGACTTGCGGCCCAGTACGCCATCCATCTTTATCTGGTCGTCGGCTGTGCCAAGGTCTTCGACCGATGCTTTGTAGCCGAGAACCTCTCGGTTCCGTGAATATTGGGCACGGCGTTCATGGAACGCAATGTGGAAGCCATCCACACTCGGCGTAAGAAGGTCGTGTGGCAAGACCACTGCGGTCAAACCACTCGAGACCAACGACGCTTGCCTATCCTGGCGGTGTCCACCGCCAATAAGTGGGACCGGTCTTGGGAAGACCAACCCGCTAAGGTCCGAGCATGTCGGAAAGTCCGCTTCAAAGGACGAACAGAGGAGTGGGTTATGGCAACCTGCGCCATCCCCGGTCTAGTGACCATCTCCCCCAACATCCGCCTCTGTAGGCACAAGTCCATCGCAGTTGCACGGGGAGTCGCGGTTGTCAAACCCGATGAACCATTCTTGGCTGAGATCTGCAATTTCGGCCCAGACCAAACCATTGTTCGAAAGAACAGCATCCTTGGGTTCGCTGAACCCTATCAAGGCCCCATGCTGGCCGCCGCTACCGACGAGTCTACGTCTACCGACGCACCAGAACCAAACCCAAACACTGGTGACCCCATCGATGACGTTGACCTCAGTGAAGCTCCCGAGTATCTGCACAAGCAGCTCAGGGAGATGCTACGCACACACTCCCCCACGTGGGATGGCACCCTCGGCACCATACGTGCTACAGAGCACGCCATTGTCACACCAGCTGACGCATTACCCATCAGGGCACAACGGTATCGAACGGGACCGTTCAAACGGCAAATCATTGCAGATCAAATCAAAAAGATGTTGAAGATGAAGGTGATCGAAGCAAGCCATAGTGCTTGGGCCAGCCCTGTCGTCATCGTGCCCAAAAAGAATGGCAAAGCCCGCTTCTGCGTCGATTACCGACGACTGAACAACATCACCAAGAAGGGTGCTTATCCACTCCCTCGAATAGAAGACTGTCTAGACTCCCTGGGAGACGCCAAAGTCTTCACTTCATTATACTGTACCGCGGGGTACTGGCAAGTGCCCCTTCGCAAGGTCGACCAAGAGAAGACGGCGTTCACAACGCATTGTGGTATCTACCACTGGTTGTCCATGCCATTTGGCCTGACCACGTTCCAACGTGCACTTGATATTATCTTATCAGGACTCAAGTGGCAATTGTGCCTCGTCTACTTAGACGATGTCATCATCTTCTCCGCTACACCGGAGCAGCACGTCAAAGACGTTGACGCGGTCCTTACGCGACTACGCGAAGCAGGCGTTACTCTCAACTTGGAGAAGTGCACATGGTTCTCCGACGAAGTCGCATACCTTGGGCATATTGTCCGACCCGGACAACTGCACGTCCACAAAAAGAGTGTCGACGCGCTTAAGCAAGCAAGCTTCTCCAAGACCAAGACACAGCTGAAGAGCTTCTTGGGAATGTGCAACGTCTATCGACGCTTCGTCAAGGACTTCGCAAAGCGATCCAAGCCCTTGAACGCCATGACGCGAGCCGAAGTCCCTCCGGACTTGCCTAAGCCAACGGACGCAGCCCTTGCGGCTTTCGAAGACCTTCGGCAAGCGCTCCTAAAGCCACCCATCTTATCCTTGCCAAAGGCCAATGGGAAGACGGTCGTCGACGTTGACGCTTGCGCCGACCAACTCGGCTGCACCCTGCTCCAAGAGCAGCCTGACTGCAACAAACTGGCAGTCGGCTATTGGAGTCGAGGTCTGAGCTCAGCCGAGCAAAACTACTCCACCACGGAGAGGGAGTGCCTTGGAGCTGTGTGGAGCGTCCTCAAGCTCCGACACTTCCTTGACGGGCACCGCTTCCTTATCCGAACGGATCATCAAGCTCTCAGCTGGATATACAGCACCACCGACTCAAGTGGACGCTTGATGCGTTGGCGGCTTCGCCTGTCCGAATACACATTAGACATACAATACAAGCCCGGTGCCTCGCACCACGCGCCCGACTTCCTGTCTAGGACAGACAACGACCAGGGGTTGTCATGGATATATCCCTGAGGGATACATCCGTGCATTATATCCGTATCCACTTCGGATACGCGCCAAGGACGCATATCCTAAATGCATTATGAGAAGGAGAGGAGAGGACATATCTATCCTGTCCGACAGAAATTGCGAGATTATATCTGATCCGTATCCCAGATATGAGAATCAGGATACAGGGATATATAAGATTATGAAACTTCTCGCGCCTGCGGAATTCTAGTTTAACGCAGTCGACCTCTCTTTACGCGTTCCGACAATCGGGGGATTCATGTGCAAACATGTGGCATCGACAAGTGGCGATCCTGCCCGACCCGGAAGGAACCGTTCAATCACGCGACTCGACCCATTTGCGTTGTCATCAGAGTGTGACACGAGATTCAGAATGGTCATTCTCACGTCCATTTACAAAATCGGCGGGGAACCGCCTTGACGGCGACCGTTGGGGCGCACAAATCAATGGTGCATTTCAAGTCCTACTTGACGTCCATTTAGCACTCGAATAGCGTGTGGATGGCCTTCTTCTCTGGCTCTAATTGCGCTGTCTGTCGGACTTGTGGGAATATAATCGGATACGATAATAGTATCCGGATACGGATATAATCTACATAATAATCCGGGTTTGGAGGTAGATATCCTCATCCGGATCTCAGCAAAGGGAGTTATCCGTAATCAGATACGAAGCATCGGCGTGTATCCGTATCCTATTACGGCCCGAAAAGCGTACCCTGAGAACCCCTGACAACAACGCACCACTCGACAATATCAACGACGATATTCCGTGCCTTGCATTGGCCGAGACGGCCAACGGCTTGTTGACGGGGAGGTACACAGGTACCGAGATGCCCGCACCCGTTGAGTATGACGATATCGTCGAGGCCCAGCAAACAGAGGACTACTGCGTCGAGATATCGAAGCGAGTGGCTCGCCGAACTGCGAAAGCATTCTTTCAAAACGAAAGTCATGGCCTGTTCCGGCGTGCAGCTTACGGAAACCAATTGGTTATCCCGGCGAGCCTGCGAGGACGCATCCTCACGCTCGAACTCCGCGCCACATTCGCGGCCCATCCGGGCATGAATCGCATGTACTATACCATGCGGCGTCGGTACTATTGGCCATCCATGGTCACGGATATCTACAACACTATCACTAAGTGTTCGACATGCGCCCAGAACCGACTCTCATTCCGGCGCCACACGTCACCATTGACGCTGTTCCCGGCAAACGAGCCCCTTACCGACTTGTCTGTTGACATCTTCGAACCCATCCCAGCCACTAAGGCCGGCAACCGCTTCGTCTTGGTTATAACCGACCGGTTCTCCAAGTTAACCAAGTGCGTAGCACTACGCTACATCACGGCCATCTCCGTAGCATCGGCCATCATCGACGCATGGGTCGCTTGTTACGGACCACCCGACCGCATCCTATCGGATCAAGGACCCCAGTTCATGTCGAACTTCTTTGTTGCCGTTATGAAGGTGCTTGGCACCGAAACTGTACGCACTACAGCGTATCACCCACAGACCAATATTCAAGTGGAGCGGTACAACCGTACAATGGCCACGAAACTCCGGCACTATATCGCCTATGACTCGAGTCGTTGGGACGAACTGCTCCCCGTGTTGACCCTAGCATACAACAGCCAACCGCATCGCTCCACAGGCATTGCGCCCTTCGAGTTGGTCATCCCTCGGAGGATTCCGAGCCTCTCGGTCCGCAACCTCCCGCCTGGGACCTCCCTTCAGAGTAAGGGTACCCTCAACGATGGTTCACCCTTAGCTCGCAAGCGCGAGTTCATGGCGAAGTAATGCCGACAGATCCCCAACGTAGTGGAAGCACTACGGACGACACAACAACGCAATAAGCGCAACTTCGACACCAATGTGTCCCCGCGCAACAAGACCGTCCTCATCGGAGACTACGTCTATATGACGAACCACCATCGGCAACATAAGTTGCAAAGCCGAGCCGTGGGTCCGTACGTCGTCATCGACGCCGACGACTCGACATACGTCGTAGACGTGAGTGGGGAAGAGGTCCGAGTGAGTAGTGACCATGTTACCCCGGCCCCTCTGCCTCCGACGACAGACTCCACTCCTCACCCCTTGTTGGATGGGTTGGATAAGCCTAAGGCTTCCCCTGGGGCAACCGACGAATTCGTCATTGACCGCCTACTGGGCATTCGCAGTTTCCGTGGCACATATATTGCTATGGTCCGATGGTTTGACTATGGTCCCAAGGATGATACCAGGGAACCATTGGATAACCTCCCAAGGAACTTAGTCATCCGTTATCTTCGACAGAAGAAGAAGTACATCCCATGATACTCGTGGAGTTGACCATCTCCAAACACACGAGTTCCCCGCAACTCCGATGCACTTATGGTGTCCCACCTAAGTACGGAACCCGAATGGGTTCCGCGAACTCAAGGAGTGTTCTCGAATCCGCATGGCGAACTTCGAATCACACTGAAGTGGGTTTCGTTCGACCAAACGAACTCAGTTCAGGAGACAATCCCTCTCTTTTTGGTTCGATTGACACTACCCACCGGTACGTGTAACATCGCCCATAAGCCATGGCTTGCTCTTCAGCACTATGCTGAGTTAAGAGAATGGTATGGACCATACACGTACATATGGCCCCCACCACCGAACTGGTCGACGGCGACCACCAACACGGTTGTCCAACCCCATGGAGCACCTCTTGCCCACAACGGGTTATTACTACCTGCGGTCCATGACCTCACCACCACCGTGGAAGACCTCATATATCACGGCACAGACGCCACGCTGGTCACCCCGCGTTGGGAAAACGCCCCGTGGTACGTGGACGCTAAGTCCGCCAGTGCAGTGCACCATGTCCTGGCACCGTCGCCAGACGACAAGAACGCCCTAACAACCGCTAACCGCCTTTCACTTTAATAAAAGTGACAGTTGTTGACATACAACGAATGTACTATCTCTCAATACGACAGCAACCCACATGCGGGCGGATCAAAGCTGCTCGCCTCCACATGGCACCCGTGGCGAAGGCCAACGGGCGCGACATAACACACAACACCGTCTAGGCTGTACATCCCAACACCCCCACCCGGGAGGTCGTCGACTAAGCCCCGCCCTCCACAGAGGAACTACGACGGCGCCGCCCGCGCGTGTCCTCCTCCTCGTCATCGACGTCGTCACGCGAGGCGCGACGCCCAAGGATGGCCCCAGCGTTAAAACGCGCAGGAGACACAGCCGCAACCTCTAAGGGGCGCAGACGATCAACCGATCGACGGAACTCGTCAAAGGCGACCGCCAAATCCGTGGCCTGCCCAACGGCGCGAGCAATGAGAGGCATCGCCTCGTCCAGGGTCATGCCATCGGCGTCCCGGACCGCCCCACGCAGGGCCTCCATCTGCGTGTACCACGCGCAGGCCAAAGCCGCCGCCGTGGTGCCCCGGGGGACGCAGTCATCGACCATTTGCTCCACCGGCCCGGAGCGGAACAAGGCAACCGCCGAGTTGTACGCCGCGTCCGACTTCCACACGCGCTCAGTGGCAGGAGCCCCTTAATCAGCAACGCGCGCCGACGCGCCCCCACGTGTGGCCACCGCCCTTGCCCAAGGATCTTGACGACTAGGCCCAAGGCCGGTATGGCCGGCGCCTTGACCACCTTGATCACTTTGATCGCCTTGACCGCCTCGGCCAACGTCACCAACACCAATGTCCAGCATCAGCAAGCACGAGGGGGCCAAGCCACTGCCAGGAGCAGGACGCCAATCGAAGCCCCGGCACGGATGGTTCAGTACGAACCCGTACGTGGCGGAGTCGTCCAGTTGGATACGCACTTGGCGAGCCTGCCGGCTCTGGGCATCTCGACGCACGACGTCGCGGACCACCAAGGCCCAGGGGAACACGTCCACTGCCTTGACCATGAGACGGTACGTCTCAAGCATCGTCTGGCCCCGCGGCCCCGCGGCCATAAGGCTCAAGTCAAGCGACGCCATACGGCGGAGCGCCCACTCGTCCATCCAGACGAAGATCTTGTCCGTCAGAAGGATGTTCACGCACCCGGCCGTCAAGAAGTAATGGTACTCCGGGTGGACATGCGTCCAAACCTCTCTCAGGTCATCGACCAGGCGATGCGCCATGTACGTGACGTCGTACGGCACCTCCGACCAGATCCCACGATCTTGCCGCCATGACGGGCGCTTGGGAAACCAGCGTGACAAGTCAAAATGCCCAGGGGCACCTACCACGCTGGCACACCAATCCGTGGGGATGAGACCCTTGGAGACCACAACGGCCGCGTCGTGGGCCCGCCGATGGGCGCTTGGATAACTCGGCGCCCGAAACGGGCATGACATCGTGTGTAGCGCCACCGCGACCTTGTCGTCTTGGAGCTCTTGCTCGGACCCACTCGCCGCCTTGATGAGGCCGTCGAGGTAGTCATCCATCCTGGCCTCTTGCGCGAACGGCACCGACAACTCGGCCGCCACGGCCCTTGACAGGAAGACGGCCTCTGGCCAAGCTCGACGAAGACGCCCGAAGTTGTTGGCGGCGACCTCGAATGACCCACAGTTGGGGACCGGGAAGAGCAACGCCCACGCGGAGAGACGCCGGTGAAAGGCGTGCAACGGCACGCCGAAGCGGATGACCTCGTTGGCAAACGCCAGGACCTCGTACGCCTGGCGAGGCTCGCCCTAGTTGCCAAAGTTGGCGTCGCCATGCACCTCCGCCAGACGTTCATCGACGTGGTCGTTGGCCGCCGTCTCAAGGATGTCGACGAAGCCGGGCAAGTTGCCCCAACGACCTTGGTCGATGCGCATCATCGCCACCCGGCGATTGGTAGTCGACGCGTCTAAAAAGACCTCGTCCTCCGCTTGGGGAACCGCCATCCGCGTCCCCCGTGATGGTGGGCTGACGTAGGTCCGGCTCACCGGCCCAGGCCCCCCGTCAACCAAGGGAGCCCGGCCTTCGGTCCAGCCGACCCCGCTTTCGACCCGGTCGGACTCTGAGCCGCTGGAGTCGCTGGCATCGCTGCCGCTGTCCTCCTCTTCGTCGTCGGTGACGACCTTGTCGCCGCCGGCCACGCCCGTGTTGGCTCCGCCATCTTGACTTGCGCCCCCGGCCGATGCGCCGCCACTTGTTCCTCCTCCCACCCCTCCGGGCGTACCGCCAGCCGGCGTCACGCCCCCATCCACCCCACCGCCGGGTTCCCCGCCGACCCGGCCGCGTCGGCCATGTCGACATCACGGGGGCTGCCCAGGGCATCCTTCGCCATCCCGGCTTGTGGCGTTGAGCCGACGCCCCCCACAGGGGAGTCAACGAACAAGACGAAGGCCGACACGCCGCGACACCGCCCGCAAGGACGAGGCGCGACCGACCTGGTGACAAAGGGGGTCCGCCGGCTGATAACCAAGCCGCGGGCCGAACTCCACCGAGGCTATAAGCCTGACCCCGCCCCTCCACTGGCCGTACGTTTAGCACGCGCGTGCCCCCCACCACGCCGACGGCGAGACGGTGAAAAGTCACCTCCGCGCCGCACGACGGGGGGAACACACGGCCAGCGAGGGACCCAAGGGTCAAACGTGCGCAAGCGCTGGTCACCACGACGTCCTCCTTGCCCAATGGGGCTATGCAACCGGTAGCCTGAGGCTTGAGGCGGCAACCCGCGATGGGTTCCGCCCACCCCGACGGTATATACACCGTCGCGGCAGGCCTGGTCACCAAGGCACCCGCCTGTGTGAGCCCTTGGCTCGGGCCTCGGACCTGCCCTCACGGGCCGGATCGGGCTGCCCCTCCGCCCTCTCACCGACACTGCACAGGACCCTGCACATTAGCAGATGCATAAACTTTTAGGCTTTTGCCAACAAAGCATGGGCATGAGGTCTTCTCGGCACATATTGGACTATTGGTCAATACATTTGGTGGCTCGAGGTGCGCACATTTTCTGAACGTTGTCGGTAGTGCTTGGGCCTCTGGCCATGTTCAGCCCAGCCTTCCTGGTGCGCTTGCAGAACGCGGCTGTTTGGCCGGAACGGTCAGGTCCACAACCGTCCACGAAGCGGCCTCTGCAGTTTCAGGGGCTCGGGGAGGACGATTCGTCGGTGCACCGACGAGAAAGCCCCGGCTGTGGCGGCAGCGGCACCACTGGCACCCTCCGTACTCCCCCCCGCCGAGATTTGGGTCGCCACTGCCGACGGGGCCGCCGCCGATGTGGCCGCGTCGCGGGCGGCGCTCGCCGCCGCCGCCGCGTCGCCGGGCGGCGTTGGCGTCGGGCCGAGCGTGGCGCTGCCGCCGGCAGGCGCCGCCTTGGCACCGTCGGCGGCGGCGGCGGCCGCCGCCGCCGCCGCATCTTGATCGTACCTTTGACATTCTTTGACGAAAGTGACAACATACTACCCCCATTTTGGCGCCCTTATTGAAGAGTTTGAAGGTCCCTCCCGTCGTCTTCTACCACGCACACAGGGAGCGTCAACGTCAGTCTTCCCGGTGTACCTGCCTCGGGGGCGCCCAAAGGGGGGCTGTACCCACGAGTGGGCGTCCGTACCAGACGACCCGCGGGCCGCCCCGCCACCCCCCGCACACGCTCCGCCTCCACTTCTCCCATTGCAAACAACTGGTCAACGGCCCCACAAACGGTGACATGCTCGAGGGACAGCAGCGACTGGCTTCTCTTCCGCCTGGCAGAGCGGGGCTCTGGGCACGTCTTGAGGCGCACAATCAGCATGAAGCGTAGGCATGCCTGCAGCGCGCTGCCCAAAGCCCACCGCTACCCATCCATCACCTCCTGCAGCGCCCCCAGCCCAGAGACGGAGGTCTTGGCCAGGAACAGATCGCGCTGAACCCCGTCAGTCCGGGCAACGAGCTCTTCTAGACGGTCATCACGCTTCTCCAACACCTCTACACGACGCAGCAAAGCGGACGCACTGGCAGAGGTCCGCCTACCAGCCGCCGGTACCGACGGCACGTGCGGGTGCGCTAGCTCACAGCCCGCCGACATCACGTTCCCAACGTCGGAATGGGAACCTGAGAGCATCACGGCCTGGTCTAACAGACGCAGAAGGACCAAACATAAAAGGAAAAGGGCACAGACACACCTCAGTCAGCCGCAGGACGAAGACGCGAGCAGTCGTCAGAAGCAGTTCATGGACGCTCCAGAACGCAGTCGTCCTAGTTGTACTGCAGCTCATCAGCAGAGAACTGCCGCTCCAGAAGGGAGAGTCACAGAGAGAAGCACAGTTGCACACAAGGAGAGTGAGTTGCATACCAGGAGAGTCGTCCATTGGCCGAAGAAGGCGGGTGGCGCGCTGGAATGCTCACCGTACCTTCTCTTCTTGACCCCACGGCGCGCCAAGAAAGGCAATGGAGGGGGGGTGGCAGGGTGGTGCGGAGGCCGCGTCGTCACGGCAGCCAGAGCACGAGACCCCGTGCTAAGAGATGGGAGCTATACCAGTGCCGAGCAGACGGCGGACGCAGCCTGCGATCGGAACCGCGCGTCAGTCGACACGTCCGTTGTGTCAGCAAGGCCTTGCGATAAAAGTACATGGAGTACGTATTTCTCGAATTTACTTGTTGGAACTTCATAAACCGTTAGTCGGTGTCTTGTGAACCGACAGCGGCAAACATCACGGCGTTCTCGTCCAGCCGCCGCCCCGGGTCGTCACGGGCACCTACCACGACAGTGGCACGTGCCCGGGTTGAGGCAGCCCAAGCGCCGACGGCACCGGAGAGACGGTGGCCTGCTAAGTCGACAGTCGCCATTGGAGGGGACGTGCTATGGCGCAGAGATCGGCGCGGCCGTCCGCAGCGGCTTCCAATGCATCCCTGGGCTTGAAGCTGCTTGGCCTCCGGCTCGACTCCAAGTCGAGCCCACTGCACACCTGGGCGCAGCCGCTTCCCTATGGAATGTTTGATGGCCATGGTAGTGTCTTTCCGGCCCCGGACCACCTCATCTTCCACGGACTGGCGAGATGCACCTTCAGTGTGCTCTTTAAAGCCCTGCCCTCCTCTCACCGGCCGGTAGTGGCGGCATCCTTGCGTGACGCACTGGGCGCGGCGGGATACAAGAAGACCAAGGTGTACAACGAGAGACGCGGCCGCGTCAACAAGCTGCAAATCCATGAGTGGGCGGCCACTTTGACAGTTGGGCCGGTAGCGGTTCGTCGCGTGCTCCCTGACGTTTTGGACGGACGCCCACTCGCGCAGTCGGCCGCGGGGGCCGGCCTGGAAGTTCTGGAAGCTCTCTCTGCGTTCGCGTCCACCGCCTTCTTTTACCCTCGAGTGGAGCTCGACGGCGGGCGGGCATGCCGCGCACGGTACCTGACTGCCGACATGGAGGCCCACGCAGAGGGTTTCCTATTGGCGGTAAACAAGATTTGCTTGCGGCCTGACTGCGACAGCTTCTCGGGCATCCTCGACGTGCCTAACACCCACCGGTTTCGGGAGCTGCTGTTCCGCTCGATAGAGGCGCTCCACCACATCCGCGACATTTTAGAGCTGCCGCTTGAGAGCTTCCATCAGACGCTGAATGCTCAATTGTGAGTGGTAATGGCCGCGACGATGCTGGTCATGCGCTCCAGCGGGACGTTGAGCAGGAGGCGGTGTCGCGATTAAGTTTGGACCCCTCTGTGTTTGGTGTGCCTGCGCAATGGTGCCTGACACAAGGCATTGCCCAGCAGCTGCGAGCGGCAACACCGTTGTGGAGCCAAGAAAGTGACGATTGGTCTATTGGCCGCGACACTGTGGCTGTCTGTGATGTGCCCTTCGGTGCTCAACGCCTCGTCTCTGATCTACTCCACCACCCCGATCCAGAACTCATCCTTTGGCGTAAGCGGTGCACCCGCACGGGCTCCGAGCGCGCCGTCGTCGGTGACGACGTGGCCGTCCTCACGTCCAGCTCCGACGTGTCGCGGCTGGTGGACGCCGCAGTCGGGCCAGCCGCTTACAGCAATGGCGCGCACGTCTCCTTCTTCCGTGTGTGCGCGTTGCTGAAACACCCCTGTGGCCAAGGTGCGGCGGTCGTGCACCCGTTCTCGGCCATTGGCTCAGGCGGGACTCGTCGTCTGCTGACGTCAAAGTTCTTGTTCCTGCGGATGCAGGTCGGCGTCAGGCGGGCGCTGAGCCTGCACGTTTGTGACGCGCTCTGTGGCAAGTCTCCCACTGGTGGGCTGCTGCACAGCGACCGGAATAAGTGGCGCCTCCTGGGACGCAGGGATGGATTCCCATCGCGCAGTGGGTGACAGGTGACGCAGCGGCAGAGGTGGCCACAAACACGGTGGGCGTCAGCCCCGTCGTCGGTCGTTCCATGTGTGGGGGCGACTACCCCCGATTGCCCTCCCTCTACCGCAGCCACCGTCGCCGCCGCCAACGCGCCTGCTTCCATCAGGACCAGTTCCCACATTAAGGCCGTCGCGATCACGCTGCCTGTGTTGGAACGTCATGCTCAACGCCGCTGTAAGCCCTGCTGCTGTAAAAAGCAAAATTCAAGAAACCTGGTATTGACTGGGGTTCGAACCCCCGACTCCCGGACGCGACCCGAAGGTCACGCCTAATGAGAGTGGGGGCCTTCTTCCCACTAGGCTACCCATGCGACTTCCTCGCGGTTTGGTGACGGCTGGTGCATTCGACATTCGTACCCGTGCGATTTTGAGTGAACTTTTTGCGATTTCACATTTTCTGTTCTTGCGCTTCTGATGCTTTGATTTGCGTGGGCTTTGCTTTGATCCCTGATGCTTTGATTTGGTGAGCGTTTTGATTTAGAGTGTGGGCGGGCGCGTGCGCGGGCAAGCCGCTTGGGCTGCGTGGTGGGCTTGAGTGCTCCGACTTGGACTACTTGAGGAGTGCCCTTGATGGGAAGAGGGGCGCTTTGGAGAGAGAACCAACAAAGCACGTTCGCACACATACACACAAGCTCAAGCCACTCAACCACTTCACCGTGGTCCCCCATCCCCTATCCCCACTGCGTTTCAACAGCCTGTGGCCGTCACGCCATCTCGGACCGCCCGCAAACGATACCAGAATGGTGTACCGCGTAACGGTGGTGCAGGTGTTCGTCGTGCGCGTAGCGGTAGGAGTCGGGGCACGCGCGCTGCGGTAGCGTCGCGTCTACAGCAATGCTCGGGGCGCGGGGGGCGCTTGCGTATAGCAGGGGAGTAGACAACTGATGGGGGAGCGTGGAACGCCGATGACCGCGGCGGTTGCAACGGGGGCGCTCGCGTTGAACTCGCAGCACCCGTGTCATGGGATTAAGTGTGGGCGTGCGGCGTTTGAGTCTGAAGTAGGGACGGGGTGGCCGTGGTCGTCTTTCCGCCTGATTTTTTTCCGGTTTACTCTTCGTCACGCAGACCCATCACTTTCGACCCGATCGTTGCTCATCACCAGATCGCCTCCCGTCACGTGTTGCATCGCGGCACCGAGACCAGACTTCTCTCCGCTTGCTTGGAGCACGTCGCGCACTGCACCGACAACGTCAAGCGTCCGCCTAGTCGTCCGCGTCAGGGCAATCTCGCGGGAGCACGCCTCACCGGCGTAGCGGCTACCCTCCCCTTGTCTTTTGGTAATGGTGCACAGAGGGCACGGCGCGTTGGCCATGTGGCCCATCAGATTTCCCGTCTTGGACACCTGTTTGTAGTCCCCAATGAAGAGCGCCACGTCCGCAAACACACGCATGTTGCGGCCATCACAGTCCCTCACCAGCCAGCCGACGGTCGCGCCCTCGACCAGGTCATCCGTTATCGCGTCCAGCACGAGGTCCGAGTTGACACCTGGGGCAGCAAGGGAGATGGGGCGCACAGCGTGTCGGCTCGTGCGGTGTCGAAAAAGCCAAGATAAAAACAGCATATACACCCCACCCGCGGAGGCCGATCGACCCGCTCGACAAACACAGTCATGCAAAAAAAATGCGAGCAATAAAGAGAAGGTGGGCAGCCCGTCCGCTCCCGTGTACAGCCGGCCAGGCCGGTGACCAGGTTCAGAGCCAATGCCAGCCGTCGGGGCATTGGCCCTAGTGACACGCGCCACTCCAGTTACCTTCACAGCCGGCTGCCCATTTCCATGCCAGGATATGGGGCCGTGCCGGGCAGGGAGCCAATGTCGGGCGTTGAGGATGCCAACCACCACGCCACCCTCAGAGCACGGGAAGGTGAAGTCGCCCGCGTGCACCGAGTCGTCCGCCCGCGCACCCGCTGCACGACCCGCAAAGAAACCGGAGCCGATGGTCAATCGCCGCGGCGCCGCACCGCCCTCCGCACTGATGTCCACCACGTCACCGTTCTGAAGCCGCAAGCCGTCCACTGTGAACGCCCGCACGAGGGGCCCAGCGTTGAGCACGTCGGCCCTGTCCAGGCAAAACCGAGAGTCACAAAACTCGGGGTGCCACCGGCGCTCCTCCGCGCTCCTCATACCGGCCAAAAAGAAGAGGTCAAACGTGTCGCGAAACATGAAGTCCCGCTTCACGTGGTCGCTTGGCAGAATGATGTCGACAGGGACTGGGTCGGTAGCAGGTGACGAGCGTACCTGTACTCGCCGGATAGTCAGTGCCCATGCCGCCCGCACGCGGGGAGCAATCTTCGTCCGAATCGTAGACAGAGACGGCAGAGGCGTGGCATGCCGCGCCGAGCAGGCAGCTCGAGCGCGTTTTGTGTTGAAAAACAGGCGCACAATTTTGTAAGCGCCCTCGGCGACCGTCGCCTGTCCACACAAAAGGAAGAAGGCGAAGAGCTCCTCGGTGCCGGACACAGGGACACGTGGCGGTAACTGCTCGTCGTCCGAGCCGACGGCATCGACGCCCTCCATGCGGGCATCGGCGGGCGGTGTGGTGGGAGGTGATTGAGTGACGGGAAGGGGGGAACTGGGGGCCGAGTCGGAGGACGAGGACGACGCCGAGTGGGTGCTACTCGTGGAGCTCCCGTCGTCGTCTGACGATGAGCTGCTGCCGTCCATTACAGCCAACGCCTGCTCAACGTCTCGGATGTAGTCCGACTCGCAGGGAGCTCTTTGGTAGGCCCCGCTTCTCCTCCCTTCAGCGCGCTCTCGTGCGTTACCACCAACGCCCCGCACCCCGCCGCGACGACGGAGGTCTTGTAGACCTGCTCGTACGAGCAGGTCGCCAACCCCGTCCACGTGGCCGACCCCCGTGACACGTGGTTTGGGCGGCACATCGGCGAAAGGTGCAACGACCGCGGTTGGATGTGCCGCAGACGCCAAGCCACTTGAAGCGTCTGCAGCCTCTGCCACCACAGCTATTCCACCGTCGCGCCCGGGCGCCTGACGGTCACGGCCAACCGGCCGCCGCAAATGCGGCCAGTCGATATCGTCGTCGACAACACAGCGAGGAGCCGCCGACCGAGGCGTTCGGAACGGCATGACGTCAGGACCACCGTCGCTCAACACAGAAGGACGCCAACCACCGCGAGGTTGCTAGACACGCGCCGACTGGATGTGACCAAAACGAGCCGAAAATACGGCGTCGATCGGTGTCACCACCCACACCGACAGCCCCGTGGAGTCGTTCGACCATCTCCACCCCCGAACGACGACGCCAGCAGGCGCGCCGCGCCAAGGTAGCCAATGGACATGGCCGCTGAAATGTGGCCCCCGTCCGTGCCGCTGCCGTGGGCATCGGCAATTCCGAGCCACGGGGAGACGCGGCTGACCCTGACACCGTCTTTCTTGCCAGCAGCAACCGAGAAACGCAGGAAGGCGCCGAGCAGCAGTTGTCAAATGCAACCGACATGGGCTCGTCGCTGTGACGCATCTGAAGTGTTGTCTTGTAGGCACCTGTGAATACCAGCCACGACAATCCATCAGCGGGGAAAGAGTGGAACAAAAGAGAGAGAAAAGAAACAGCAGGCACGAGCGCACAGAAAAATGTCAGACAGATGTCACGGAGCAAACTGCATAGGTCATTTGGAGCAGCAGCACGCGCAGGCATGAATGACTAGAGGTGCCAATGCATGTTTCCATCGACGAATGAAACAGAGAAGGACGTACCATTGAGGCGGCTACACATTCCCTCAATGGGGTACCGACTTCCCCCCCGATCTACATGTGGCTGTCCTGTACGGCACTGAAAAGACAAAGCAACGAGACATGGGGCACAACGGGACGGCAGGCAAACAAAAAGTAAATAAATGACGACAGGCGGATGAGTTGTATTCGAAAACAGTGCTCGTCAGTTAAGCTGATGCGTGCGGTGGGCATTGGCAAAGCACCGACGAAGCGCCGAAAAGCAACTTCGTCCATGTAGCTGAGTATAGGGCACCATGACCGCACACTCTCGACCCCCTCCGTCCTCTTCTCATCTCCTTGATGTACCTCAAATCTTTCTTGACGAGAGTCAAGGCCGCGGGCGGCGAGCGCGTTGCGGTCGCCACCGCGGTGGCAGGCGCTGCCGGTGACGGATGCGCCACGGGCGTTGGGGTGGTGCCGGCGGTGGTCGGGATATGAGGGGCGGGGATGCCCAAGGTTGCGGCGCAGAGGGGCGCCGCCGCAAACGCCGACGTGTCGGCCGGCAGAGGCGCGGCGGGAGGGGTCGCCGTCGGCGGAGCGCCGCCCCCTACCGGGCCACCGAAGGCGGGGGGCGTCGCGGATACTGGCCGTGCCGCCGCCGCCACGAGCGGGGTGGCGGCCACCACGGCGGGCGCGGCAGGCACGGCACGGCGGGCATGTGAAAGCGCTGCACGCATCGACAAGAGAACCAGAGAAAGAAGACAGGGAAAGCCAAACGTGTCCTTCCCCACTCACAGCGCGCTCGACATTGTCTCGTCAGCTTCATAAGAAAAAGGTGCGGGCAACCCACGACCGGCGGCCTGGTCCTCCAAACTCTTTCACAGACAACGAAAAGCAAGGAGGTGGCGACGCATTGGTGTCCACGATAGTGTCGTACAGTTCACCCGCTTCGGGCCATACTAACCAACAGGAACATACAAAGACAGAGGGTGAACTCGTACCAGCGCGTGGCATCGTGGTATAGCAAGCCGCAATGCACAAGGAACGCGCCGTTGTCAGCGGTGGAGAGGAGGCTGCGGTTTGGGACGTGGCCATCCAAGTGTGTGGGAGGAGAGAAGCCTGTGTCCACGTCAGCTGCCGCAACTCGCTTGACAGCAGGCACTGGGAGCGCTGTGCGGACCAGGCGGAGTGTAGTTGCTGATGATAAGTCCCGTACCAGCAAATGGGACGGCGACCGACAGTGCGACGCGCCGCATCCAGCCGAGGTGTGCACCGTGGAGCCACGAGAGCCGCGCACGCCGTGCCACCGTGGCGCCCTGCGACGCCACGGGACCGAGGTCGTGGCGCGCCTGCTGCCGTTCATCGCGATGGGAAGAACTTTCCTCCCGACGTGTCTGGCCGTTCCTTTGCAGATTGAGGCACAGCAACCGACTCCTCTTTCTGCACTGCGGTGCCGCCGTCTGTGCCTTCGCCGCTGAGGGCAGGTCTGCCTTTCCCGCTGAAGAGAGAGAGGTCGACACGCCGCTCTGCCCTCCTCCGCCACCAGCCGTGCCCTTGCAGCTGAGGGCAGGTCGGTAGACCCGCCGCCCCGCCCTCCGCCCCGACCGGCTGTGCCTTTACCGCCGAAGGCAGGGCGGTCGACCCGACGCCCCGCCCGCCGCCGCCACTGGCCGTGCCTCTGCCGCTGGTGGCAGGCCGGTCGACACGCCGCCCCGCCCTCCGCCGCCACCGGCCGTGCCTCCGCAGATGAGGCCAGGGCGATCGACCCGCGGCCCCGCTCTCCACCCCCACCAGCTGTGCCTTTACCGCCGGCGGCAGGACGGTCGGCCCGCGGCCCCGCCCTCCACCGCCACCGGCCGTGCCTTTACCGCTGGAGGCAGGCCAGTCGACCAGCCGCCCCGCCCTCCACCGCCACCAACCGTGCCTTTGCCGCTGGCGGCAGGCCGGTCAACCCGCCTCCCCGCCCTCCTTTGCCACCGGCCGTGCCTTTGCCGCCGAAGGCAGGGCGCGTGACCCGCCGCCCCGCCCTCCGCCACCACCGGCGGTGCCGTTGCCGCTGAGAGTGGGGCGGCCGGCCCCACGCCCAGCCACACGCACAGGCGCACCACCGCGGTGGCAGGGGCGTGCATGGGCGCCGCGTGCTGCCCACGTGCGGCGCCACGCACCAGTCGTCGTCGCCTGCACCCGGGCTGGCAGCAGGAGCCTCCCTACGCTGGCGCCTTTCTTTGCGTCGTCTGTCGCTGACGGCTGACAGGTAAAGAAGCAGAGAAGAAGCGACAGGCGCAGTAGCAAGTCGATTCGTGCAGCGCAACGACAGCCGACGTGGCCGCCTCCAACCATACCCGTACTCTGCACCACCACCCTTCCCCGGCCCGACCGTCACGTGGGCAGGCGTCGCCACTAGCGTCGGTTGTGCGATGGCGGGCGCCGCTGGGCGCAAGCGCCGCGCTATCGACCATGCCGCTGACGAGGCAGCCGCCGCGCCACGCGCCCGCGCATCGCGATCGGCTGCTGCTACGGACGCACCCACGGGCAGCCGGGCGGCTCGTCGTGCCGCCGAGGCCGCCGCCAGGGCCATCGTGACAAGCGCCGCCGTCGTACGTGTCGCTGCTGTGGGCGCCGCGGCTGGGCAGGCCGCCGCCGGGTCCGCTACGACCGCCCCGACGGGCCGCCATGCGGCGATGACGGCGACGCAGGCGGCGGCGGCCGCAATTCCACCGTTCAACATTGAAAACTACGATATTTCGCCCGTGCGACGTGATGGGGAGCCCGCCGTCAATCCGCCGGCGGCTGCTGCTGACGCTGCCTCTACCGCCTCCGGCGTCGTTGCCGACGCCGCCGACGCCGACGCCGTCACCGCCGCCACGCCTACTGCAGATGGGGCGGCCATCGGGTCGCCCGTCAGCGGCGGGGGCTCCCCCGCTGCCGTGGGAGGCACCTGGCGCTCTTCGCTGTTCGCCGTGCTGCCAACCATGGCCTGGGCGGAGGGCTTTTGGCAGATGGTGTCGCCTTTCGCCCGTGCTGTTGTGCGGGAGGAGCTGGCGGCGGCGGCCATCAACCCTGACGTCGTCGCCGAGACGGCCAAGCAGGTGGTGGATCGCGTGCTCCCGGCTATGGACGCGCACATCAAGGCCATCACGGCGCCCGTCCAGGTGCCGTGGCCGCAGCGCCCGGTGGAGGACATCCGCGCGGCGGCGGCACGCGTGTTCCCAAACAAGGTCGTAAAAAAGACGATGGCGCATTTTGCTGCGATTCGGATCCTGGTTTTGACGGCACAGGCGGCGGCCGACGGCGACGTGCTGACGCCCTTCTTCCCCCCCGCCTGCAAGAAGGACGTTGGCGACCAGTTTGCGCTCGCCCATTTCCGCGTGCTCTGCTTGAGCGTGCTGCAGTCGCTGCACGCGGCCATCAAGGCCACGGGCCGCGTGCCTGACATGCTGCGCGGCAAGGGCGTCGTGCGAAGCTCGCAGCTGGACGCGGTCGACGAGGCCTTCCTTTCGATCTTGCGCGCCATTTTTGACGACGGGCGGGCGGCGGCGCGCGCGTGCTTCTATCGCTTCATCGCGTACTACTTGATGAACGCCTCGCCCAAAGTTTACATCCGCATGGTCAACCCGACGGCGGCCGTGCCGGATGCGGCGGAGGCGGAGGGGTCGGACTACGTTGCTGTGGAGACCTGCCACGTGGTCAGCGCCAACGGTGTCGTCTCGAGCTTCTCCCCACCGCCGTTTCCGGCACCGGCACCGAGTGGCCCGTCTGGTGGCGTCTTCACCACCGTCCGCAGCGCCGTGAGCGGTCCCGCTGAGACGGGCGGGTCGTCAGCGTTCGAGCGGGGCATTGGCACCGACTCGTCGTACACCACCATCGCGGGTTTGTACTACCCGCACGGGGGGGGTGAGCACCTAGCCAAGCGGACGCTCTGCCTGTTCGCGTTGACGCGCGTGTTTCTGCAGGTGCTGTGCATGTGCAACTACCAGTTCCCGGACAAGGTGCTCATGGCGGGGGCGAAGTCGTTGCGCAAGATTTTCACAGGAGCACCTATCGCGTGGACATCGGCCGATGGCATGCTCTTTGATCATACCATGGTGCTAGGTCCCTGCAAGTGGTGGCTTCTACTCCCTCGTTTGACGACGCGCAACAACTTGGACAAGAAGTTGCAGACGTTTACGGCCGAGGAGCAGCGCACGCTCGTTGCCAACAACGGCCTGGGCGTCGCCGTCGCCCCGTTGGGGGATGTAGAGGAGGCGGGGGACGACGAGGAGGGGGTGATGGACGTGGAGGAGGACGACGTGGTACTAGGTGGTGGCAGCGACTTGGAGCTGGACGCTTGAGGGCCTGGGTGCCCAATGATTTGCTGTGACCACTTTGAGGGTGGTTAATGTGGTGGGGAGGGGCCCTGGCCCGCTCTCGCTCGTGCAACCGCATCGGCGGCCAAGTGTTTTGCATTTCTTTCTGTTTGTGACTCTGGGCGCTGGACATGAATAAACGGCCAGTGTCATCTCCGAACCTGTGCAAAAAAAAAATGGAAAAACACCAATGGCCTCCTCCTCTGCTCCATCACACACTGATGCGTTCCGGGTCGAAGAGCAGGCCTACACCCTCGAGCGCCGCACGCACCACTACAACCGATGTACCGGTGTCCGCCGACGCCGCCGTTGCTGAGCAGTGGCGCGGTCCCCCCGCGCCCCTCCACCAGATATACCGTCGGAGGCGAAACGCGGTCCCCCCCCACCCCTCGACCCGGGTACCCCGCGTCGCCATGAAACGGCTACCACCACCGCGGCGCGCGGCCGTCCCGGGCGACGACGCGTCTTCGCCGTCGTTGTCGGCGTCGGCGCCGTCGGCCGCCCCAAGGATGTGGGCGGGGGGTCATGGGAGGGCGCGCTGGCGCCCGCAAGCAACTCAAAGCGCGGTGCCGCGAGCGGGGGGGGGGGGGAGGCACGAGGAAAAGAGGGGCAGGGTGTACGAAGGGGAAAAGCAAGGAGACTCGCAACGCACTGGGGCTGGATGGCCGGCCGGAAAGCCGGGGCTGAGGTAGACGGGTAGGCGGACAGGACACATACAGCGCCGTTGAGACATTGGCAGGTGGCCGTGTCGCGCGGTCGAGGTGGTTGTCAAGCAGACAGTGAGGTCGGTCAACTACGAGATCCAAAGATAGTTGTACCATTGCGTCATATAAATTCCCAATTCAAAGGCGAAAGCAAGCTGCCGAACGGCTCGAAAGGCGTAACTTGGTGCAGTGGATAATGATAAACGGGCGCAAGCTGACGCCCATTGCAGTCGACCCCGGCCACCACGCACCGGCTGGGAAGAGACGCCGCCCTTCCCGTCATCAGCCTCGACTACTTCCCTGTCGGTCCTTGTGCCTCCCCGTCTTACTGGCACACCAAGCTGCGCCGTCGTGTTCGTCGCTGTCGGTCGAGGCGAGGCGGTTGACTGACACCAAGCACTTCAGCTGCCGCTGCACGTCGGTCGTGGGGTTACACAGCCTGATGGGTATCGATTTCTACGGTGTAGAAGCTCGTTCGGCGGGGTTTGAGGGACCGGAGAGGCTACTGGTTCGAGTTTTTATGCTGCATGTGTGTTGCCTGACGAGTTTTTTTTTGTTGCATGTGTGTTGACTGATGGTACGTGTGTCCTCGTTGACTACGCCTCAGCTGTACCGATACTGTGCGTTCGTCTTTTGTGGTGTAAATAACAAGAGCTCATGTTTCTGTTGCGACTTTTTCTCGTGGGTGCTACAGCCACCAGTGACCTAACTGCGTGTAAAGATTCTCGCGCTTGTGTGTGGTTTCTCTTTTCTGTTCGGTCCGTTTTCTTTTTTTTCCTTTTCTCCATTCCTGTGCATGGTCAAGCGGGCAAGCAAGCGACGATCACGGCACGGCGCTCGCGCGCAGTGTCAACTGTTTCTACAGCCGGGGGGGTCGGAGGGCGTCAAGTCGTGGTAGGGGGGGGGATTGTGATACGCGTGGCAGTGGGAAAGGCGGGTGGAGGGTGGGGGGGAGGAAGCAAGAAAGGGGGGGCAGGCTGACGGGTTGGTCGACGCCAGCGTGGAAGGGCAGGCGGCTGGCGGCCGTGGCGGACAAGCGGACGGGCAGGCAGACGAGCAAGCGGACGGCCAAGCGGACGCCGGGTGAACAGCGTAGAAGGGCAGGCGGCGGGCGGCCGTGGCGGACAAGGGACGGGCTGGGCTGGCAGACGAGCAGGCGGACGGCCAGGCGGACGCCGGGTGAACGCGCGTAGGGGAGACGACGGGGAGGGTGGCGGCAGAGGCGCACTGGCCGAATGGTGGTGGTGTATAGCTGGTGTCACAAGGAAAAGAGAAGCTTTCAAGCTGTCCTGGTTACCCTTCTGGAAAGAACCTGTCGGACGTGTTTGCCTCTTGCTCTGCACAACTCCGAGCAAGCATAATTCGAGCCGTGGCTTGGCCATGCCTCTGGCATTACTTGGGCCCGACATCTTCGTTGTCTTGCTTGCATAATGTGACATCAACTTTCCATCCAATAGATGTTCACAAGAAGAATGCGCGCATGTCAGATTGTTTTTGCCCCAACGATCACAAAACTGGTATGCACTCACAACATGACTGCTCATCGTCGAAAGGATTTTTAGTTGGCTTGCTTTCTTTTACTATACCGGTTTCGATTCGCGGTGCTGTGTGCCCAGCAGAGCGCCCGCCCACACCCCCGGTGTGACGCTCGCCCAGCCTCGCGCCCGTCTGGCCCCACACGTCCGCTCCGCCAACAGGCGCCTGCTGACTGTGCCTCGCGCGGGACGATCACGCCCCGCGTGGAGCCTCCTTTGCAGGCCCCTCGCTTCGGCGAGACGCCTCCCAGGGTACCCGCGCGTCAATCGCGGCACTCTGGTTGGCTCTCGCCTACGGCGCTTGTGGTGGCGGATCGCTGCTGACTCGCGACCACTCGCCGGGACGGCTCGAATCTCATAACGGGGGTATGTAGCATATCTCCGGGACAATTGAGATTCAGCCACTTGTGGCCCCCTTAACTGGTTGGTATTCATGAGGAGGTATGAACCAGCTTGTGGCTTGCCCCTTGGGGGGTTACTTCCGCCTTGTATATCTGTCTCTCTTTATTATTTCTTCTTTGGGCGGTTTACTTTGATTCTCTGGATCGTCAGGTCGATCGACCCCGCTTTACTACTTCCGTCATATCAAAGCACCGTGGGCCCGGGACTCGCCGTCGTCGGCACTCCCGGTTCCCCATCGGATGTCATCCAAACAAAGGTTCTTCTTCCTCGTCCCTTGGACGATAGTGTTCTCTTTATTGTGTGTCTACGGTCGGTCGCAACTAACCAGGTTAACTAACCAACGTCATTAATCCCACATTTGGTGGAGGAGCAGGGGATACTCTTGCCCACCGTGCCGATCGCGCAAAGTGGCCTCAGCAGATTTGCTCGGTCTGTTTTACCTGCAGCAGACATCTGCGTAGCTTCTGTTTTGCGGTGCATCCGCACGGAAAATGGGGAACAGGTGATTGTCTCGTGTGGGAAACACCGCCGTAATGCATGAACGTGCAGTAGAGAAGCACAGCCCTCACCCCCTATTCCTCTGTCTGCGGCTCGCCTTTGTTCATTGCTGACGAACAGAATACCTGTCACAGTCTGTTGCATATGGCTGTGGGATTGCTGGTAAAAAGCACGATTTCTGTTCTGGATCTGTGTAAGATTTGACTTTGGCCGCACCCACACGGCACGTATTCTGCTTCGAGTCTGCTGCGGGTTCGCGATAACGGTCTCCGATTGGTGAAAGCGTTGAAGTCCGCGTCTTGGTGGACTTGCTATAGCGTGCAGCAGAAGAAAAGTACGAGCTGAGCATCGTTTCCGCATGCATGTGAGCAAATGTGCCTGCTAGATTTCTGTGGATGGCCCGTGAAAAACCGCGAATCAGCAGAAATAGGCTCCAAACCCAGCACATTGCCAGCAGAAATTGGCTCCTGCTGCAGCCATCTGGCAGCCTGTCGAAATCCTGCAACAGGCTGCAATAGGGAATAATCAGATCCGTAATGTACACGGTTTAAGCCCCACTGCGCAGCCGGAGTCGTCGAGGCCACACCCCAAGACAAGGTAGCACCCATATTTTTGTCAAGTTTCAAGTACCAAGGGACACTACTTTCTAGGTACTCTTGCAGAAATTCTGGGAGCGTCTCTCTCGCTTTGAAACATGGCGTAGCGCGTACCTTCAGAGAATGGAAGTTGGGCGTATGCGTAGCCGCTTTTTCGCCATGAACTGCCTGCGTCAGCGAAGATACGCTAAAATTGATACGCGCGAGTACGCTTCAACCAGCGACGCTTGGAAAGTTAGTTCGGGTCTAAAAATGTTCGCGTGATTGGGCCGTGATCGGAACGACGCGCTCCCATTGGCTAGCAGGTGTCTGTGCGCGCCGAGCACGTGCCGTCTAGACAGGGCCTTAGAGCAAGCCCAGCGGTGCTCCGCAAACGCATGTTATACGATTTTCGAACAGAAACGTGGACGACTCTGAGTGGAGTGCCGTAACAGTTACTATAGGTGGCGTTGGCAGGAACCCAGCGGTACGGGACGCATGCAGGAGGATCCGAGTGCTCAAGTTTAGAATTTAAATCCGAAATGCGCGCCTCCTTCGGTTGCTTGGCACAGTTTTCACACTTCTGTCCGGCCAGCCACGCGCTGAATCCCACGCCACCAGGCGCTGCCAACCGTCCGCACGAGCCGCCATCGCTCGCAGCTGGACCACAGCCCCCGTGCGCGCTGTCACGATGGCGGCGTTCATGGGCACTATTTACTTCGCTCTGGTCCACAACCGAGTCTTCCTCGTCCGGTGCAGAGTCCATGCTCTTCATTACGTCTGTTACCGCGGCCAAATGCGCAGCGCTCTCTCGTCCCCGTCAACGCCGGCAGCGCCATAGTGGTCGGGGGGCGGGGGGGGGGACGCACACCTCACCTGCGTGGAAACAGCACAGCTCGAGGCAGGCGGATAGAAATCGACACGGCGTTGACCAGCGGCGCACTCGGATCGCTCGGCACCCACTTGCGTACTTTTGCGAAAGTGGGGTTCAGTCTGCTTGGGATCCTCCTGGAGCCACACAGGGCTGCGTGGTACCACCACGTTGCGTCGAAGAGAAAACATCACTCTTGAATATACCTGGCCAGGGGCACACGATAGGGGGGGTGGTCTTCGTCGTGGCACGTAATCCGCTGACAGCATCGATGTCTCGTTGCATTCATCTGATCAATAGTTGAGCTTTCGAAGTGCAAATGGTCGCAAAGGACTGCCGCAAAGCACAGTATAGGCCACATCCGATCGCAAACGGCCTGATTATAGGGAAGGATCTGACGCATACCAGCTTTTAGGGGCGGTCCCAACTTTTAGGGAACCACCGCTGGGAACGTGCCTTTTCCCTAAAACTGGGTTTGCGACCGATTGCGTCGCAAAATCCGAACCGCTGGGCTTTCTCTTAGAGAGGGCCTCAGAGCAAGCCCAGCGGTGCTCCGCAAACGCATGTTATACGATTTTCGAACAGAAACGTGGACGACTCTGAGTGGAGTGCCGTAACAGTTACTATAGGTGGCGTTGGCAGGAACCCAGCGGTACGGGACGCATGCAGGAGGATCCGAGTGCTCAAGTTTAGAATTTAAATCCGAAATGCGCGCCTCCTTCGGTTGCTTGGCACAGTTTTCACACTTCTGTCCGGCCAGCCACGCGCTGAATCCCACGCCACCAGGCGCTGCCAACCGTCCGCACGAGCCGCCATCGCTCGCAGCTGGACCACAGCCCCCGTGCGCGCTGTCACGATGGCGGCGTTCATGGGCACTATTTACTTCGCTCTGGTCCACAACCGAGTCTTCCTCGTCCGGTGCAGAGTCCATGCTCTTCATTACGTCTGTTACCGCGGCCAAATGCGCAGCGCTCTCTCGTCCCCGTCAACGCCGGCAGCGCCATAGTGGTCGGGGGGCGGGGGGGGGGACGCACACCTCACCTGCGTGGAAACAGCACAGCTCGAGGCAGGCGGATAGAAATCGACACGGCGTTGACCAGCGGCGCACTCGGATCGCTCGGCACCCACTTGCGTACTTTTGCGAAAGTGGGGTTCAGTCTGCTTGGGATCCTCCTGGAGCCACACAGGGCTGCGTGGTACCACCACGTTGCGTCGAAGAGAAAACATCACTCTTGAATATACCTGGCCAGGGGCACACGATAGGGGGGGTGGTCTTCGTCGTGGCACGTAATCCGCTGACAGCATCGATGTCTCGTTGCATTCATCTGATCAATAGTTGAGCTTTCGAAGTGCAAATGGTCGCAAAGGACTGCCGCAAAGCACAGTATAGGCCACATCCGATCGCAAACGGCCTGATTATAGGGAAGGATCTGACGCATACCAGCTTTTAGGGGCGGTCCCAACTTTTAGGGAACCACCGCTGGGAACGTGCCTTTTCCCTAAAACTGGGTTTGCGACCGATTGCGTCGCAAAATCCGAACCGCTGGGCTTTCTCTTAGAGAGGGCCTCAGCGCAAGCCCAGCGGTGCTCCGCAAACGCATGTTATACGATTTTCGAACAGAAACGTGGACGACTCTGAGTGGAGTGCCGAAACAGTTACTATAGGTGGCGTTGGCAGGAACCCAGCGGTACGGGACGCATGCAGGAAAATCCGAGTGCTCAAGTTTAGAATTTAAATCCGAAATTCTCGCCTCGTTCGGTGGCGTGGAACAGTTTTCACACTTCTGTCCGGCCAGCCACGCGCAGAATCCCACGCCGCCGGCCAGACGCAGCTATCCGTCCGCACGAGCCGCCATCGCTCGCCAGCTTCACCACAGCCCCCGTGCGCGCTGTCACGATGGCGGCTGTCATGGACGCTACTTCGCTCTGGTCGACTACCGTGTCTTCGTCGTCCGGTGCAGGGGCTATGATCTCCATTACAACTGTTACCGCGGCCCAATGCGCGGCGCTCTCTCGTCGCCGTCGACGCCGCCAGCGCCATAGTGGCCGGGGGGGGGCGGGGGGGGGGACACACACCTCACCTGCGTAAAGAAGACACAGCTAGAGGCAGGCGGATCGGAATCGACATGGTGTTGACCGGCGGCGCACTCGAATCGCTCGGCACCCACTCTCGTACTTGTGCGAAAGTGGGGTTCGGTCTGCTTGGCATCCTCCTGGAGCCACACAGGGCTGCGTGGTACCACCACGTTGCGTCGAAGAGAAAAAATCACTCTTGAATATGTCTGGCCAGGAGCACACGACAGGGGGGGCGCCTTGGTCGTGGCGCACAATATGCTGAAAGCATTGATCTATCGTTGCATTCATCTGATCAATATTTGCGCTTTCGAAGTGCAAATGGTCGCAAAGGACAGTCGCAAAGCACAGTATAGGCCACATCCGATCGCAAACGGCCTGATTATAGGGAAGGATCTGACGCATACCAGCTTTTAGGGGCCGTCCCCACTTTTAGGGAACCACCGCTGGGTCGTGCCTTTCCCCTAAAACTGGCGTTTGCGATCGATGGCGTCGCCAAATCCGCACCGCTGGGCTTGCTCTCAGCACAAGACGCAGATGGTCCGAGCAGCCAATTGTGTGGCTGTCATGAATTTTAACCTCATCCTCGTTTGTGTGCAAGCACACCAGAAGTGTAGTGTGCATCAGGGGTCTTCAAGCGTACTTTTCCTCAAGCGTATTCGCGCGTACTTTTTTCGGGTATATACCCCAACGCTTGAATTTCGCAGCACACAAGGATGTACGCTACCCGGTGATTTCGCCCATTCGAAGGTACGCTTGAGGTGAATTTAATCGGGTATTTTCTGACATACGCTAACCCGAATGTCGACCAGGAAGATATGGTGCGTGTCCCAAAAATGAGACATCGCGGTTTTTTCTTTTTTTCTCGGCCCACTGGCCTTCTGCAACGGTCCGATATTGTAATGTGACCCACTCGGTCCCACTGTGCTTCCAGAACGGCCCTTGACAGTGTTAGCAGAGGCCGCACCTCCTGACGTGTCATGGGGGAAAGTGTCATTCATTGCGACTTCGACAGGTGACGATCACGCGACCTAATCAAATGCACGGATACTAGAGCAGGCATGTGCTGACAGTTCGTGCACGAAGAAAAGGGCACGACCTGACCAATAAAAACGTGAAAAAGACCCCCATGTCGCCCCCTGTGAAGAAACCACGATTTGGGACACCCCTCATCGAAGCTCCAGTTAGCACATGAGCTTGGGCGTTGCAAACCTGTAACCCCAAGAACCTGAAAAAGACTGGCGCCAAGATCGGGGCTATCTGAGAGGTCCACAGAACAGTGCCCACAGGCGGGTACTAAGGAGTTGTCAGCCAAGAACGCGTCGGGAGAGGCTCTTTCCATGGAGGCCAGTCGAGAATTTTCTCGTACCCCACCCCACCTGCCCCCGTGCAGTGATGTGTCAGTCCTTCAGAAAACGCGCATGTCTCATTTTTGGGACACGCACCATATGCGCGACTTGGACGTTCGTGCGCGTGTTTGCTCACGCACAGTCCAAGAAAAGGACGACTTATCTGACAGCCGATCAAATTAGGTGGCAATTTTCATTTGGACTGCTTATGTAAGTATACAATAAAAGTCGAATCTGCCAACCGTCAACTACCTCTAGTACCCGAACAACACCCAGATTCGCCAATATGCTTGGTCAAGATATAGTTCAAAAAATACGCGGAAATGTACGCTTGTCCTTTACTGGCTGGAAAGTACGCTTGAACCTGGCCTCTCGCGCTCGACATTCGCGGACGCTAGCCATGGATCATACCGAATACGCAACGCTACCCTGAAATGGGTACGCTTGAAGACCCCTGGTGTGCATCACCATGATGAGAAGGGGACGCACGCGCGCAGCTTCGCGCACATCGCGACGCGAGCGTGGCCACGCCGTCTCAAGGAGTTGTGTGTGCGCCGCTGTTGCAGCGTTTGATTTCTCCGTCCTGCGCCATCGGGTGGCTCCTGCTTCTCTCGTTGCTGCGGCAACGGGTGCGTTGTCTTGAGGGTCGCGGCTCGGAGTAAGGGCAAGCTTGTATGCCGCAGCTTCTGTGTCATTTGAGGGTGCCGATCGCGCTTTGAGAAGTCACCTGCATGACGATCTGCTGACCGTTCTTTTTCCTTTTGTTGTCATCGTGAACTTCACTTCTGACGACTGTCCTTTGATGTTTCTCTGTTCTTCTCTTACTCGCATCTCACGTCCGCGGCATCTGATTTTTATGCCGCTTGTCTAAGATGCTCTTGGTGGCGTCGCGCGAGACTACTCGAGTCGTTTGTCCCTCCACATTGACCCTGTTAAGACTGGACGGCATTCCCGTGTCCTGCGAGACGGATCCCTGAGTAGGCTGTTCGCTCTCAAGCCAGTTCCCGCTCTGTACGTTCTTGCTCCCGATGAGGCAGGCTTGTGTTGTTACATGTACGTGTGGCGCCGTGCCTAAAGCATGGGCGCAGCCCTGGGTGTGCCATATGAGTGCTATCCGTTTTTGTGGACTCTGGGCAGTGCGCTATGTGTACCCAGAGCTGACCGTTCTTTGCACGTGGTGTTCCTAGTTCTCTTTTCTCATTCGCCGACTGGCACTACCTGTTTGTTTTGTTTGTGATCGATCCCGCCTTTCTTACTTTCGCGTCCGCTTTCCCCAGACAACAGAAGGTGCCAGCTTCTGGCGAGGGTTGACTAGGTTCTTGACGACTCCGTCATGACGACACGCGAGAAGATGAACTTGGTGCTATTGCAGATGGCGGACGAGTACGACATCAGCGACGATAGTCCGGAGAGGGGCAAGTTCAAGTACTCTTCCCTCGTATGCATGGACAGGTCATCCCGCGCTCTTTATTACTTGCGTGCACACTGTGAGGGCGAGTCAGTTCTTGACTTCGATGTTGCGGCTCTGGAGGCGAGCTTGCGGAACAACACGCACATCGCGGACGGCGAACTGAACGGACCCAAGCTGCTGATCGATCCTACCAAGGCCTACCTCGAGTACACTCCTGGGTTCCTCATCAAGAAGCCTCCCTTTTCTGGTGTGTTTGTCAAGGACGTCAGGCTGACTGCTTACGGCGACGTTGCCGCCTTCAAGGAGTGGCAAGACTACCACAAGCGCGAGTTGGAGTTCTTTGAGAAGCTGCGGGACAATCTGCCCGATGGGAAGTGGCATCCGAGCATTGCCTGCTACCTTGGTTGCGTTGTGGAGGACGTGCTCAAGAACTCTGCTGGTGCGGAGGATCTCCGCATCGTCGGCATTGCGATGGAGGAGTACAAGTGGACCCTGGAGGAGAGGGTCAACGACCCGGAGTGGCGGCCGCTCAACGTGGACAAGGTCATCGAGGACGTTACCAAGGCGTTGCAGTACATGCACAACTTGGACTACTGCCACAACGACGTGAATCCCTTCAACATCATGCTCAGGGACGATGACTCGGCGGTGTTGATCGACTTTGACTCGTGTCAGCTCATGGGCGAGCAGCTGAAGAAGGGAACCACCGACGCGTGGGGCGTGGGTGACACCATTAGCGCGAACAAGGAGAGCCATCCGAACACTGACTGGTGCGGGCTCAAGAAGGTGCGCGACTACCTTCAGGGCAAGGGCAACCCAGAGTTGCCCGGGGTGCCGCCCGCTGGCTGCGGCAGTGCTTCTGGCTAATTTGCTGGTCGAGCAACCCGCAGCTGGTTCCATGGTCGATTGGACGACAACTGGCGCCGAGCCGTGGGGCGCCCTGCCCGTATTGACGAGGCGACGGAGGCGCGATCGGCGGGCCGTTTTTGGCCGGCACGTCGGCCTTCGTCACCGACATAGTCGGCTCTTCCTGGTGGTAATATCTGTTCTAGTTTTCGTGTTGGTTATGCTTTTTCTTCTGTCGATGTGGCTCTTCCAGTAAGCACGTCCTCCGCTGCGTCTTCCGTCTCCGGTCTTGTCATCATGAAAGAGTGTAGAGCGCAACGAGCAACCCCAGCGCGTGTGCCATGCTAGGACATCTTGAGGTATGTCGTCATGGCACGCACTCGATGGCGTCAGTATCTCTTTATAGTGGGGGGCAAAGCGGAAGGGGGGAGGGGGGATGGTGGGTGCGCATGGTGACGTCTGTGCATCGTGGTGGGAGCGTTTCTTCATGTCGTGGTGCTCGTCTCTCTGTGGCGCTCTTGTCGTAGAACATTGTCGCTCTCCCGTTTGGACGCGATCCCCGCGTTGAGCATGATGCGGGAGCTGCCAATACACGTCTCGACTCGTTCCTGTGCCCCCCCACGCCCGCCACTTTTTGTGACATCCGTGCATGTATTCTTGTTTGTGGCACGACAGACATTCTGGTAGCCACTGGGTGTCTTTCTGGCTGGCGGCGTGGACGGCGGCGGTGGGGGGAGGAGGGCGTACAGAGCAGAACTTGTTCATCCGTGCCGCCCCAAGACGCGCGGGCCGAGGCTGGCAGCACGGAAAAAAAAAACAGAACAAAGAGGCGACCTGCAGCACTCCACACGCTCAACGAGAAGCGGA
>Ga0209093_1000137_pt1 | contig 37235 bp, 64 predicted proteins | sample SidtaG_4_FD_187450 | JGI IMG/M metagenome (GOLD analysis project Ga0209093, IMG submission 187450) | Marine algal microbial communities from Sidmouth, United Kingdom - Sidmouth_Male1 metaG (SPAdes) (version 2) | ecosystem: Host-associated > Algae > Red algae > Unclassified | place: Sidmouth...
GGGGGGGCCGCCCACGCGGGGATGGGGGCGGGTGGGAGCGGCCGCGCCAGGGGCGCCGGCAGAGGCGTCGGCCGTGACGCGCCGGTGGGGGTGGCGGCGCGGCGGGGGTGGCCGCACGCTGCCGCCGCCGCCGCCGCTGCCGCCGCCGCGGCGGCCGCCGGCGCGACGCGGCGGCCGGCGGCCGTCGGGGTGGGAACCATCCCCGCCGCCGCCGCCGCCGGCCCGTCGGCGGGCGTCGCCGCGCCGCCAATGGTGCGGGCACCCATCACCGCCTCGGCGGCGGCGGCGCGCCGCGTGGAAGGCCACGCCGACGGGCGGGGGGTTGGGGGCGCGGCCGCGCCGCGCCGCGGCAGTGACGCGGGCGGCGGCGGCCGGGGCGGGGGGGGGGGGAGATGGGCGGCGGCGGGCGCGGCCCAATCGGGGCGCGCCCCGCCGCCGGCGCCGCCACCGTGGATTGGTCGTCGGCGGTGCGCGGCGACGCGCGTGCGGCGGGGTGTCCCGATAGCTGGGAGATTCGGCCCCGCTGGGCCCATGGGGAGCGCGAGGACGTACTTGTCAAGGTTTGCATGCCGACCAGCCAAATGGATAGGGACAAGCCCGGTATTTGTCGGCCGCCGTTGCGGGACCGGCGCGGCGACGCGCCGGCAAACGGCGCCGTTTGAGAGGCAAACGTCCACGCGAGGAGCGGGCGCTCTCGCCGACATGGCGAAAACGCGCGCGCGTCACTACGCCGCGGGTGTGGGTGAGAATCATTGTCGGTACCGTCGCGGTGCGTGCGGCGGCTGCGCTGCACCCACCGGCGGCTTGGCCGGTCCCGGTCACTCGCGGCGCCGTGCATGGGCTGTGTGCCAAGCCGTTGCCGCAACCGAGCGCGTACGGCTCTTCTCCCCTGAGCGGCGGGCCGTGTCCGTTGCTCCGCATCGCACGCATTTCCCATTCTTTTGTTCAAGCACCCTAGCACGCACGCGGCCGCTGCTCGGCTCCCCCACCTGCCACGCGCACCAACCGCTTCACCCGGCGCAAATGGCGCTCATCACCAGCCACGCCACTCATAATTCAACATTCTCCCCCTCGACCACGCGGAGGACCGTCGGCAACGACTGCAAGGAGGCCGACAGGACGGCTTTGGGCAAATCGCACTCGTTCGTCATGCACGCCCCCTTCGCGACCGCAAAGAGGGCCGCCCCATGGTCGTCGAGCTGCACCTTCCACTGCACGTCAATGGTTCGAAACGCCAAGCCAAAGCCGCTTTCGCCGACATACATCCTGTGCACGGGCGCGCGCTCCTTCTCTAGTACCCGTCCGAATGGGATCCGGTACACGGTCATGTTTGGTGCAGTATCCTCGGACGCCGCGACCGCCCCGACGGCCGTCCACTTGAGCGTGGCAAGTGACCCTGCCACCACCTCCGCCTGCTCATCGCGAGGCGTAATAATGAAGGGTAGCGGCGGGATCACAGTCAACGTCGTCTCCGCTGACGTGACCGTCACCCCAGCGCCGTCAGTAACGACAACGCGGAAGCGGACGGGGCCCCAACACAAATCCCGGCACGTCAAGTGCCAGTAGCGGTCCGGGCGGGAGGGGGCGTCGAGGGTACGTTGCCACCGGATGCGGGGGGCGCGCTGCTCCTCCCACGTGTAGAACAGGGGGGGGGTCCCCGTCGCCGAGATGGCCAAGTAGGCACCGCCACCAACGGTGCCTTTGAGGATGGGGGGGAGGTCGACGGTGATGACGGGGGGGGGGGGGGGGGGGGGGGGGGGGGGGGGGGGGGGGGTGCCGGCGTCGACGGGGGAGGAGCCGAGCAAGGACGTGGCCAACACTGCCGCTGTCGCGGCCGCAATAGTCACGGCAGCAGCAGCAGCCGGCGCGGCCACAGGCCAGCGCAGGCGCATGGCGACGACGCTCCGCCGCGGCCGCCGACGCGGTGGCGGCCGCCGACTCCGCACGTCCGTGCCCGACCTCCGCGATTCACCGGCAAGGATGGCGTCATCAGAGGGTCACCCAGCACTTCGTCTGCCACAAAGGACACCTCCCACCACCAAACGCCGCCAAGGCAACCCGGTCGTGGCCTCGTCAAAGGTGGGGAGGAAAGAGGCACTCTCCTCTGTGACCCCTCTGGTGCGCACATCCACCAAGTGTTTCAGCCGTTCGTGTGGCCCACGTGGCACTGTCGCGGCGATGGCCGGCAACGTCAGTGCAACAGGTGTGTCGAAAAGCCATCGGAGGTAGCTCCATAGCATAAGGCATATCTCTCGAAGCGCAGGGGAGCCATTTTACACTGTCGAAAAGATAAAAATGACCCTGCGGGTTGGCAATGGCTCTGTGCCAACCACGAAGGACCAATCAGAGGTGGCCAATCTACATGAAAGCCATGTTGACCGCCAAAGCCCCAATAGGCAGTCGCAAGAAGAGCTCTCGAGATTCAAGGCAAGTCTCCATGGCCATCAGATCGCCTTTTCATACGACCACGTGCGATTTCACCGGAAGAGGTGCCCTTTCTGGCCAGATGTCATTCTGCGCAAAAAACAAACCATTTTTGTTCGCACCTGCGGGATGGCACGCTTGCTGGCAAGGGAACAGCTGTACACATGCTCGAGGCCCGCCGCCGCTGAAACCACCGTCTCGCTGGCTCGATCGCCACACACCAAACCAGGCGCTCCTGAGAGCACGTCTATCGGTGCGCCATCCCGCCATCGCCAAAAAGCCATCTGTTTGGCATTTTGGGGATGGCGCGGAAGAGGCATCTCTATCGGCGGCTCGACGAACTCCCCCGAATATCAGGCATAAGTGTTCCGCTGCAAGATAAAGTACCAAGACCTTCATCGCTGTCTCTTAGAAGAGTGTGGCTCGCGTTCCGAGAGCGCAGCACGGGCCAGAGAGGCACCCCACCTGGCACAGCGTCTGGGCACACCTCTGCCTGTCCCCCCTTCATTTCGCACACGGCACACAGTGCGGCAGCGCAGCTGGGTGCGGCGTGTGCACCTCCGGCTGGTGGAAGGCGCGACACGACTGACTCCATGCCATCTCGTTTCCAAACCGACTGCAATGACAAGAGGCTGGAAGATGCAACTCCATCGCGAGAGAATTCCACCGAATCTTCGATGTGTTGGCAGTGTTTGATTGGCTCTCCTTGTTTGGCGCATCGCCATCGCCATCCCCAAAAGTCATTTTTTTGGGGATGGGGATGGCGATATGGGGATGGCGGATGGCATTTTGAGGATCCGGTAGAGATGCCTCATCGCCAAAATGCCATCTGAGATGGCTTTTTGGCGCACCGATAGACGTGCTCTGATGCATCAGCATCCGATGCAAAATCGCTATTTCATTGGCTCAGAGGGCGGTGCATGCCGATGAAGCGGATGAAGCGGATCCAGTTTTTGTGAGAAGCACCATAAACCGTACCACTCTACTGGGGGTGCACAGGGGCGTGCTGGGCGTGCTTCAGAGTACGCTGTGGCCCGAAAATCGTACTCCCGATCTAGAATTGTTGCTGGCCCGGACGGCCTCGTGCTGGCCACCAGGGAACGCGGGCTACAAGTGCAGCACGCATCAATCCACAACGACGGCGAGGGAACTGTATGATGTAGCCCCTCAGAAAGCAGGCTACAAGTCGATCGGCTTGCCCGAGAATTGCAGCTCCTGGGACGATTCAATGCCTGCGAGTGGCGGCTGGTCTCGGATCACCTGTGGTCTCTGATCGCTGGATTCAAGGGGACTGGAATGTCTAGTACGTAAGTGGCCCTCATTGATCCTCGATCGAGTGACCAGTGGATCGCATCTCGGAACGAAAAACACATCTCACAACGAGGAACCCAACCCAATGTGGCCCTAAACCGCTCAGCCGCGTCCATGTCATGCACCGCCGAGCACAGAGACGTAGTCGTCCCCGCGCTGGCACCGTGATTCTCATTTTCGGTCACTGTGAGGTGCCATACCGGTCAGGAGTCACATGAGTACAGCTCATCTCGGTGAGGCTGTGGCAGGCCGCGATCTACTAGCGTGCGTTGATTGGTGCCGCGAGGGAGCCCTCTCGGGCGTGAGGAAGGCCTCCCAGGCATCGTCCAGATTGTGTGGCGCAGCCGGACGCCAAGGCAGCATCTCTCGCTGCCGCCTTCCTCTGGATCGTGTCATGGGGGGTCGAGAGACCTCTGAGCGGGGACTGCGTAGCTGCGCATACCGCAGGAGAGAGGCTGGAAGCAGGCCGGGAAAGACCCTCTTAGCGAGACGCATCGCACAAGAAGGCCTTGCTTGGACGATGCCCCCCCTCACAACATCTATTGGTCTACCGTCCGTCTGTGTGGCTTGAGTGGTCAGCTAGTCTCTAGTACCACCTTCCATCATCGCGCGCCCCTCAGGGACCGCCTCCCCCCCCCCGTCCCCACTACCGCCCACCTCCTCTCTCGTGCCCAAGCGCTGCGGTTTCCAGACCCCTCCCACTCGGTTTGATACCGCACAGAGTAGATTCTCGGACGCAGTGCACCCTCTAGGCAGAGAGAACCTTTGTGTATCGATCGTGGATCAGCCCGCCGCGCTTCTACCACGGTCGGATCAGCCGGCCGTCCCACTACTTCCAGCGCCTGGACCGTTCCTCTCGATGTTGCTGACGTCTATATTTTGCTGATGTGTGTACCGTAGCTCGTGTATCATCTCTTTTTGTGGGTGCAGGTGATTACCTGGAGTATTGCGCGTCTTCTTGAACTCGTAGGGTGTCTTTCTGCGTCAATGTCTGAAGAAAACTGCTCGCTATTTCTCTGTGTTGCTGCCTTGTACCGCGCCCATTTCCGCCTTACTGCCCCGTACTGCCCCGTACTACCCCATGTTACTCTGCTCTCGCCGATATGGCCCCGTACTGCCCCTTAATCTCATGTACTGCCCCGTTCATGGGCCATCCATGAAGGTGAACAGAAGGGCGGCCAAGGCGGTGGTGGGGCGACTCGCGCGCGGAGCGCGGCGAGTGGTGAAAGCTGTGTGGGCGGCGCCGGCGGGGAGAGGGTTCGAAAGGAGTGAAGAGCACGGAGGGGTTGTTTGGGCTGGTGCCCGCCGAAAGCGCACCATGCCTCTTTGGCGTCAGTGCTACATCTTCCACCGAACCGCGTTGGTTGCACGCAGACGTAGCGACGCGTGCATGCCTGGACCTTTACGCTGTGGGGGGCGAGACTAACTTTCTGTGGCGTGTCTGGTGCGTACTCATGCTTTTGATGTTGTCTATCTGGTGGTTACCTTCTTGCCCTTGACTTTTTTACTGTGGCCATCTCGTTCGTAGCTTTACCTGTTAACGTTGAGCGTGGGGGGGGAAACGGGGTAGTCGACGCGGGAGAGGAAGCGTGGTGTTGGAAAGCGGTCTGGCCGGAGTATCAGACCCATAGGGGCCGCTGCCCCGCCCCACCCGGTCCCTCTCGCCTAGGAGGCGTGACAGCGCATGTAAAACGTATCCTTTTCTACATCGTTCTCTTCCAGTGTGGGACAACGTGGCGGAACCGCTGCCCCGTAGGACAGCGCTCCCGCGCGCGCTGCGTATCGAGTAGCCGTGCGGCCACGAATCGCCGCACGAGGGCGTCACGTAACTCCTGGGTAACTCCATGAAGAGGTCCTGTCGGGTGCCTCTGGGTGCCTCCGGGTGCCTCTAAAATGCCTCCGGGTGCCTCTAGACTGCGTACTGCGTGCGCGCAAGGTGCGCACATGACTCCCGGACAGGTCTCTGATCAGTGTCAGATCGTACTGGGGGCCAATCTTGCGAATCTGGGACCTTACCCATTTCGACGAACACTGTGGAAAAGAGGGGTCCAGTACGCGACAAAACACATGCGAATATCATGCTGGGGATCCGTTTGGGATCGTTTCAGATCAACCTACAATTCTGCTGGCCAAGTCCCGAAGGGGTTCTCAGTACGTGGTACAGTTTCGCGATGATCGTCGGGAAGTCGGGTACATGCTATATTTCTGTACTGGCGCCGGGACCCACAATTTTCAAATTGCCTCCCAAGGCCTCCAGTACAGTCTTTCTCCATTCTTGTCGCTTCCGTTCTTGTCCAGGGGGGGATAGCGACGAACGCGGTCGACCGGCCTCCACGGTGCAATCTACGGCGATCGTGGCTCCCGATCATCTTCTTCTGCACGAAAAACATGTGCTACTTTCTGGTCGTACGATCGCCATAGAGGGTGGACAGCATTGGAGAAAGACTGTACAGGGTAAAAAAGCGTGTACTAGACCATATTCGACCCCGCTTCACACTGCAAAATTTCCAATGCAGTATAGAAATGATATTTGCATTTTAGAGCCCGGCGTACCCCCGCACTCTGGCAGTATAGACATGAACTGCGTCCACGTCGTGCAATGTAGACCTCAGTGACACCCAGATTGCAGACGTATCTGAGCGACGAGCGTGTGTGATCACCGGAACGTCACGTATCGCACCGAGAAGCACTCGCCGGGCCGCAAACCGGACGTGTTCGTGACGCTTCCTGGATTGATTTCGTTGCATGGAGACTGCTGGTTTATCGTGTGCTCCCTGGGGCTTCATGGGAATGCCCTCACACCCCCCCCCACCGGCTCCCTAGAGCTCTTCCTCAAGCTGTCCCCCCCCCCCGCTCGCCTTCCCCCTCCCATCGGCTCCCACGAGCTCATCTTTGAGTGCTTCCCGGTGTTTCCTGCCGCGTCTATCACCCCCCCGCCCGCCCGCGGCCCACCCGCCCGCCGCCCGCCCGCTCGCCCACCGCCCGTATGCCCTCCCTCGCTCATAGCTACATGAGTACAAAATACGATCCCTAGTACAAGTGCAACAAAAAAGACGTGCCCAGTCAGTACTTGCCTATGGCATGCACACAACCACTTCTTCCTGTACAGTATCAGCAATATGGAACACACACAAAAGAACGATAGAAAAAAGAGGGTGGAGCAAGCAACAGAACCGTACAGTTGGTGAGAATCCCACATCGCCCGCGTCACCAGCGGCTCCAGTGTCGAGCACGGCACCAGCACCTGTACTGGCGGCGGCGTCAAAGCTGCCACCTGTACTGGCCGCGCTGGCGGCCACCAAAGAGTTGTCACCGGCGACCGCGGGGACGGCGGGGGTCGCCGAGTTGGCGGCGGCGGCGACCGTATTGGTGGTAGAGACCTTGGGGACCCCGCCCCCGCAACATGACGAGCTTTCGCCCCCCCCCCCCCTTGGCCTCGGCTCCTGTTCCTTTCCGAATTGACACTAGTACGGAAATCGGGCGCTTAGTACACGAAAACTGCTCTAGTATGAGTCTTAGTACACGTCTAGTACGTGCCCCACTTTCCCGGCGATGTTCGACCCCCCTTCACACTGAAAACTTCCAATATAGTATAGAAATGATGCTCGCTTTTTAGAGCTTAGCGCACCCCTGCACTCTCGCAGTATAGACAAGAACTGCGTTCTAGACATGAAACGTAGACTTCATTGGCCAACAGAACGTCACGTAGTGCAGCGAGAAGCATTCTACCGGCCGTACCCAGCCGTTCACGTCACGCTGCCCTGATCGATTGCATTGCAGGAAAAATGGTGATTGTTAGTGCGCTTCCTGGCGTTTCCTGGGAGTACCCTTACCCCCCTCCCGACCGACTTTCTGGGGCGCTCTCTGCGGCTTCCCATCCCTCCCCCCCCCCACCCGCCCTCCCACCGGCTCCCAAATGCTCTTTTGGGGGCGCTGCCCGGGTCTCCCATCGACCGCCCGCAGCCCACCCGCCCGCCCTCCCCCGCCTCCTGCGCATTCCCTGCCTGCGCCCTGCCCGTCTCTATAAGAGAAGACAATGGCCAACGTCAGCACAAGAGAAGAAGGAGAAGAATTCCAGGAAAGTCAGCGTAAGACGACCATATCAGGATGAGAAGCATAAGTGTTCAAGGCGCACCCATTCAGAACTTGCTTACGGTGTGCAGACAACCACTTCGTCAAAATAGTGCAGCAGCAGTACGACAGATACGCGAAAGAACGAGGTTACAAAAACGAGTCGAGCCAGCAGTACAAGCGTACAGTTGGTGAGAGGCGCTCGCGCGGGTCGGCGACGACGCCCGTCATGGGGATGGAGGGCACCAAGTGGACAGCGATGCGCGTGTTGGTGGCCCCTGTTAGCGATGAAGTTGTCTCAGCGCGGGGGGGGGGAGGGGGGGGGGGCGTGCGTCCGGCCAACCCACAACGCGGGTCGCGCCGCCCCGGCGGGCGCCACGCGCCCGTGGTCGGGCCTTGTGTCTCTCTGTGATGTTGGCAAGGGGGTTCCGGAGGAAAGGGGCGACCGTGTGACTGTCGACGCACTTGACTGAGTCAAATGCTGAATGCTCCCCCGTTGTGCTTGGAAACACTGAGCCTGGGTAGGAGTCAGCTAGGTGCGTAGTCGTAGAGCACCTTCAGGCACTCGACCGCGGCACAAGAGTTGACGTGTGACACCCTGAGATGTTACTTCTACATGCTGGACCGTGGTGGATTCTGGCTGTCCAGGGGCGCCCGTCCTAGAGTGATGTGCGACAACAAATCTGGAGAATGGTACGTGCTGAACGCTGGTGGCTTCTGGCGGTCCAGGGACGGGCGACACAGATTGATGTGTGAAAACTCCTCCTGACCGGCCCTGACACGCTCCGAAACGACGACGAGACACCCGAATTCCTTGTGTCCGCGTCACTTGTAGTCTGCTTCAGCAGGGGCAACAAGCGCACAAATCTGGGCCAGTTTGCCTGGTACGCCCCACATGGGACAGCACTGGGGACTTGTAGCCAACGTTTTGGACCCCTCCCCCCCCAGATGACGGGCGTTCGGCCCCCCCCCCTCGGACTCAGATCCAGTTCACATCTGAATTGATGCCAGTAAGGAAATCGGGCCGGTCGTACAAAACTTTTCTCTACTACGTGGCTTGGTTCACGTCCAGTATGCGGCCCGCTTCGCAGAAGGTCAACCACGGCTTCCGGAAAGGTGAAAAAATCTGGTGAGAAGACCCCGTTAATTGCTGACATGTCCCAATCAGCTGCAGCTTAAATCATCCTTTACGGCAAATCTTCCTCCCTTTCCTTCGTTTTAGACACGATCGTCGAGCAGTTCTGCACACCTGTCCTTTCACAATTCACATCACCACCCCCGAGCGCCATTCAACTCCGCACTTAGATGGTATGGTCGCGCACTTGATGGTCTCTTCTGGGTCGGAGTTGCGCAGACAGCGGGCGTTGGCGCGAAGCGGGCGTATTCTGAAGCAACCTGTCCTGCCAACGGGTGCTGAGCCAGAAAATTGTCCAACGGCAGCAGCGAATGCGAGGCGAGCGGACAGATCCAGGCATTGTGGGGCCGTTTCTGGGCAAAGGGGCGTCAGCAGTGCAGTTCTCACTTCACAGTGCAATACGCAATCGCGCAGCTCACGCCATCCAGCCAGGGACACTCCCCCTATTTAAGTCTGGAAGTTTCGTTCTTCTTCCCAACCCCCCACCGTTCGGTGCCCCTGCCGGCCCCTGCCTCGCCATTGTGCTCCCCTGTTGCCCACTACCCCCTGTTTGACAGTTTCCAATGAAGTCTGCTGCGACGCGGCAGCACCTTGTTCAAATGGTGCTCGCCGAGGGCACAACAGTGGCTGGGGCCCGCTCTTTGGATTTGTCTGTGCGGTCGGCGTCGCGACACCTGTGAAACTTCTTCGATACCGGCGGTGAACTTCAGTACGCGCCGGACCGCCGGAATGAACATGTTGACCACGCCTGCGACAACCCGTGGTTATGTGCGGCCGTACCGTCGGCCTTCTATGAGCAGCCGGAGCTCTTCCTAGAAGAGATGGCCGAAGCCGTGAACTACCTGGCGGACGAGGTGGGGGCGGGCGTGGAGGTGTCGGCCGTTACGGTCGGAAGAATCCTCTCCCGAAATGGACTCATCCGCAAGGTGGTTGAGCGTGCCTTCTTGACGCGTAACTTAGGAGCAGCGAGCCCTCTGGGTGGAGGCGCAGTGGCGAATCTCGGTGCGCTGTCGCGTCTACGTGAGTGAGGTCCACCGAGTGGGCCGGGCGGCTGAGCGGCGGTGGGCGTGGTCTTTGCGTGGCGCGCGTGCAGAGGGTTACATGGAGACCAACCCTGGAGTGCGCAAGAGCGATTCTGTTGCTATGGCTCATGACCAGCTTCTCGATTGGATGGTGACTCGTCCTCCTCCTGGTCAGAGTGCTGTTGACTTCTCAGTGTTCGTCACCAACTATTTTTCCTCATCGTATGCGTTCTGTAGAAGAGGAGCTCGCGTGGGAAGAACAGCCCAACAGGTGTGCTTTGGTCGTGGACAATGCTAGTATTCATGATGAGGTGTCTTTTGGGGTGCTGCGGGACGCTGGGATGATTCTTCTTTTCTTGCCTCCGTGCTCTCCTGACTTCAGTTCCATAGAAGATGTCTTTTATGTTGGGAGCAGCTGTCGGCGTCGGTGTTCCTCACCGGCGCAGTTTAACGCGTGGCCGATGGTCGCTATCGACATTATGCTGCTACAAGTCACAGGAGGGATGCTCGGAGGGTTCGTGAAAGCAGAGATCCGTCGCTGCAAACTTTACGTTCCGTGACAAATAAGCGACGCCGGAGCCGGCTCTGCTTCTTTCCAGTCGTCTGACACAGCTACTGCGCAGCGGCCGGTCATCATCCATGGCCGCGGCGCGGGTCTTCAACCCGCCGAGGCGGCGACCGCACCCGCGCCGCCGCCGAGCGCGCTGCCGCCGCACTTCCACAGTGCCCCCCCCCCCGGCGCCGCCATTACCGCTTGCCGCCGCCTCCACCGGTGGCCGCCGGCGCCGCCGCGCCGCCACCGCGCCGGCAACTAGCATCCGATAGAAGGCGGCGGCGGTGGCGGAAAACAGAACAGCGGCAGCCGACGGCCTCCAGAACAGGTTGGCGGTCGGCGGCGGCGGCCGGCGGCGGCTGCGGAGGTGGCGACGGTGCCGACGCCGATCGCGTTGTCCCCCGCCTCCGGCGGGGCAGTCAACTGCCCGCGGCGGAGACCTCACCCGCGCCACCGCTGACCGCGCCGCCTCCGCACGCCGACAGTCCCCCCCCCCCTGTCGTCGCCACCACCGCTTGCCACCGCTTCTGCCGGGGGCCGCCGACTCCGTCGCTCCGCCAGCGCGCCGGGAAACAGCGGCCGTTCGGAGGCGGCGGCGGCGGCGGAAAAGGGAACAGCGGCATCCGGAGGCCGCCAAGATAGGGTGGCGGTCGGCGGCGGCGGCCGGCGGAGGCTGCGGAGGCGGCGACGGCGCCGCCGCCGATCGCGCTGTCCGCCGCCGCCGCCGAGGCCGTCAGCCCCCCGCGGCGGAGACTGCACCCGCGCCGCTACCCTCCGCTGCGCGGAGGGAGGCTCGATGTCACAATGTCGGGATCAGAAAGTGGGTAGGGTGGTGGGGGGAGATTGGGAGGGGAGAGCGGCAAGGTCGAGCTGGAGCAGGTCGTTATGATAAATGCGGCCGCCTGCGACACTAGCGAGATGAAAGAACGTGATCAAACTGCGTTTAAAGAAAGGTCTGTGCCGCAAATATTTCACAGCGAGGGGGTGGACGCGCGCGACTTGACGACCAGGTTTTTGAAAACCGACACATGTCCTCGTCACCCGCGCGCATCTCAACAGTGAACTGCTTCATAGATGCAAGCACGGCAGGCACGGTGATATGCTCACTCTTGGCACACGGCAAAAGCTCTGCGCACACGAGATCACACGACAGAGCCTTCTTCGTCACAGAAGCACCAGTGTACATCTTGCACGGACCAACAAACGCACCAAATACATCCTTCACCTTGACTGCGTCGGCCACCGCATCTGGCAGTCCGATGTACCGCACAGTGGCGCGCTTCAGCTCCGTACCATTCACCTTGAAGAAAGGACTGGCCGATCCATATACCTCCGCGGATGCCCGCGTCCGAGCCGCGCCAAGACAGACCTCCTTCTCTCGTCTTCGCATCTCCTCTCGCGTGGCACACGAGTAGATCTGTAGCTTCGTCAGCTGGTCTTGGAGCGCCACGACTATCGCATAAAACGTTTCGTGTCACCCCAGCTCACAGACACAGATGGCGACACCTGCCCAGCGGAGGGAACCCGCCCGCACACCCTTGCTCTACTCTCGCCCGGTGACACGGTCACATAGGAAAACACCCGGGGCCGCAAAGAGGGAGGAAGGTCGTGAGAACGCAGTTATTTTCTCGTGGGAAAGCCGGGCCACGGGCGCCCCACTGTCTTCTTAAGCTATCCGAGCAAGCGGGCCCAAATTTCCCTGAATCCCACACAGGAGCCTCCCCAAGTAGTGATCTGGGGATCCATACCAGTGGACCCCCCCACTGTAAAGCAGATAATTCAAGCAATTGACACTCAAATGCATGCGACCCACAATCAATCAAGATCCCAACCAGAAAGGACAGCGGCACCAGTCCAAATCCGGGCATGCCACGTCATCCGCGTCGCCGGGTGCCCCGCAGACATCCGGGCCAGCAAAGAGGCGCGGACCGGTGCCGCGTATGATGACAACGACGACGCTCGCCCGACGACCGGTGCCGTCAACTGCCGCCAACGCTCCCGGAAGGGGCACTGCGAGCTGCCCACTGCTGTGACCCTCCGAGTCTGCCGTAGAGGCCCCGAGAGCACGGGCCGCCGGTCGTGTGTCCCCTTCGTCTTGTAACGCTGCAGCGACACCGTTCGAGGTGCGGACACCAGGAAAAGCCGCCGCTTCACCCACATCAGTCAGGTCCACAATTTCGGCTTGCGAAATATGCCTCCAAAAACACGTTCCGTCCGAAGGGACGAGCGCCACGATACGCCGCCTGCTCTCGCGAGCCGCCTCCTTTTAGGCGCGCTGCGTCGGGCTGAACCTGTTGAGCTCCAGGGCCATGCGCACGGGCATGTTCTTTAGCCTCTGCTCCGGGCATGCCCATTTCGGCACGATGCCCCGACGCAACTTCTCCTTCAACATGTCCGCTGCGTGCCCTTTGTTGTCGCAGACAGGACACTCAGCAGAGCACTTTCCGCACGTGTGTAAGTTACAGCCGCAATAGATGTCCGAGGCAGTGGCAATCGGGCACGACCGAAACTCTGGATCGGCCAGCCGGCATATGCCGCAACGACGGCCTTCGTGGAAGGCTGCCAAGAACAGAAATGAAAGCGGGAAAAATCATATAATGAACCATGGACAGGCAGCGTACACAGAGGAACACAGGGGTCAGGGAAAGCGCGAGCGCGATTGTACCAAAACCAAAGCATCCCTGGAATCTTGACCGCTGAGGAGCATCCAAACAGGACGATACACGGCCAAAATATGTCAGCAATCGCTTCCCGAACCGTACCTGTTGGCGATGAGGCGAAACCGGGCGACTGCTCGCCGTCAGCGCCTCCACCCTCCCTGAAAAAGAACGGCAGACACACCCAGTGGCCACGCGGTGTCAGAAGGGAGGGGGTAACTGAGCCACCATGCAGACGACTCCGAGTACCCAAATATGGAGGAAGTCGACAGCAAAAATATCGAAAAATTGCTTGTTGTCCATTGACAAACGCCAAAGTTCGCCAAGAGCGCGCGCGAATGCCAGGGCGCTGCGCTCGGTTCGCAACAGGTTCTTCAATGATAGCCGCGGGTCACGGTCTCGGGCCATAGCGCCCTCCACCTGCGCGTCAAGTAGAGTCGGTACATCTCCAAAAGCGGAACCGACCCCGGCAGGACCACCGGAAGCGTTCCGTCGGACGACGCAATGACAGAAAAAGAGCTCTCAAGCGTTACCCATGAAAAACAGGAAGGAGCGTTCACCGAGCCGGTCGGCACCCAGGCAGAAATTCCGCGACACAGCTGTCAGCGTTAGTTTGCCGGAGAACTCGACGGCCTCGCAGGTTTGGCTTGCTCCGATGAAGCGGCGAAGAAGGATTTCCAGGTAGCGCAGGAGCGCCTCTTTGCGGGCGTCACTGGCACGGCGTCGAGCTTCCGCTGAACGTGTGGCGGGCATGTCAAGGTGAGGAATGTATCCCACTGTCACCAAATGCAGATCACTGTCTCTGGAGTTGACGAGACGCGCCATAGTGATATGAATGTAGTGGGAACCCAAACAGCAGACCAACGCTTTGTCAACAAACAATTGGACACCCAAGACAAACGATTTCTGGCCCTGGTGTTGGCGAACGACGCGCTCCTCTAGAAAAAGGTCGTTGTCGAGCATGTCCCGACGAAGGCGCGTCCCGTCAGCCCCGTCACCCACTTTCTCACTCTACAGCTGCATATGGCCAGCATTCATCAACAGATACAACACAACAAAAAGCATGTCCCTCGACTAGAACTTGTACCGGACGTTCTCCACCTCCAATGGGGTCTCGTCCCAGCACAGCTTCGACAGAATCCGGTGTTCCTCCTCCCTAACAGAGGCGACAAAGGACGTCTTGTTCCGGAAGGCCCGGACAATCAAGCATTCTTCATCCTCCGGGCTGGTGCCACCGGGAGACTTGTTACCGCGCTCCAGCGCTGCTTGGACGCCCCAGGCCGAATCTCAGGCATTTGTTTTCCTTGGTAAGCTGCGGTGATGCCCACGATGGCGTCTTTGTGCTTTGTTCTCAACCTGCACCAGCACCGACAGGTACGAAACATATTTGGCTTGCGATGGGCCTGATCCTCCAGCGCGCATTGCAAACTTGAGGGCGTCACGTAGTACGGGCGTGTTGCATTTTGAAGAAGCACAACCCACTGAGGGGGGTACCAAGTGTCGCGTCTATCTCGCTTCCGGCATCGCCTCATAATACGCGCGGATATGCGCCGCCACGGACGTTTGGAAGACGTTTCGATGGCGTGGAACGGCGAGCGACCCGCGCACACAGGCGTCAACCGGATAGCGTAGCGCACGGCGCGGAGTCTGCAAATGAGGGGGTGATCTTCACGAGTTCAGTCTTGATCGGGGAGTTCAGGAACACCTGCCGCGGCAAGAGGTGACTGTACGGCGCCAGCAGCGGTCGAGGCAGGGTCTCGACAGTAGTCACCAGTTTTACGAAAATCTGTTGCGGTGGCCGCGTGGTGCTGCTCCGCCACGGCCCACCGATGCTGAAGCTCCACGAATCCTACAGGCGGAACAAGCCGACTGAAGCGCGGGTAGCGACCGCTCATATGACTAGTGCGGGAAACCTGCGAGTTTAACAATAGTGAGAAGTGCCAAAACGCACAGAGCGGCTCAGCGGAGGAGCCTGCGCCACTCGACATGACCCCCTGACTCCACCAGAAACGCACAAAAGACACTCAGAGATTGGGCGGCACACCCTCGCAAACAAAGAGCGAACGAAATTCAATCGCCCATCGCATCGAAATGCCAGGTGGAACATCCGCGTGTGTGATCTCGCGCCACAGAGGAGGTGCAGATGGGAAGTAGGACGATGACGGCGACGGGGCGTCGCGTGCCGCGATACACGCAAAATGGAGAAAAGATAAACGTACGCTGTGAAATGGGAACGATCAGGGTAGCCCAGCGATCCAAAAATTGTAAAAGAGTGCCAAGACAGGATGAAGCGCGGCGCGTACACTTAAAAGACGCGCTACGACGCGGACACTACCACCGAACGTGGCGCATGCGCGAGCGCACGCCTCGCGGTCCAACGCGACCTCGACGGTTGCTTCCGGGGAGGTCGGGGGGTGGGACACAAAAGGTTTCACCGGAACGACGGCGTGGTAGCCGTGCAAAGGCGAACCACGCTCTTTACTGTTCAACCGACCCATGTATACTCCCAGCTGGCCTTGACCCTGCCTTTTCGGCTGCAGATACTGCCACCGTCGGCGATGGCACTGTCCGTGGCGTCGTGCGCGCCTCTACCCACAGTACGTCCGCGAAAACATACCAGTGACTCATGAGTGAAGAACGAACCAGGGTGCGTGGCCAAGGAATAGACCCGATGAACTCTGATACATGAATACCGGGTGTAACTTTTTAGAACGCACCGCAGCATTCCTGGCCCAAGTAGTCGGGACGACTCGACATTGTAACAGTAGACGTTGACCGCGGTTTTGTTTGAGGCCAAGGGGACAAATGATGGGCCGCTCGAGTCGGCGATCGGAGTGGGCGGTCTTGGTGGATATGGGATCGGGTGCGCGCAGGCGTGAGTCGATGCCGACGGAAGGACGCTTGGAGTAGTGGTGCGACACCAATTTATAGGCCACTGTCGCCTCCGCGCCCCACCCATGACAGGTGACAAGGCGGGGCCCCCCGTGCGCAATCAGCCCCAGTCGCGCCGTATCGTGGATCGTACGGCTGGCGTTCCCCCAACGATGCCGACCCTCCACCTTGAGGTGCACCGTGAACTCACAGCAACGGCATCAGACGGCTCACGGTGCCTGCTTATATGGACCGACCCGCTGCGCTACCACGCACGACAACGATCGTGGCGGTGCGCTGCATCCCTCTGGGTGCCTGCGGTCCGTGCCCTCTGCGTTTCTCAGAGGCTGCGGTGGCGCTGCGCTTCTGCGCTTCCGCCGCCTCCCCTGGCTGGATGCGTCCCCCCCCTCTTGCTTGCGCGCCCCTGCCCTAATCTTCACCCTGTGTGGACAGGGGCGGCAGCAGGCGGCCCCACGGCACCATCCGGTCGGGCTCCTGTGACGGCGCGCCGCCCCATACTGCCCCCCCATGGTCCGCCCCCAGTCTGCGGGACCCACATCTTCTGTGAAGGCGGCGCACCGCTGTGTGTTCCGGCGGTAAGTGGCGCGCCGCTGCCTTACAGGCCATAGTCGGCCGCGATGCGATGCCCTCCTTTGGGATCTTGCGGCCCCACCGCATGGGCGATGACTGCTGCTCGTTGCTTGCTGGCCATTGGTCCTGGGTGCATCCTGCTCGGAGGGCGACGGCGGCGCGCCGCTTCGAACTGGTTGCAGGTTGGAGCCTCGTCAGTACTGCGCTTCGTTCAAGGTGCGGCACGGGTGCTTTTCCGAGATTTGACTGGTCATTAACATTTCTCAAGATTTCTTGCCTATTGCCTGGATGTGGTGCTGTGCTTTTGTCTTCGCCGCTCCCTCCCCCTACGCATCCGACACACTGACCTCCTCCCGTCCCCCTCTCTTCCGCCTGCCCTGCAGCCTGCCCTACTCAGACGTCATGCATTCTTCATTCCTCGACACCACTCCATCAGCGTCGACCATGTCGACTGCCGAGGCTCCCCGGTGGTCGAGAGGGGCGTGATACGTTGGCGGCAGCCGAGACGGCCCGGGACCGGTGGCCACTCATACGATCAAGGCTAGAGTCGGCTCGCCTCCGTCGCCAGAGAGTGGGGCGGCGGCCTCGTCCCCTCGCCACCCGGTGGGCGCAAGCAAGCGGCAGCTCCAGTTGCCGCCGCCGCCAACGCCACCGCCGCCACCGCCACAGCCCTCCCGGCATGGGCTCCTCCTCCCTCCGCAGCCCCATCGACGTGCTTTCTGCTCACAGGCTCAAGAGCTGGAGACCTCGCCGATGGCGACACCTCGCGAGCGGCCGCAATTTCCGCCGCCCCCGCCCCCACCGTCATCCACAAAGCCGCCGCCGCCGCCACCGCCACCGCCGCCGCCGCAATCATCCCCGCCGCCGCCTCCCCCACCGCCGCCGCCGCAGTGGCCGCTTGCTGCCGTGGTTGTCCCCGCCGCCGCCGCCACGGCGGCCGCCGCTTTCTCCTCAGCCGGTGTCGTGTCTGCGGTGTGTCCAGTGGCCCCTGTGGGGCAGATAGCGCCGCATGCGCGATCAATGGGCGAGGAGCAGTGGCACTTAGCAAAGGAGACCAGGAAGGCGGCCAAGCGGCGCCTGGACGAGACGGCGTCGGCGGTTCAGCTGCTGGCCGTCGAGCGCCATGCGGCGGTCAAGCGTCTTTACCGCCAGCACTCGGCCGCCAAGACGGCGCAAAAGGATTCCAAGCGTCGCCTCAACCGCACTTTGGCTGCTATGAAGTCGTTGTCGGAGGTATTATCGACGTGAAAGACTAGCTGTTTGACTGCTGTTGAGAGGGGAGAACTGAACATGGTGACGAATACGACTCGGGGACTAGCCCCATTGCGGGCGGCATTAAAATCTCCAGCCTTCATTTCAGAACCGCCGTCGCCCACGCTCCCTCCCCCTCCACCGCCAGATGCATGGACGTCAACGGTGGCCGCTGCGACCGCCCCAGCCCAGTCGGACACCGACGCCTGCGCTGTGAGTCGGCCACGTTTTGTGGCGCCAGCCGCCATCGCTTCGGCGGCGACCGACGCGGCCTACCTCGTGGCCCCCGAGTGGCTGCTGGCGCTTTTCAGTGTGGACGGTTGCTCCGGGAGGGGGGAGTGGTTGGGATGCGAAAAAGAGACAGGTGGGACGTGACGCTGGTGCGTCGTGTGCCCTTTCTGCTAGCACGAGCGTCGCGCGACTAACCGGGGGAACGGCACCGAGCACCCCAACCATCCTCCCACCTCCGCGCCCACTCCCACCAGTGCGCCCAGCCCCACCGCCCTGCGGAGCACAACCGCCTGCCAAGCGCGTCAAAGTTTGGGCGCGGGACGTGTTTCGGCTGCGGTCGCCCAAGGTGGCGCGCCTCGAGTCGCGGCGCTGGTCCATCGACGTGATGATCACGTCGATGGAACAGTTCGAGACAGCTTTGAAAAACGGCATCGAGAAAGTCGTCAAGTAGGTCGGTTTGGCGTCATCCGCGCCGCCCGCCGGCAAGAGCTCCGCGATTAATCACTGCGGCACCATGGCGAACCTGCCGCTCAAGGAGAGGCTGGGGTTTCTCTTTCTGATCAAGAAGGAGATGGAGAGCGTGCGCTTTCTGTACGAGGCGGCGCTCAAAGAGACCACGGGCGGCGCCACGCTCACCCGCGAGTCGTCCGTCAACACCATGGCGGCCTGGGACCTGATGTGCCCGACGGCCGTGTCCGAGCTCAAGTTTTCGGACAAGGAGGCCGAGTCGTACATGCTGGACGCGCGCCTGCTCCCCACCTCCGACGCTATGAACGTCAAGCCGGCCACCGTGTTCTCTTGATTTACCAACAGCGTGCCGCGCCTGATGGAGAGGTACCGCAAGGTCATGGTCAACGCTTCTTTTTACTCTTTCGAGGAGGCCAGCCGTACCTTCTAGGAGATGGATCAGGAATGGCTCCAGCGCTTCTCGTACCGGACCTCCCCGCGCGGCAAGACCGCCATCAAGTGTGCTATTGTGGCTTTCTTGGAATACGCGGGCTTCCACGAGCGCATTGTGGCGCCGTCGTCCAGGAGCGGGAAGGGCCATGTCTAGCGTGCTGAGCCAAGTCAGTCTTGCGTGTGCCGCGGTGCGTTGGCATTTGGAGGTGCGCGCCGGTTTGCGCGCCGCTGGGCACAAGGAATATTCTCTGAAATTTCACACGGCGTGGCGGGACGAGACCAATGCGATTGACTCGAACCACCCGCTCCACGACAAGGTGCATGAGGGCATTCGACTGATAGATGGCAAGGACGCGGGGCGCAACCATACCTTTTCTAAGGAGGTGGCGGCCGAGACCGTGTCGCTGGCTGTGGCGGGACGCGCCACCGGACAAGGCACGGATGCTGCCAACATCAACTGGGGCGGCTCGGGGCAGCCCACCTACGGCGATGCGCCGGACGGCACCAACGGCGAGGACGCGGACAAGCTCGTCGCTGCGGCGACCGCCGAGCTCACCATAGACCTGCGTACCGGCGCGGACAGCGACATGAGCGCGGATGATGGTGACACACTCGCGCACCGGTGCTGCGACGACGTGGATATGGGCGATGTCGGTGGGGTCGGCGGTGCTTTGGGCGGTGACGGGAGTCAGCGCAGCGATGACGTTCTGGTGCGGCTCGCTGGTGACTCGGATAGCAACTCTGGCTATTAGGGGGACAGTGTTATGGGCAGCGTGTTTGTGCGTTGTGGTCTTGCGGATCTTTTTGCGGCGCCTGGCCGCCTCTGTTTATTTGTAGTTTGCGTGGCCTCTTCTTTGGTCCACCACTGGCTGTCTTGGTGGGTCGTTGTCCCCCTCCTCACTCTTGCTGTAGCATTTTTTTCTCTGCATGAACAGCGTCCTCCCCATGCTCCGCCGGCATGGAAAACTTCGTGCAATGGGTACACTTGAAAGCGCCGCTACGAGCGAGAAAACAGGAAATGAGCACCGGTGGCAGCTCAGGCTGTCCAAGCTCCGTCCTCATTCCACTCCTGGACTCAAATGCGTGGAACGGGAATTCAGTCCCATGACGACAGCCTCCAATCGGCGGAAAGGTTCTTCCGTTGGCCGTCTCTGCGTTTTCTCCCGAGACTGCGATCCATCCGCCGATGGGTGGTACCCCCATCCACAAATGCCCATCTGGAATGCCCATCAATGTCCATCCAATCGCCCTTCGGATGGCCTCATGTACCCCCGTCAAATTGCGGGGTTGGAAGGAGATTGCTGGGCAAGCTGACGGTCGCTGCAGGATGCAAGCTAACCGATTGCCGAACATATGGCACTTCCCTAAAAAATGGACACGCTGCTGATCGCGAAGCATCCTTCACACATCGTGCTGTAATGGGCGCTGTCGATGTGTGTCCAATAGGTGAGCCGTTTTCGTGCCCCGGGGAAACCGGCCACACACTCACGACCCATAAATAGAGTTCTACGGCCTCAGAGAACTTCATCGCCCTCCTACTTCCGATGCAATGAACAAGCCCACCAACTGGGAGATTATTAGCACCAAATCATGATTCAGCATCGCGTGAGATTGGGGCTTGCCTGCCGCATCCGCCATCGCTGCTCCGTCGGTGGAGCCGGAATCGGACGCGCCTCGTCCTTCCTTACTCTCTGCAGATCTCGCAGTGCTGGCAGTGCGAGCGTCGTTTTTCCGGCCGTGCTGTGGGGGTGCTCTTGACGGGGCCGTGAGGCTACGCGTCCCTCGCCTGGCGGGGGTGGGCGTATCGGCGCTGTCGTCGTGCTTCTGTCGGGGCCCCGGCGCTGCGCGTCGCTCTCCTGGCGGGTGAGCGCGTGTCGTCGCTGTGGTGGTGCTCTCGTCGGAGCCCTGGCGCCGAGTGTCGCTCGCCTGGCGGGGGTGGGCGCATCCGCGCTGTGGCCGTGCTTTTGTCGGGGCCCCGGCGCTGCGCGTCGCTCGCCTGGCGGGGCAGCGCGTGTCGTCGCTGTGGTGGTTTTCTCGTCGGGGCCCTGGCGCCGAGTGTTGGTCGCCTGGCGGGGGTGGGCGTATCGGCGCTGTGGCCGTGCTTTTGTCGGGGACCCGGCGCTGCGCGTCGCTTGCCTGGCGGGTGAGCGCGTGTCGTCGCTGTGGTGGTGCTCTCGTCGGGGCCCTGGCGCTGCGTGTCGCTCGCCTGATGGGGGGGCGCGTGTCGTCGCTGTGGTCGTGCTTTTGTCGGGTCCCCGGCGCTGCGCGTCGCTCGCTTGGCGGGTGTGCGCGTGTCGTCGCTGTGGTGGTGCTCTCGTCGGGGCCCTGGCGCTGCGTGTCGCTCGCCTGGCGGGGGAGGGCGTATCGGCGCTGTGGTGGTGCTCTCGTCGGGGCCCCGGCTCTGCGCGTCGCTCGGCGGGCGGGTGAGCGCGTGTCGTCGCTGTGGTGGTGCTCTCGTCGGGGACCTGGCGCTGCGTGTCGCTCGCCTGATGGGGGGGCGCGTGTCGTCGCTGTGGTCGTGCTTTTGTCGGGGCCCCGGCGCTGCGCGTCGGTCGCCTGGCGGGGGTGGGCGTGTCGGTGCCGTGGTGGTGCTCTCCTCGGGCCCCCGGCGCTGCGCGTCGCTCGCCTGGCGGGGGTACGCGTGTCGTCGCTGTGGCGGTGCTCTCGTCGGGGCCCGGGCGCTGCGTGTCGCTCGCCTGATGGGGGTGCGCGTGTCGTCGCTGTGGTGGTTCTCTCGTCGGGGCCCCGGCGCTGCGCGTCGCTCGCCTGGCGGGGGTGCGCGTGTCGGCGCTGTGGTCGTGCTGGTGCTGGGGAGGCCTGGGTGCTGATCCCTGGTGGGCAACTTCCGTGCGGGCGGCATCCGGCTCTTGTCCGTTAACATCATCAAGTTGTCGGCGGCCGAAGAAGGGCGCGTGTGTCCATGTACTCCGAGTACCTCCGGGCGTCCGCGCTGTCCATGCTCTCCAACGGCGTGGAGCGCCAAAAGGCGCACGAGAGCATCGGTGTGAAGCGGACACAGCTAAAGCGCTGGGAGGGCTACTACTCGCAGCATGGATCGGTTTGGCGGAACTCGGAGCGGAAGAACAAGCACGGAGATGCCTGCGAGTACGACTTGCCGCTCATGAACGCATTGGTCACTCTTGTGCGCAGCAATCCTCGGGCTCTGCTGCGTGAGCATGCGCACATGCTGAAGCTCATGAGAGAAGATCATGTGGGGGACATGACAGAGCTGCGGTTCTCCAAGAGTACGGTCGATCGCCACTTGCGTCGTCTAGGCTTCACGCGTAAAATGATTTTGGGCTTGTTTCGCGACTCCACGGAGGAGCGTCGCCGGCAGCAAGCTCTCGTCCGGCAGCGTATTCCCCGCCGGTGCATCGTGTCTGTGGACGAGACACACACGGACGCGTTGGATGTGTTCCGTCTGTACGGTCGTGCTTTGAGGCAAGAGCGCTCCAACCTTCGTGACCGCAACCCGCGGTCTGTGCCTCGCACGAGCACCACCATGGCTGTCTCGAGCAACGGTCGCATCCTTGGCTTCATGTCCGTCATTGTGCGCCAAATGGCGTTGACGGGGGCCGACTGGTGTCTTTTTCTACAGCAGCTCTTCCCCACGCTTGGTGTGTACATGCCTGGAGCGCCATGGCACTTGCAGCCGGACAACTGTGTCGTCATGTTTGATAACGCTCCCATTCACGACGCGGACGGGGATGCCTTCATGACGGCCAACGGCGTCACCTTCCTCCGTCTTGCCCCGTACAGCCCCGACATGCAGCCCATAGAAGGGGTGTTCAATGACTTGGAGGTCATCATCCGGAGTTTGGTCTACAATGAACAGGACCTGGTGGACGACCCCCATCTGTTGCAGGCGATGGCGGCCAGCTTTCTGACCGAGCGCCACATCATCGGGCAATTTGATTGCGTAGATCGGGTGTTGGCTGCGGTCCTCACGCAAGGATAATGACGGCTCCTTATTCATACTGGTTCTTGTTTCTGTGCAGTCCAGCACGCACACCGCGGAGCAGCGGTGATGGCACCATATCAGCGGTGGTGACGCTGGAGGCGGCACAGCTGGCACCTGCAGTCCACCATCCCGACCACGGCGCCGTCGTGATAGACGCCGCCATCGTAGCGGTCACGACGGCGGCGACGCAGCTGCCACCTCTGCGCATCTTTTTCGCTTCTATCAGAGAGTGGAGCACGCGGTCTCGCCGCTTAATGTGGAGATTGACCCCACTGCGCACCGGCGCCGAAAAATCGGAAAAGTGTAACGGTGTACTCAGGAAATGAGCGTCGTCGCCACCCCCGGCACCGCCGCGACGCTGAGCTGCCGCGCCAGACGCGTCAACCATGATACATTGGGAAGCCGTGGCAGTCGTCCGACAGAGGGTGGGGCCGGTCCGCGGCGGTGCCAGTTGTGTCGCCGCAGCCGGAGATGCCTCTATTCCATCTCCAGGAAAAGTTCGCCGCGAAGCGCCGCCGCGCCGGCGGCTGAAACGCCGGCTGCGGATCGGACGGGGGCACCCGCTCCCGCCTCGGAAGCCCTCCCGTCCCCCCGGAACGAGGCGGCGAGGCGTGTGACGCCCGTGTCACCAGGCGGCCGGAGCAATACGTCCATGGCGGGCCTCGGCACGTGGCGCCCCACCGAACAACGGTGCCGTGCTGGCGCTGGCATGGGGCGGGGGGGGCGCACCCACCTCGCCAGCACCGCCAGGGCCAAAACGCCGCAAGGCAGCGCGCCCACTGGGCTGCGCGGCAGCGGCGGCCACCGGCGACGGCGGCGGCGTTGGCTGCGCGGGCGCCACCGCGGCGTCCGTGCGCTCCGCAGCTTCCTAAAAGGCCTGCGGCGGCGGCGAAGGAGAGGCGCCTAAAGCCACGGCACCGGCGGCGGCTGCTGCGAGGAGCAGTGTCGCCGGGCCCTTGGCCGCCCCGGCGGCGGCTGCCGCCGCGTGGACGGCCTGGCGCACAGAGAGCCGCTCAGGCTGCGGGACGGGGACTTCGCACGCAGCGGTGGCCACGACGCGCGCGACCGGCGACCGGAGGGAGCGCGACCGCCGGCGGAAAGCATCGGCGGTGGGGCCGCGTGGCGCTACCGCAGAGGCGCTTGTGGCGGTCGCGGATGCGGGCGTAACGCTCCGCGCACAGGGGCGCGGTGCACAGAACGACGTTCGGGGTCCGCCTTTTGAAGTGCCGCAGCGGGGCAAGGAGAAGCGCCCGCCGCCCCGCCACGACAATGCCTACTCAGAGACACGGCGTCGCCACCTGTTCAGGTGGCATCGCGAGCAGCGCTGGCAGCAGTGGACACAGGCACAGCCGTGGTGATGGCACGGACTTCTAAACCGCGCCGCGCCCGCGTCGCGTTGGGATGTAGCCTCCACGTGCTACACCTCCGGTCCCGGCGGCGGCCGCGGCCGACGGCGGGGGAGTCCTAGTGCGACCGCAGCTCCCGATGACCGCCCGCTGACTCGCGCGCGCTGGCGCGGCGCGGTGTCGTGAGCACCAGTTCGGTAGTTGGCGGCGGGGGCTTGTCGTGGGCGAGAATGGGGTCACCACCGCCTCCCGCGCCGCCGACGTGTCAGGCATCCCTCGGCAGCAAAACGCCGCAGCGTACCCGCGCAGCGCGCGGCCGTGGCGGCCTCCCGCCCGGCGGCGGCGGCGTCGCGCGGCCCGACGTGCAGGAGCGGGCGTTACCAGCCTGCGTACGCATCTGAGGCCAGCGGCACCGCCACCATCACAGGCCACCACCGCCACAACCACAGGACGCGGGGGCGACAGGTGCCGCCCAGAGGGGCGGCAGCGCCGGCGGGCGGGGGCGAGGTCGGGACCACCCTCTCGCTGCCAGAGAAAAATAGCCGCCGCGGTGCGGCCAGGACGGCACCTGCCACCAGCGGCGGCAGCGGCGGCGCCGCCACCGCACCCTCCGCCGCCGCCGCGGCGTCGGACCGCCGCCTCACCACCCCGCCGCCCCGGCCGCGCCGTGGTCCGCGGCAGCAGACATGGCGGCGGCGCGGGCGGCAGCGTTTAATCTGGTGGCAGGCTGCTGCTGATTCCAGCACGTGATCTCAGAAGCACAGATCCAAATGGATCTTCGCGGCATGCATTGACGCAGCGTCTGAGGTCAGCGTCGGTTGATCTACCGGTTCCCGATCCCTGCCAGTGCGCCCCCTCCGTCATCGCCCTCGTCCTTGTTCATTGTTTGGGGGCGCCTCTGTTCGCGGATATGCCTGGCTGCCGCAGAATGTTTCGCCGTCGTGGTGGTCACGAGCCGGCCTCACCCCGCCTGCCTATATCGCTGCCGTTTTTTCCTGCTGACGTCCGTGTTTCCCCCCCATTCATCCGCCGGCCTCCATCACCCACCCACCCCGGCGTTCCCTCCCTTGTCTTTTCCCTGGATGTGAGCGTGCTCTCACGCCCAGGATGTGGGAGTGCTCCATCCACATCTGGTCGCCGTCATGGCAGACGAGAGGGGACTCGGGCCTCGTCTGCACGGGTCGCCTCAACGACGCACGCGGATGCACGCTGTTTGCTGTATGTCGCCCAGGTGTCCGAGACGCCCTCTGTTATGGGTCCAATACAGACGCTGATATCTGTGGTCGTGGTCCGCACTGGGGAGACAGTGTCGATTGATTTGCTCCCCGGGGTGGTCGCACTGCTGCAGCACGCGGAGCGGCAGTTGGCCTCAGCTGAAGCGGTCGGCGTCGTTGGAGTCTTTGGGCGTCCCGCGGCGCCGGCGACCCTGACGGGACAGGCACGGCTGCTGCTCCGCCTCGCGCCCTGCACCAGTGTCGGCGCATCAGACGCAGTTGCTGGCGTTGAGCACGAAATCTATTCGAGTGGGAAGTGGGTCGGTGTGAGTGGTGGTGGATGCAGGACCGTGCTTCGAGAGTCCCTGGGTGTGTGGAGGGTCCGTACTTCATGGCTGGGGAGCGTGTCACCGCTCGACACGCTGTCCACTTACGCCATGTTCCTCGGTCGCCAAGGGCATGCCGCTGTGGTCACAGGGGCGGTAGCAGCAGCAAACGACGCGGCGGTCGACGCCAAAACGCTCCTCGCAGCCACTTATCGAGCCGACCGAGGTCGGGCCAGCGCGTCGGCGGCGCCGTCAGAAGACCGAGCGGCCAGGCTGCTGTTTTGTCTCCCTCCTGGCGGCGGCGGCGCCGTATCGGAGCACGCCGATGCTCTTTAGCCCGATGTCGGCTCCTTCCTTTGTTCCTCATCCTCTTGCAGCGGGAGCCTCACGACGACGGCCGCAGGTTCCGGCACGCGTTGGCCGCGGGCGTGGCACTGGCCGCGAGCGTGGCGCTGGGCGCCCGCTTTCTTCGGCAATTGGCGGTCGCGATTACTTCCATACCGGGAGCCAGGCACAGCTGGTGTTGCGGCAGTCGACGGATGCCACGTTATCCGCTGACTCTGAGGACGATAATGACGATGACTGGCTGAGCGCCATGGACGCGGCGCGAACGAAAGCGCTCGAGCTGCCGGCGCCGGACGTGCTCTTTATGTCATTGTGGACGGGGTTCGTGAACGCGTCGCCGGCTTGGGGCGACCGGGGGGCTGCACTTCTGCTGGCAAGTTTTTTGGCAGCGCGCCGCCGCACCATCCTACATGCTGGCTTGCTGTTGCAGGCAGCTTCAAACGCTGAAGTGATGTACGCGCATGGTCTTGTGGACGTTGATGGTGGCGCGCAGGCGTTTGGTGTGCTCACGAATCGGTCCCAGCCCGATCTGTCTCGCGATGCGCTGACAGGTGCTGTGAATGCCTTGGACCCAGCTGTGGCGGTCATCGCTGCTGCTGCTGGTGTGGCGGCATCGGACGCACAGGCTGCCACGTGTGATAAAGTCCTGTCAGGTGGAGCTGCGGTCAGTCGGCCGACGCAGTAGTCCATTTTTTTCTGTGTGTCCTGCATGTTTTTCTCTTACAAGTTTAGCGGAACGACCACAATAAAGGTATGTACCCCCGCCTGCCCCTCGCATCCATCACCATGCCGGCAATGATTGCGTCCACACGGCGTGCTCGGGCGGCCGCGTCCGTCGCGACCGCCTGCGCAGCCGCCGCCGCCGACTCCGCCGCCGCCACTGCCATCACCGCCGCCGCCGCTCCGAGGCGCCGTCGCATGGTGCGGCGCCCATCGGCGGAGGTGACCGTGGCGGCGGATGAGTCCGAAGAATGTGGCGCGCTGGCCGCCACCTCCGCCACCGCCGCCGCCGTCGCCACCGCCGCCGCCGCCGTCACCTCCGCCGCCGCCGTGCGCCAGCGACGTTTGGAGCGGCGCCCATTGTCGGCGGCGGCGGTGGCGGCGGCTGACTTCGGCGAACGTGGCGCGATTGCCATGACCTCCGCATCGGCCGCCTTCATTTTTTGCGGCGACGGCGGCGACGGCGGTGACGGCGGTCGGCGGCGGCGCTCTGAGCTCCACCGCCGCTCCGCTTCTGCTGACCGCGTGCAAGCACTGGCGGGAGGGCATCGCAGCAGCGTGGCGGCTGACGGAAACGGCATCGACGGGGAAGGTGGAGGCGACAACCCTCAGCGACCGCGGCCCATGCAGCGGCGGCGGCGGTTGTGGCGGCAGCAGACGCGGCCGCCGGACAAGGTCCCCGCCAGACGAGAGCGCGTCGACAAACCCGTTGGCTGCCCCGATGGCGCGGGAGGAGCTGGTTCACGCGACGTGAGGGGCGCTGAATAAGGGAGAGGTGCCGCGGTGCGCCCGCGCCATAGTGGAAAACGCCCGCTTTGGCGCTGCCGGCGCGATGGCAATGGTGGGTGTGCTCATCCCCTCTTCAGCCTCCCCCAGTGGTTGACGGCGGCGGTCACGGGGGCTGCGGGGCCCGACACTGCCGCCGCCGCCTTCGCCGCCGCGAAGCCAAATATTGCCATGGGAAGCGCAGGGAGCGGGGTACCGCCCGGCGCGGGCGGCGTGCCCGCTGCCGCTCCGGCCGCCGCCGCCGACGGCCTCAAGGAGGCGGGCCAAGTCCTCCCTTTCGCGACCCGCGAGCGTCGCGTCGGCGCCGAGGCCAGCTGCCGTCGCCGTCGCGGGTGCAGCGGTGGTGGCGGCGGACACCGGCGCAGTCATCGCTGTATGAGGCTCCGCCACAAGCGCGCCAATTCTCGAAGGTCGCGCTGGCGTCGCGTCCGCCGTGGCCGTCGCTGCCCGTCGCGTCAGCCGTGTGAGGAACATGGGTGGCGGCGGCAGCGCCGGTGGCGGCGGCGGCGAACGTTCCAAGCCCGTCGCTGATAGCGGCCCCAGACCCACGGCGTGGCCATCGCTTTCCGATGGAGAAGGAGTGTGCGGCGTCGGAAATGAAACTGCTGCCCTGTCTGCAGCCTCCGCGGTCACAGCCAGGGAAGGCCGCGCCATGTCATTTTTGAAGCGAAAGCATCCCACACACGCTCAAAGAAGCCTTGCTTCGCTCGCGCATATGCCCTTGATCATCATTAGGGCGTCCCCAGTTTTTAGACATCTCCGCCAACCTGAAAAAGGCACTCACCAGGCCTGTCCGAAATCCAAACTGACCTGCCCGGCATGCCCTGGAGGAAGCCGGAGGCCAAACCGGATACATCTCCTGCTCCACTTCCTGCCAGAACTTTTAAACTTAAGAACCACGCTCCCAATCATCTGGTCGTGGAGACGCAAACAGCGCACTTCTTGAAAACGTTTATGAGTGTTTGTGCTCTACAGCCAATGTTATCACGTCTTCCCGGTTATTTGCAACGCTTCGGCGGATTTGCCATAGTTCCACACTTTCGCGCGGAATGCATGATTTACCATCATGAAAGGCGCGGCTCCTGCTGACTGTGGTGCTCCTTTTCATCGGTATAGGGGCCAGAGGATGTGGGTGATGCGGGGATCGTTTGTGACAGGTGTTATGCCGGCAAGCGGCGTCCGCCGCCAACAGTGAGGCAGACGGTGCTCGCTCTGCTGTGTCCGATGTGCCCCAGGGCTTGACCCCATGGGCCATGAGCCCCGTAAGGCCGGTGCGGTCGTGCAACGAGCAGCCCCCCCATATCATGAGAATGACCACGCCTAGGAGCACCAACAGCTCGTACGTGTCATGTGGATGCACGGATTATGAGATTGGTTCGCTGTCGGCGGGCCTTGCTGACGTTCTGTACGCGTTGGCCACGACAAGCGACCCCGGTGATCTGGGCACGCTGAGCCACTACATGGAAAGGACCGGAACCGACGCTCCCGTCGTGCCGGCGTTGGCTGGAGCTTCAAACTGGGCGATGTGTTCTCCTGTGGCATTGTGGCCAACAATTACTGTTTGCCCGTCATTGAGGACTGCCAGGTCCATTGTTGTCATTGATCGGCGGGTCGCTGTACCAGTGGTCATGACCAGTCTGGATTGTTCGGAATGAGGCGAAACCGTCCATCTCTATCGAACCGAGGGACATGCCCGGACGTTTAGAAAACATTGCTCTCAAGTGGCCCTCGCTCATCGAAAGTGGCCTACGTTGATGCGAAGTGAATGTCGTGGAGATCTCCGCCCACGAGAAGAGCCTCCACTGGGACGACCATCGTCGTCTTCGACATCACGTACTGCATCGCTCTTCTTCCTGGTGCGTTGGTGACCTGTGGCAATCATCCGCTGCTCACGGCCCGTGGGAGTGTTGTCCGAGAACAGCGGTTGTCCAGTAGGTAAGCTTCATGAATTTGTATTACCTGTGCAGTCGTGTTTCAACAATGTCACGTGGGACCACTTGCATTGCGCGGTATGCTCGATGTGCCGCATGAGCTGCAGAACACACAGGTGAAAGGTGCGCTGATCTAACAATGATCACGTGCGTGTGATGCATCGTGTCGGCACCTTCTCTGTCAGAGAGTTCTCTGGATATCAAGGCATGGCGCACGACCCATGCTTCTACTGCTGCAAGCAAGAGCCGCCTCTTCCCGCGCGGCGCGCGTGGCGCTGCCCACATCTTGATTTCGTTTGTTGCCACCGGTTGCCTTTCCAGCATCCCTGGTTTCGGCCCACGGGAGCGAAGATTTTGGCGGAAGATCGCTGTCTGTGTGGTGCCCTTGGCGTCTCGTCTTGCATTGAAGTATGCTCCGCATGCCACCAAGTCGGCCACAGGGCTTTTAGCCAAGTGCCGACCGGCGACCGCTGGGAGCTGTCTCACCAGGGTCGCTTGAAGGCTGTATCGGGTGCGATGCCGCTTGCTGCGCACCATTTTGTTTGCCCTGCCGTGGTGGATGTTGAGGTGTTTTATCGTGCGGTGAAATCTCTGTGATGCTGTATGTACTTCCGCTCGACTATCACAGTCTGTGTCTCTAGTTCGGCGATCTCTTCAGAACCCGCGCACTGCTCCAGTGTACGCATGCATGTTTTCCAGGACAAAGAGAACCGCCAAGGCAAAGTAGTGCACTCCACCTATGCCGCTGGAGTGCGTGAGTTCACTTTCCCCCCCGGAGGCGCTACGTTCTTTTGAGAACGTCCGCACTGCTGCTTTTTACGCAAACGTGTTTTCGACGCCAGAGAAAACAGTCCAAAGCAGTGCGGTTCCAGACCTCGCTACTGGGTTACACGCTTCCGATGTGTTTCCATGGCAACGCTTGTGGCGGTCTTGAGCGGCAGAGAGGAGTGGGTCGTTCACTCTATCCTCAAGGGGCTTTTGGCATGTGAAGCAGGTGAAGACACTACCAGGGTCGTTCGAGTACGACATGGCCCCAGCAAGGGAACCATCAGGCAACTGGTTGGGTGTCATGAGGGCGCCTGCCGAATGCGCCGCATCCCCGCACCGCCAACCGTCCTCTAAAAGATATAAACCCAAATCCCTCAGGGCACAGCTGCGTTTGAGACGACTCTCCACGGGTAGGAGCAGTTTCGCGACGACGAGCGCCTCGCTCGCCGACCAGCACCACTTCGCACACCATCACCTCTTCGCCGCCGATCGCTTTGTCGCAGGACGGTCGCTCGTCGCCGACCGTCACCTTGTCGGCGCTCGGCGGCTTTTTGCCGACCGACAGCTTGTCGCAGACCTGCGGCTTGTCGCCGACCACAAAATCGTCAAAGGGCGGCTTTCCGCCGACCACCGCCTCGTCGCCGACCGGTGTCTTGTCGCCGTTCGGCGTCTCTTCGCCAACAGGCAGCGTGTCGCCGACCGGTGGCTGGTCGCCGTTCGGCGGCTCGTTGCCAACAGGCAGCGTGTCGCCGACCGGTGGCTGGTCGCCGAGCATCGCCTCGTCGCCGACCGGCGTTTTGTCGCAGTACGCGGGCTAGTCGCCAACAGACAGCGTGATGCAAACTGGCGGCTTGGCGCCGGCCGGCAGCGTGCCGCTAACCCGCGGTTTTCCGCGCACCAGTGCCTCGTCGCCTTAGGCACCTCGTCACAGACCACCGGCGCGTCGCGCACGGGCGATCTGCCATTGACCACGGCCTCGTCGCCACCCACCGCCGTTTTGCGGTTGGATGGCTTTCGCGGATCGGAGGCTTGTCGTCCACCGTCTCCTCTTTGCCTATGGGCGCCTCTCCGCCAACCACCGCCTCGTCGCCAACCAAGAACCCGTCGCCCACCAGCACCTCTTCGGGTACGCGCGTGTTCTTGTTGCCCACCAACCGCTGGCTCCTGGAAGACATTGCCGCCAAAATGCTCCACAAAGAGCAGCCGTTCGACGTGTTCCATGGAGCTGGCTGCGACGCGCAACCCGGGGCCAAGCGGAGCGCCGCGACGCATAGACAGGGAGTGAGAGTGTCGCACAACTGCAAAGGCGGTCAGCGGCCGGCGCCGAGAGCGGGTTGCTTCTCGACAAAGCGGCCACAGGGCGCTTAGAAGGGTCAGGGCGATGATTGCCACGGTGAAGATGCCCGCGACGAGGATAGAGACGGTGCAGGCTTCAGACCGCCGGGACACGACGACGACAACGCCGCCTTCATGCGCTGCGCTGGAAAGTGGATCTCCACATCCACCAATCACATTCGAGGACGATCCAAGGAGGCGTGCTGGCCACATGATATCGATATGAACGCGGATCTATGCGGAAACTTTGATGCTTGGGAGGCCCTGCAAAAGCGTTTCTCGATCGAGACGGTTCTCAATCGAAGAAAAACGCCGACACGGCCACCGCACAGCGTCACCCCGACGTGAATTACCCGACCGCAGTCCATCACAGTCGATAGTGGAACAAGTTTTTTGACTTCGTCGCGCGCGTGCGCTTCTGTTCCAGGTCAAACCGGTCGTACCCGTACCACGACGCGGTCTTGCGCCACTCAGTGGGAATGGCCCGGGGGATTTGGAAGATCCCTTCCCACATCGCAGTGCGCAACAAGTCAGGACATCGCCATACGTCCTTGCCGTGCAGCCGGAAACATTGCGGAAACGGTTCACGTGCCGCCATCTGAGCGTGCCATCACCGCAACACACCGCCGAGGAGTGTATTCAGCACAGCAGCTCTGCAGTCCTCAGGAGAAACGCGAGACTCCTCCTCTGTTTAAAGATGTTCGTCGCTGCCGCCGGGTTAGAACATGGGATGTCAGCTCAGGTTAGATGCGAATGACTCCACTGTCCTGTGGGCAGGCGACGGCTTGTCAAGTTCACAGCGGTGGGTTCGAGTTTGCAACCTCGTCCTTGATGGCAAATCTTTTCGTTTGCTGTGCCTTTCTTCTCAGTCTTCCTGTGGTTGTTTCTCTCAGGCTGGCACAGTCAGGCGGGGTGGACGCCGCTCGCTTGATGGAGCACCATCTGAGAGACCCACGAGCTCGCCCCTGCGGCGAACGCCAGAGGTCGCGGATAGATTAATTAGACGAAGTACGTCTGACGAAAAAACCGCCAGAACACGCACAACGAACAAACAGCCCGTGGGTGGAGGCCTCGTGCTGCCCGTAGCGGCTCCGAAAGCCTATGTAATCTAAAATAGAGGCTCCTGTAGCGGGCATCAGGTCTGTCGCTCGTGGCGCTGCACTGCCGGAGAGGCTCCCCGCCGAGGGGGGGGGCGCGGGATAGTTATTCCCATCCCCGCGGCGCTGGCGGACGCGCCCAAGTGCAGAACCGACAGGCGCTGGGCCTAACCGTGCCTAGGAAGACAAAAGGCACTGCGCGAGTGTTTCACGTCCGATGTATGCCCTCAAGGCTCGCGACGAAAGGTGTGGACAGCTTCATCCTCTGTCGCTCGAGCGGCCGCAACGCCGGTCAGAGCCGACCTCACCACGAAGGGAACGGACTGTGCCCCATTCGCATACCCCCCACGCCACATCGCGTGGGGCGTCACAATCGACCACTCGCACCAACGACCCAAAGAGAGAGTAATCACCTACTTTCACGACGAGAATGAAGTGACACAGGACGAGCTTTTCCACCCAACAATGTGCCATGCCAGACGGCGAGCAGCTACCGGCTGAACGGCAACACCAGCAAGTACCTCGCACGCCCCATACGGTCTCAATGCCAGGGTACAGCGCAACACGCGACACCATACCGATAACTGTAGAACCCACAGTGTAAACTCACGCACCGAGTCCCGCCCCTCCACACGAGACAGCAAACGACAGCGACATCTGGCCCCTCCAAAGTCGCCACTGTTCCGCGCAGTTGTGCCTGGAACCGTTCAGGTGCGAGACGCAGCGCGATCCGACGTGGCGCTTGCGGTCGACCCGCCCACACCGACGCCACTCTCAGATGCACAGTCATGTCGACCGAAGTCTGCGACGGAGCCAAACAGCAGACCGCAGCAGGGGCACTCAAACCACACGCGCGCGCCGGGGGGAATGAATACTCTGTCTTGGCCGGTTGAGTGGGAGTATACCGCCGGAGCACACCCGCACGGGGCAGGCAGTTTCCACACGTCGTCGCCGCAATGCACGACAGCAGGGCTCACATACACCGCCCCGGGCCCACCGCAGATAGATACATGAACATGATGGGGGCCGGGGACATTGGGCTGCATGAGGCGAGGGGCACCACCGCACCTGGGACACACCTCGGCAGTGGCGTGTGGAGCAGCAGGAGCAGTAGGCGGCGGAGGGTGAGCGAGCCGCGTTGAAGAGTGAGGCGCAGTTGAAGCCATTGTTGGCCGAAAGACGGGAAAATTGTGGCGCGCGGTGCCGCCCGTGAGGACCGGAAGGATGGACTGGGGCTTTACTGACTTCAAAAGGACGAGGAAGACGGCCTCGTGGCTCGAGGAACAGCACGCACCCCTGAGCACGCTGGGCTGCATCAATTGTGTCCATTCTCGCGTTCGTGCCTCGATTCCACCAGGCATTTCCAGGACCTGCGAAACGGATCATCTGTGCCCCAACCGTGTATCCGAAGTCTTATTGGGCTCTCTTTCCAAATGCCATCGTCCACTGGTCCTTTCCAATTGTGTCAGCATTTTTTACTTCGTGCAGAAAGCATGTCTCCACATGTCGCTAAGGTAACATGAACCAGCTCAACGGCGCAGGTGATTCCAGCCGAGAGGCCAGTGCTTTCATTCCTGGGGCAAGGGAACTCGGAAGCGCCGGACCCCGCGCTCCCCACGCTCCGTGGAGGGACGCGCAGCCATGACTGGCGCTGCTCACTCGCCGCACCTGGGCCATTATGACGCTCTCGCGGCCACCTGTCGGAGACCCTTACGAACGCAAACAATGGACTGTCAATTTATCAATAAGACTGCCCGAGAGGGCGGACTTCGGCTCATAGTGTCTGACGCCAGCGCGTACGAGTCATATGGCCACAGCTTGTACGAGTCCGCGGAGCTCTCCGGCGGTTCTTAGCCGGTCGCGCTATTGTTTTCTGGGGCTGTACAGTGCAACGGCCGTTGCGGCCTCCACAGACGGCGCCCCACCGCCGCCCGCGCCAACAGCACCCGCGAGTCTGCCATGGGCATGGACAGCACGACTAGACGTGGTGCTGCCCGTCGCAGCTGCCATCGCCGCACCGACAGCCGACATGGCTGGATCCGTCAATGCCGCTGCTGTCCGGTCAAAATAGGGACTATTGTCAACCGAGTTTGTAGCGGCCTGGATGCCATTTGCGCGCATGACGTCGGCCGCCCCGGATGTCGGCAAACCACGTTGGTACAAGTTATCCCGCAACAGCTCCGCGTTGCTTGCCGAGCGTTGCCGCTCGCCCCAGGCAGACCAGCACTTGTCATGGTAAGCCTTGAGCCACTCCTTGACACACTGGTCATCGACTGCGGCACACACAAAGTCCGCGCCCGACAGCTCGGGGGCCGTCCGCTTCCGGGACGGTAGTCTGCGGCTCCCCGACCGCACGTACAGGTCGTCATTGATGATGAGAGTGCGCACGTGGAGGCCTCGCTGCTTGCACTTGAAGCACTTCTCATCGTGGGCGCAGCCTTGCATCGTGCATGTCTCAGGGTCGTAAAACGAGTCGTCGGAGGGGAGTTGATGAAAGCACGGGTAGTTTTTCATTTCACACGACCGCGCGTCGTGTCCCCCCTTGCGCAACTCCCCGTCGTCCCCCCTCCCGAGATCGAAGCTGCACATCGTGCACCGGCCAACCATTCTCTCGGATCGTCGGTGCGAGACGACACGGCGGAGATAAAAAAGGCACTTGGGTGATCACCCCGGGAGACGGGGGGGGGACCGAGAGCGTCTCTGGGACGGATCTTGGAGGCTGGAGGCGGGCGCGCGGCACAGTGTCGTCGACGTGCCGCACTAAGTGTGTTCTGGTTGGACTTCGTGGAATCCTTCAAGCGCCGTCGACGCTTCAGCTGCACATTCGTGCACCAAATGAGAGTGTTCCATTGCTGAATCCACCGGAAGATCCGGTCTCGTGACGCGATCTACAGCAGGAGCACGGCCACTGGTGGTGTCTCACGACCGCGCGTGCGGCGCGAGCAGGCCCAATGAAAATGGACGCCGCCACTGACACTCGACAGATGCGCCGACAGCCTGTGGCGAGAGGCGGATGCACATGTTTTGCACCACAAAACTTACGGATTGCACGTTGGACGGGCCAGCACGATGTCCTGCACGTTGTGCTTTTTTCAGATCGAGAGGCCCGATATTGGCAGCCCTAATCGAGAAGAAATCACCCGACCCGCTTCCACGGGCTCAGTTAGACGCTGCCGATTAACACAGCACGAAGTGGACATCGTGCAGCGAGCACGATGTCGTGCGCGATGTCGAAACCGGGAATCTTAATGGCAACAAGTAGCCCGATAGTAAGACGTGGCCCACTTGCTGAGACAATGTGGCATCAGATCACTCGCCCTCTTCGATTCCGCCATCTCGGCCACGTGATGGGCGAGAAATGTCCTGGGATCCGAACTCGTGTTGAGCTGTTCTGTAAGACATCGTGCGCTCCGTCGACATCGTCAGATGAATCGACGCGCTGAACGGGAGAAGCTCCCGAACAGCCTCCCGTTCCTGAACGGGACCCCTGAACGGCGATTTCCCGATGAGGACGCGTTCAGGATGCAAGGCTCCCATCTCGAGTGATGCTCACTAGGGGGTCGGATGTGTGCTTATTTGTGGTCCTGGCTGGGGAGGTAAGGACTGAGTCATTCCAGCGACGAGCGACTGCATTTCTTTTTTCGCATGCACCAGATCGCATGGCACCACGGCACCTGGCCTACCGCGGCCGTACGCCGTGCTTTTTTATTCGTACCCCCTATCTGGCAGCCCTGCGTGACGGCGCTTTACGGTGCTACTGGAAAAATGCTGGTGCCACACTGGGCGTGTTGCTCTTGGACACCTCTGGTGCTGGAACTGCGAGCGTGGACAGCGACAGCGAAGAAAAGAATACTAGAAAAACTACGATGCTTCCATCCGCTCATAGTGGCCTAATAGTGAAATAAACCTCAAGCATCATGAACGAATAAGAAAACAGAAAGCGGTAACGAGGCAGAGTACTGCCAGTCCGCTGATGCAGAGGACACCGGAGTACGAACCCCCAAACAGGAGCACGCACGTATCGCGCTCAAGAATGGGCAGCACCCTATCACAATCAGTAATCCTCCCGTGTTAGTCGAGCTCGTTAAGCAGCACTTGCGCGGCCGCCGCACTCGCAGCCTCCTCGCGCCCGTCGCTCACGTCGGCAGAGCGCGGTGTCACACCCGCATGCGCCTGTCGACGAACGAGCGCCTCCTCCTCTTCTTCTTCGGTCATGTGCGCGCCGTCGTCTGCGTCTTCACCCTCCGCATCATCCGCGGTGGAGGGGGGGGGGGGCGCGTGCGACGAGCCACACGCGAGCGCGCCACCCTGACCACCCAGGTCGACAGGCACTGCAGGCGTGTGGGTTGGGTCGGCGCGGCGAGGGTCGGCACCGTCGGAGAGGCGCAG
>Ga0209093_1000139_pt1 | contig 37021 bp, 53 predicted proteins | sample SidtaG_4_FD_187450 | JGI IMG/M metagenome (GOLD analysis project Ga0209093, IMG submission 187450) | Marine algal microbial communities from Sidmouth, United Kingdom - Sidmouth_Male1 metaG (SPAdes) (version 2) | ecosystem: Host-associated > Algae > Red algae > Unclassified | place: Sidmouth...
CAGGTTCGTCCGTGAAGAACCTGGCGAGATTTGGCCCCCAGGCGGGTTCTCGCAATCTCACAACATGGGGCCCTGGGGGGCAGTTCGTCAAATGAGAAACCTCGGGGACGAACCGGCCCAGACGGACTGCAATCGGGCCCCATTCGATTCGGGCCACTGGGGCCTGATTCGTCGTCGGAAGAACCAGGCGATTTTGATCCGATTGAGGCGGGGTGTTCGTCGATTTGCGTTACTCTTATATTAGGGGGAAGAGAAAAACCAGCAGTCATCCCCCATCAACCCCAAAACTCTGCGCTCCTCGACCTGGTTAACAACGAGTCCCACGATGTGCTAGCCCAGAAACACCGAGCCGTGCCCCGCCACCGGGGCCCTCCTCGCTGGCGTGCGTGAGCGCGCGCAAACACATCGCCATGCAGCGCTGGAGTAGGTCATTGCAAGCATCGCTGACCTCGAGCCCGGCCACGGGGCTTTTGCCGACGGCCTTGAGGACATGCCCAATGTACCCCACGGTCTCCCAGGAGCCGCCGCCGTCCAGGACGTTGACTCAATTGGCTTTAACAAAAAACTTGTACACGGCGCCAGACCAGGACACAAGGGCCTCGTTGGCGTGCAGCTGCACGCCCAGGATTCTGGCATGACGGCCATGAACACGACGCACACCCCGTCCCTCTCCGCAGTGAATGTCAGAGTCGAGGGTGCCGCGCCGCACGTAGTCGTCCGCGAGTCCATTACCTGGCAAACGCGGCGCGGCACCCTACGCCTCGGATACCTCCGCGCCAAACGAGACGCGCTCCGCCCTGGCAAAGGCGTCAAGGCTGACCTGGAGGACATCGCTGTACAAGAACGAGAATGTACGGCTGCCATTGCCTATGTCGTCGTGCATACAGCGACGTCTCGCCAGCACGCGCGAGCGCTCGTATCGAGCAGCCGTCACAAAGCAGGTAAGCGTCGGAGACGCCGCCGCAACAAGGCCAACCATCGTGATGCCGCGAGTGGCCTCCTGCTCGACGGCACGCAGCAAGTCGGCGTACGCCCTCTGGTCGGTCTGTGTGAGGCCGCTGCCTCCCGCCTTGAACGCGATCTTCAGGACCTTGCGCAGCACAGGGGACCGGAATCGAGATAAGCGTCGAGCCCATGAAGGGTCAACGACTGGCCGGCCAGCAGACGCCTCTAACAGGACGTCGTAAAACGCGCGCACACGGGCGGCGGCACTTGCCTGCGGCACGGGGCGCGTCCGCCGCACGCTAGAGAGGTCCGACATGGCGATTACGAGGACAGCCATCCCATCCAAGTTGTCATCATCGACGCCTGGCGCCATGTTCTCGTCGCCCTCCTCGTCCGTGTCGGCCGGGGGGTTGCCAAAGGCAAACGACTCATTCAAGCTGTCGTTCTCGACGAACATGGGCGCCGCCGCCTGCACGGCGGCTGTCAGGATGACGGCGTCGTTGTGCACGTCAAGCAGCGACGTCCCTTCGGTAACGGTCAACGCCGCCTGCGACGTGCGCGTCATGCACACCGGAGCCGTCGAAGACAAAGCCACGGCGGCAAACGTGCTCTTAAAAGGGCAAGATGCCTGAACATGTCTGTCCATGGCAGCATGAGTTGTGTAAGTCATACAGCAAAAGAAACACGCGTGCACGGATGACCGACGCTGGGGCGCCATGGTGAGGAAGAGGGCAGAGTGGTCACGCTGTGAAAGATTGGCAAGGGATGATTGGGCGGGTGTGGGAAGCGAGATGGCCGCCCATGACAAGGGGTAATATCTATATAGGGCTCCAGACAAAAAGATGATGCGGACAACTGTGGAGGACGGGTGACAATGGAGAAGTTAGCGTGTGAACGAGCAAGTGGGGCAAGCAAGCTCAGACTCTGACATTGCGCCAGCGCCACAAAGGGTGCCCGGCAAGGCGCCGACCGGGCACCGGTAATGAGAGCTTAGTCATTGCGCAATGGCCTAGGCGTAGCGAGCCACCCACACAGTGCGGCGGAAACATACGAGCGGCGCCCCACTTCACAAAAGCGGGTGCGCACCCTCGCATGAACGTCGTGACCTACGGGGAATCCCCACAACAACAATTCGCGCTGCCCTCGGCAGCCGTTTGAGGCGGAGAAGTTGTACCGCCGGCGTGCAGGGCGGCGGTGGCCACCCATCGAGGGACTCTGACCGCATGCCTCCCCCGCCACGTACGCACAGTGCGCGTATGCCCTCGGCACCGTCCGTCCTCACACATGACGGACACAAGCACAAGATCCTTTCTGCCAAAGCATATGTTGCAAGACGACGCGGCCGTCCGGGCGCCTCTGTCTGCGTCATGAAGCGCGTGCCTTGCGAACGGATGTCGGAGGACCACAGGTCCAGTCCATCCCGACGTTTACGACCGTCGGCGGCACACAGGCGCAGATGCGCTCACCCTCAATACGCTCATCAGAGTAGTCACTGTGGCAAAAAATGACGAAGGACACTTGTAATACCCGACGAAACCGTTAACTCTGCAAGCTGAGGAGATGCGTTCTGGAAACAGAAATCTCTGTGTTTCTGGTCGACCAATGAACGGCCAATACATCGGTTTGGCCCCCCTTTTGATTTCAGCAGGGACCATAAGTTGATCCAAAGGCTCTGTGGTAAAAGACCAAGGGAATCTTGTACTTCATAGTTTTGAAATTTCGACATTGTCATTCCTACGTTGATTTTCGCCTCGCAATACTGACCAATGTCGCATTGCGCCATGGCGCAGTCGCAAGCGCCGCCATCCTTAGGCGCTCTCCCATCCGCCATGAGGCCACCACGGCCGCCATTCGTGGGCGACTGCCGCGATCCACCGTCCGTCGAAGCCCTATTAATTAAGTTACTTGCATGTGTAACCCCTCGGTACGCATAGCTCTTCGACTTCCCCCTTTCGTGCATCATCGTTCCGCGTATAGCCAATGAGACGATTTGTGAGGAGTGCACACGTAGCGGACAACGCATTCTCTCCGATCCTCCGTCCATGGCCGTGGTCGTATGTGGTCGTTGTGCGTCTCGGTCAGCTTGGGCGGCGGGTGGTTTTCGGCCTCTCCTTCGAGGGCTCACGGCCTTGCCACAGCTTGCTGTGATCCGATCGGCCCGCAGTCTATGGTACGACGATCAGCCTGCACTCTATGGTACGACTTTCGCTGCAGAGGGACCGTCTCGCACAACATGGACTGTCATGGAAAGTTGTATAAATATCGTGGTGTCTTTAAGTGTCGGGCAGAGCCAGCTCACTATCATCTTTAATTCCCCACTGCTATTCTTGCCTACTTTCGTCTCCTTTAGTCTACGCTGTCTTTGCCGTACGGCTTGTCGGTACTTTCATTCACCCTGACTATGGCTCCCCTCCAAGCTGGCCACAACGGCGCTGGCCTTCACAGGGCTGGCGCTGGTGCGCGTCCGTTCATGTCGGTGGTGCTACGAAGCGTGCATAGAGTCCACGAGCAGCGTCCTCGTTTGCCCGAGATTTCAACACCGGTGACTCCTTCTGTGCTTCGGCATGGAGTGGGCCAGCAGGGAGGCTCCCCCTTGCCGTCGGCAGTCGCGGCGGGCGCCTACCACTTGGGCATTAGCGCGGCGAGCGGATCGCTGCGAGTGGCCGCACACGCTTCGCCGTCGGCACAGCGTCCTGCTCGTGCCACATCTCCTGAAGCCGGCGTTGAGGACGGCTGAAGGCGCCCGGCTCTTCCCGTCCAACCAGGTCCCCAACAAGAGTTTGAGCGGCCGGCCTGGCACACTCATGCTGGGCTTCTGTCGCGGCCTTTTTTCAACGCACATTCGGCGGCGGGACCGGCAGGTTCCCCGCACGCATCGCTGGCCGCCTTCCCGGAAAAGTCTGAGGATCTCCTGCGCGACGCGTCCACTGCGGGGGGTGCCACGATGGCGGCTCGGTGGCGATCGGGGCTCCCTCGCCCGATGACCGCGGCAGCTGCATCCCGGCCTGGTCGTGGAAGTCGCTGGACCCGCCAACCAACCCCGCGGGCGTTTTTGAGCCGGTCATCTTCCCGTGCCGGCCTGTCCTTTCTTCGTGCGCAGGCAAGCACACCGGCCTTGTCCGAGGGTGCGCGCCCGTCTAGCCCGCGCGAGCAAAAGCGGCAGACGAGCCCATCTTCGGAGGATGCCGCTATCAATCCCTAGACGACCGAGCGCGTTGCCCAAAATGCGCGCCTGTCAGCGGCTCGCCTCTCAAACATCCGGCAAGAGATGATGTGCGTCCGCAAGGAGGTCGCAATCATGAACTGCCAGCAGCGCGGTGCCGTGAAGAAAACCGAAGACACCGCGGTGATGGTCGACCGCTTCACCTCGGCGCTCATCATCCAGCGCCGCTCAATCACGGCATTGGAGGATTTGGTGCGTGCTGTCCTGGATGCAGTCCAGTGTCAACGGACCGCCGCCACCGCTATCGTCGGGAACGAGGGGGCGGATGACCATGCAAACACACCGCCCGTTGAGGGCGCCGTGGAGGAAGCTGTGGCCGACGGCGCCGCGCCGGCGGATGCGAAAGACGCGTTGTGGGTCGTTGAACAGCGACCAGTGCTGATCACGTGGATGAAGCAAAAGAATGTGCACCCGGGGGCGGCCGGCGAGGTAGGAGTGGACATGCCCGAGGTGAACACGTTTTTGGAGAAGTGCGTCGCCGGCAATATGGACATTGACCAGCGTGACGCCGTGCGCATGCTGGAGCGGCGGTGGCAGCTGGCCACGCGTGCTCGCCGTAATTCGGCAGCGCCCTCTGTCGCGGCGGTTGGAGCGGATGCAACTACTCTGCTGAGCAATCGCCCTGGTACTGACACGTACCAGGACCTGCATCAGGCTGTGTCCCACATTTATCAACGCATCGGAGACAAGGCCGTGACGGCTTTTGCGTCATACATCAACGAGCATGAGCAAGTCGGCATCCTACGCCGTGGCCGTGGGACGCGCTCGATATTAGAAGTCATTTTTTCGGCGCAGGATGCGGGGGCGGTGCTGCACAACGACGCCTTAATGACCGAGTTTCGTTACCGAGCTGGCGTCGTCCATGCGCTATCCATCGTGTTCTCCGTGCTGGGGGAACCGATTACTTTCTCGAGGCCTCCACGGTGACCGGACGTCCCACCACAATTGCTTGCCGCTTGGCTGATGTCGCCCTGGTAACAACGAAGCTTTGGCAGCACTTGAAAGCTCGGTGGAAGGAGGGCGGCGTCCGGGACGACAACGCCTTTTTCCTGAACATGGTCATCGTGGGGAGTGGGAGCAGGAGATGGGCGTCGTGCGAGATCATTTTACGGCACAAGGGGCACGCGCAAGCAACTGTTTGCGCATTGTCGACGACGGCGATCCGTACCGTGCGGACCTCACGTACCGTCCGGCACCACCGGCTGCCTCGATATCTCCGCCGCCTTTGACATCTGCAAGTGTGACTCCGCCACCGCCGACAGGGGGTGCCGGTGCGGCGCCCTTTTAAACTGAAGAGGCTTGCCAATTTGCAGCGGCTGCTGCAACGCCGGTACCGCCGATGGCAGGTCGCGGTCCTCCCGCTGTCCAAGGTGCTGCGTCGGCGGCGCCGCACTTTGATGCCGCTACCGTTCTGCCATCTTTGCGGGGCGCGCCGGCGGAGGAGCTGGACGAGTCTGACTTCTTCTTTGGCGCTGAAGCCGCCAAGGCGGTTCGCGATGCCGCCGACGAAGCCGCCGCTGATGCTGCCCGCGCGGCCGCCATGCGCGCCATGGATGTCCTGTACGACGAGGTGGACTTAGGTGGGTGCGGGCCGATGTGGAAAGAGTCGAGGGTAGTCCTGCTGTGTCAATTGCGCTTTTTTGCGCTTATGTACTCTTTTTTCCTATCGTTTTGGCTGCGTGATTGTGACTGCGCTGGGCCCCGTAGTGGCTCTCAGTGCCCTGAATGAGAGTGGCCGTCTCTTGTTCTACCAAGTTGTTATCGAAGCGGCGCAAAAAAAGCGGACCAGCTGCTCACGACGAGCCCAGGAAAAATAATAGGAGCGTTGCATATGGCGGCCGCAGCCCCGCGATACCCGCCAGCCAGGGTCCCACCTGGGCCCCGCCAGGTCCCCGCCTGGGACCCCCTGGCAGGGCCTCCCCCCCCTCGTGAAAATTGCATGCCATTAAAATGCATCTGTTTATATGGCTGTCTGTCCTTGTTCTTACCAAACATGCCGTATTTAAGCTCAGAGACTTCACGTTAACTCAAAAAGCCTCGTGACACTGGACAACTGGGGCCGTGCGCCGGAACTTAACTATGACGGGAGTCGCTCCCGTTCGGTGAACGCCGAAGGATGGGAGGCTGTACCACGCAAATTCCCGTCCGAGACGTTCATTTTTCCGGCGCAGTGTTTCCGACCCAGTCGTCGGTGAAGTGTCTCAGCCGAACAGATCCCGACTTCGTTCAGCAGCCTGTCCCTGGACATGTCCTCAACAAGTCAAAATCTTTTGTGCTCATTCTCAGACCTCGCGGCTTTCGATGCCAGGACATACACATTTAAACCTCAGCGCGATAATGGCAAAACTTAAAACAAGGGTAAAAACTGAAAAACTTTCGTGACATCCGACTAAAATACGTGACAACTCTCCAGCAATAGTAGCGATTGGCCAGATTAAATGAGATCTAATTAGACGGAGCCTCACATCGACCCGGCGCCAGATCACTCGAAGCTTCGTCGACGTCGTGAACGACCTGTTCAGCTTTGTGCACGACCAGTCAAGGCGTCCAACCTCGGTTTCAGTTTTTCATCAGGCTTTGAAAACTAAAACTTCACGTGTCAAAATATGAATGGAGCAAAGAGTCGCGACCCGCGACCCTAGATTTGTGCGGTCTGACGCAGTGTGAGAGGGGTTGCGACCCTCTTTCCTGTGGCATATCTGAAAGGGGCAATTTGTCCGGGCCGTGATGCACCGTGATCCCGTCGATGTTAACATATTCGTGCGTCCTGGTCGTGGGACGCCACACCGAAAGCAATCTACCTCCAACATCTCACCGAAGCACCCTCTCTCCTCCCACCCCCCGTCCTTACTCGCGACCTGCGTCAATCGACGCAGTCTCCAGGGAACAGCTGGACGTGTGGCTGCTCGAAGGTGACGTCGACCACCGTCGTGGAAAACTTTGTGTAGAATTGTTGTTTGTGTTCCAGTGCTATGGCGCAGGCGAGAGTAGTTTGCAAATCTATCATAGCTGACTTTCCTGTCATATGGTATGAAAAACGTAAAAGCTGCGGAGCACACTCGGAGTACATCATCTGCCAGTACGGGAGACATGTGAGGATGTACAAGGCATAGCTTGAGGGAGGAGGATGGCCCCAAAGGAGGTACTTGTGTGCCACACTTTCTTCAGATGCTTGCGAGCTCTTTCTTGTCCGCCCTCATATACAAATAGATGCATTGTATGTTATCAATTGTTTTCCAATGCTGATGTCAACAAAGTGTTCTCCAAAGCTACGTACATCCAGGTTGCTGTCGAGAAGCTCTTACCTTACCGGGTCAGCCCGTTGATCTTTCTCTTTCAGCTCGTCTCCCATACTGACCACGCACCAATTGGACATCATCATCCGCGCCATCACGAGAAGTGAGCGCGGTATTATTGCGCTTCCCAGAAAAAGCGCACCCATCATTCACGAGACAACAGTCTTGCGTCTAGGGCAATCAATCATCCATTTTCTCTTCACGATATCGTTATGACAGATGCAGTTTTTTGTGGGACGCACAGCGACCGACATCAATATTTTCATTGCACATGTTGATGCTCCTCCTGAACACGTATCAATGAGCACCCCCGTAGTTCTCATCTGGAGGGCTGTTTCTTGCGCGTTGAAATCTAAAGTGACGGAAGGCTCAGAGAATGCGAAAGACAACTGACACTCTGAGCTGGAGCCAATCGAAAGCTGGTATTTGTCCCAGAAAGCCAACCAGATGCAGTAATTGGCTGTGAAACCCAGACCGGACAGGATGCCCCGTCTTGACTCGGCGTGTGCGGCACAACATACGTCACGACTCATGTGGCGGGGCGACTCCATCTTGGACGGTAAAGCTTCACGCTGAAAACGACATAGTTGGTTTTTTTCATTTGTCTAGCCGATCTGTGATGCGCAGCCTGAGATATTGCAGGTATCGATTTTACTTGGATCAGCTTGACTTTTTCTAAGTCATTTGGGAGCGGTGGTCCGCCGCGGGAAGAGGATGTTCGGATATCTGGTCGTCACGACGGTGGTGCCGATCGCTATTCTTTTGAAGAACATGCAGGCCCCGGGCCTTACTTCGTAGTTGTTGTTCATTTTACTTGCAGCTGCTTTGTGTTACGAGAAGTGCGAAGAGCGAGGGTACTTTCGTGCTGAACGGGGCATTGATCAGGCCGTTGCCGCTGTTTCTTCGTAAAGCCCTCGCATTCTTGTCAAGAGCTTGCACATATTTTTCGTCTGCAGCCTCGAGACCTTATTACCCATCCCAGCAGCAGTGCACGCCTGTTGTCTGTTATTCATACTGTATTTTTTAACACTTGCGCTGCACAGAATGGCGTTTGTTGCTCTGTTTCTGAACAGATTTTTCTGTTCGGCTGTCTGTTCCAAAATGTAGTTCACCGACGATGCAACAGTGCTCTGTCTTGTCATCCCAAGAGATGTGAAGTGCTTCTTAACAGCAGCCACAAAGGCCACGTCAACGTTGAAGAAGCAAATGAGCGCCATTCTTTGAAATGGGGTTCAATGTTGCTGTCTGATCTTGTCATGTCATCCCGAGACAGCTCCCGACAGCTGAGAATGTATGGTAGGCCGCATCTTGCGTCAGAACTCACAACGAATTCATAAAACATTCCACAACATTGACATCAAGCTTGGCAAAGTTCATCAAAAGCAGAACTGTTGAAGAATGTGGTAACATCGAGGGCTGATTGACACTTGGTCACTCTAGGCTCTCCAATGGGTCGTGAGGGCGGCTCTACGTAGACCTGGCCACACAGGCATTTCCACACAAACCAACTTTACGCTCCCATAGCACCTTCCAAGAGCCCTTCCCCCCCCCCCCCCCCCCGTCGAGTGTCGTCTTTGAGGCGCTGCCTCAATTGCTACTTGCTTCATTGTACTAGTAGTTGGGACCAATGCAGTCTGCGTGGGGGACCATGTACAGTGTACCAGAACATTATTTTATGGATCGTGCTCCCCAACGTCACCTTCCCCACGCCCTATTCTTGCCTTCCTCGTCCCCCGTGCCATTCCCGCTCGTCCCCCATGCTATTCCCTCTCAGTCTAATATTCCACAAATGGCCATCTCTACTACCCCCCCAACCGAAACATCTCGTCCCTACTTCCCCCCCCCCCCCCCAGAGCATCGCCGTCTCGGACCGCCGCGTCCTCAACATCCGCGACGCCTGTGCCAACTTCACCAGCGGCGCAACTGTGACGCATACTCCACAGCACTCTCCCCTCCCCCCCTTAGGCAGCACCGACCAAATACAGCTTCTACAGCCAGCTTAGACACACGAAGGAATGAAGTATGCGAGGGCCAGTAGAATGCGAGCAAGCAAAAAGAGCAGGATACACTGATTGGGGGAATGAGAGAGGAAGGGGGAGATGGGGGGGAAGGGGGAGATGGGGGGGGAGCATGAGGTAGACAGAATACTGGTGGAAGAAGAACGAGGCGGGCGGACGGTGGGCACCGCGGAACAGCGGGTCGACGAGAAGGGAGCGACTTGAGACGAAACGACGGCAGGGCACGCTGAGGGGTCCCCTCCTGGAACGGCTTCCTTGCGGGGTGGTCTCGCTCGGTGAGTCGGGGCCAACAACGCTGGACGCGCAAGACAGTGATTGGCTTATCTTTGTTTTTATTTCGACACTCTCTCAGAGCAAAGCCACCAATGCGAAGGACTATCTCTTAAAATCTCAATTGGAGGAGAGTCGTGGCGCCCTGTCACAGGCCGCCTATCCTGAGGAGCAATATCCACGATGGAGTTACCATATATGAGGTTACTTTTCACTGATAGTCACGCGTATTGGTGGGACCCATGTGTCCTATTCCAGTCGCCTATCCATTGAAGTCAACCTCGCCTGCAACGGGAATGCGAGATCCACGAGATCCACGTGAGATATCAGCCAAATAGGGACGACAAGGCAACGATCGATTGCCTGTACGAGAGCACGCATCAAGTCTCTGCGACAAAGCAAGAGATCGTTACGAAAAGCATCGATCGTAAGTCACATGGCACCTCCGGACGCTGCCACCGAACAAGGAGCCGACAGTTAGAGAACCAATCAGACAAGCGAAAACACATATCTGGAGAGTGTGCGGCAAAACATGCTAGAATGGCGATGCGTCACCACTCGTCCAGCTGCAAAATGTGGCTTGAATTGCGCTCAGAGGCTAGTTCATTGTCCATGTTGGGATGTCTATAACTTCCATGTATGTGCTGCGATCTGTCTGAAACTTTGCACGAGAGTAGTTAAGGGCTGCCCTCCCTGGATCTTAGAATACCACGCTCTGCCCTCCAGCGGTTATAGCTACCCGGTCGACTTTGTGGGGCGCTGAGTGACGTCGTTCACGCGGTTCCAACACCCCCCCTCCAGACAGCGCGTAATCCGCGATCATGTATCTCAGTCGTCGTCGGTGACGGTCACGATCGTCTGACAGTGCTGCCGCGACATGGGCAATCGTCACGAGACACGTTGCGCAGCTGCTTCGTTTCGCATCCAGCCAATCAGAGGGCGCCTAGAATAGTTTTTGTGCTCCAAATAGGGGTGCATGGTTCTATATTCGCTTCGGCTAGGCCAAGCCTGCTCTATTGGGACACCAGGCCCATGGTGCTTTTCCAGAAAATGGCCGCACTGGGGGGGGACGTGGTTTTTGCAAACCACGACCAGGTGAACCTCCCCCCCCCGCAGCAGCATCGAAATCCGCTGTTTCGAATGTGTCCAGGAAGCCGGCACTTCTGCCGGGCATGCCTCTGAGAGTGCCCCCGGCCTTCAGACGAATTACATGTGGCCTATTCTGGCAGGAACAGCTCTGTGGAGGCCCCCCGAGAATAAACATGGACCAATGAAAATGGCAGACCTTGCGGTTGTGCAAAGCATTGCCGGCCGAGGAATGGTTCTTAGAGCGAACCGCTCACAGAGGCACTCAGGAGGGGTATAGTTCCTAATTGCAGCTCCCATGTTTGCTCTGAGGCGCCAGGGGCCTGGAAACCAGTCTTGACCGAAGCTGGAACGAAAGCATGGCCTGTCGATTTGTCAAAACATCATTGGCTAGTGGACATCGTCTCTTCAGGAATGTAGTATTTCCGAGATGGGCCAACTCAGTTTGTCAGGCGGCGTTTAGAGGGCCGAAATCAATCTCCAAGTGACGCTCTCTCTCAGGATTATGGACCACATCTAAACTGCGCTAAACCGATCGAATTTACGCTGCTGGAAGCATTTTCAAAGCGATTGTGACCGGTCTCGATTGCGTTCCGCTTAACCCGAGAACCCACTTTCCTTTGGACAGACACTGCAAAGGGGCATCAATTGAGAGAGGCAAACGATGATGATCTTCATGGCAACGGAGGTACAGTGCGTTCCTGGCGACCGTTCACACGCGGTCGCCCTCAGTGTCCTCTCCGCCGTGCGGCGTCGACGGGCGTGCCGTCTCTCGCAGTGCCCCCTTTGCCGTGGCGGCGTAAGTGGCGCGCCGTCGTCGTCTGTGCCCTCTCTGCCGTGGTGTCCTCGACCGGCGCACTGTCGCCGTGTGTACCCTACTCTCTGTGGCGGCCTTGGCCGGCTCGCCGTCGCCGTGTTCGCCCTCACTTCTGTGAATCCCTCTTTTCTGTGGCAGCCTTGGCCGGCTCGCTTTCGTCGTGTGTGCCCTCTTGTCTGTGGCGGCTTTGGCGGACTCGCCGTCGCCCTGTGCGCCCTCTGTTCTGAGGAGGCCTCTTTTCTGCGGCGGCCTTGGCCGGTACGCCGTCGCCGTGTTCGCCCTTTGTTCTGAGTCGGCCATTTTTCTGTGGCGGCCTTTTTTCTGTGGCGTCCTTGGCCGGCTCGCATTCGCCGTGTGTGCCCTCTTGTCTGTGTCGGCCTTGGCCGGCTCGCTGTCGCCGTGCGCGCCCTCTTTTCTGAGACGGTATCTTTTCTGTGGCGGCCTTGGCCGGTACGCCGTCGCCGTGAGCGCCCTCTTTTCTGTAGTGGCCTTCGCCCTCGGTGCCCTCATTTCCCTGGCAGCTCGTACCCACACGCCGTGGCCTTCTGTGCCTTCTCCGTGGTGTTGCCTAAGCATGTTCTCCGAGGACACCCGTCAGCATGTACTAGGCTTGCTGGACGAGCTTTATGACACGACGACAGTCGCTGACATCATCAAGTGCTCCCGACACTCCATGCGTCGGTGGGTGCGGCACTTTCGGCAGAACAAGACGGTCTGGTGTGACCCTCGTTTACACAAACTTCATGGCGACGCCGCGAAACGCAATCCTGATCTGACTCGGGCGATGTTGACGCTGGTCGCGAAGGAGACTGCCTCGTTCTTGCGCGACCACGTGAACCTTCTACTTGCTCTGAGAATGTACCATCCAACCAGCAATCACCGCTACGTGAGCGCCGCAACCGTGTACCATGCGCTGCGCCTCTACAGCTACACACGGAAGAGGATCGAGAGGCTTTACCTCGAAAGTCCTCTTCAAGCGCAGAAGGCTTTTGCGTTGCTGATTGATGAGATCCCTTTCCGTTACATTATGTCGTGTGATGAGACTCATACGGGGGGAGGTGATCTACTTTTACGGTACGGACGGTCGCAGCGCAACGTGCCTTGCGTTCTGCGGGACCGCGATACGCGGCCGCTCAAGCGCACGAGCTCCATGATGGGTGCGTCAATGACGCGTGGCGCGCTCTGGTCACAGACAGTGGTGCTGGGTAGCGCTCAAACATCCGACGATTGGCGGCTCTCCCTCCAGTGTTTGCACACGCGCATGATCACGTACATCCCCGGCTTAGCGTGGGAGATGTAACCCGATGCTTGCGTTGTCCTCTATGACAACGCAAGTATCCATGACCACTGGGGTGACCAGTTCATGCAAGCCAATGGTATCCCCCACGTGCGACTTACCCTCTACTCTCCAATCCTCCAGCCCATTGAAGGTGTCTTTGCAGAGCATAAAAAGCATGTACAGTCCGTGGTGTATGAGGACCCGCGGTACATGGAAAAACCTTTCCACCTGATGACTGCTGCGGTTGGCATGATCACGACTGCACAAGTGGCCGGGCAGTTTTCCGGCGTGTCCCATGAAATTTCCCGGCTGCTTACTGCCAACGACGACACTTGATAAGTCGGATGTGTTTTGTTTGTTTTCCGCCGGTGTCGCTTGTATGTCGTTTTGTAGTATTTTTTTACTTTCTTTGGGAAAAAAGCGAGCTCCATGTCTCTTCTCGTGGTCTTGTCGAAAGCAGCGGCGCACTAAGCGGAACTGTAGATGGTCAATCGGCCGCGCTGGCGGCATACCACGCGCCGATTCATATCATGGTCCGGCCCCAGGGTTGCTTTCGTCGCCTTGGTCGTGATGAGCTGCTGTCGGTCGTATGGGGCTGTCACTTGCGCGCGTGCCGTGCCACAGGCGTGATGATGTGTCGGGGACGGCACTAAACCCGGCAGTCAGCGTTACGTAACAGATAAATGAGTCAGAGATACCGAAGGCCCAGCGTCTGTCTTACAGAATTGCTCTGTCTGCTGCCCCCATTACGTCCCTTTCAAATGGATGCGAAAGATTGGGACGGATATATTTTCTGGTGAAACTCACGTTGGTTTCCTTTTCTGCATCGAAGAGTGGGGGTCACCACAGAACATGTCTACGATCAACATTCTTGTGGTGTTTCAGGCTCTTTCTTGGGCAATCAATCCGTCAATATCAATATATTGGCCTTCGAAATCCGTGGATGCTTGAGAACACCTGCAAAATCTCCATGCTGCATGGAATTCGGCTTGTCTCTCTGGCCTTGGCAGACAGATTCGGTGCTCTCGTTTTCCACAGAGCGTGTGGCGCAGGTGTCGCCACCGGTGTCGCCACCGTCGTAGGTGTCATCAGTCACGGATGTGGCACGTCCCAATTGTACGGTACTCATTGCAAGATCGCTTTTTCTGTGCGTAGGTATGTCATGACGACTTTTGTCTCCTCTTAGTTTGCCGCGCAGCTATGATCGACGGTAACCGTAGAATTCAGTATGTGGTTTTTGTTACACTCAGCCGGCCGAGGGTCGGCCGGGCAGGATTGCGTCTCGTCCCCGTGGCACAATACCCATGGCAATATTGTCATTGTTGTGTGCACGTATACCATCCCAACTGTTACCTCCCGTTGCTCTGCCGCCCAGATGTGATACGTGGTATCTGTTGCTTTTTCCATTCTCGACCATTCCTCCTACAGTTGCCTTCCTCCAAGGTTGATTGCCACCGCGGCGCTATGGCGGGTAACCATGCTTTGACGGCGACTCTCACGATGGTAACTCCTCGCCATGCTTGTCCGCTTCCAGTGAGCGAGTAGCAACCGGCTTCGGCGTGCTCGTCGCCGACCACTGCTGTTCCTCTCTGCACTCACGTGACGTACCTTTCCCTTTCTATCATTAGACCTTGCCTGGAGGCAGTCAGGCGGTGTTCAATCTGGCAGCCTTTTGTGGTGTTTGTTCTTTGTCTTTTTTGTCTATTCTTCGGCGTGCTGCGGACCGCCTCTTTCCCGCTCACTGACGCCCCCGCTCAGCCGTCTCTTTTGCCATCGTCGGCCGGGATACAACTCATGCGACCCGCCACATGCTCCGCCGCGTCGGTCGCCTCGCCGGCCGCGTCCGCAGCAACAAAATAGGGGCGGGGTGCGCAAAAATGGGCCGCCAAGGGAGCCAACGGCGCCGTTGGCGCGGCCACCGCGGCGGCAGCATCGCGACCTCGTCCTTCTCCACGATTGTGTCGGGCTCGGCGGTCCTCCCAGAATTTTCGTCCGCAACAGTTTTGGGCGCGGCATACCCTACTCAACGCCGAGATGGGCTTGGCTTTCGTGTTGGCCACGGTAGTCAACACGGTGACCTCTGTAAAAGAGGCAGCACAAGAAGAGACTGCACACGCAAACCACGTCAGTCTAAGACAAGGGAAAAAACAAAACAAACTCTATACCGCGTCACACGATGACCCACCGAGTGAGGCAAAGCACAGCTGACAAGAGGCTTTGAGCTGTCTGGTACAGCTCACCCGCTGCTACTACTGCCGGGAATACTCCCCGCGTCCCCCCCCCCCCCCCCCCCCGCCTCCGGTCACGCTCCTGAAGTACAGACCATCCGCAGAACTGCCAGCGGAGGACTGAATATTGTGGATAGCGTCGCAGAACGGCTCCACGGTGATTACGACCAGACCGCTGCCGTTGTGCTCTCTCACAACGATGTGCGGCTCAAGATTTTCAGGACGAACAGGGGATGGTGTCACAGGCGCAATGGTGATACTCTGGATCTCAATGTTTATGGAACTGAAGTAGGGGATGATACCGGCCATGCTCTCCACCATCGCTGCCTTCTTTTCCGGCGTGCGACGCCGAGGAGCGGCCGCAGGGAGAACAGGTACCCCGTCGTTGGAAGGCTGACGTGCGGCGTCGTCCGCACTGTCACCAGAGTGCGCCGCCGACATTGTGATCGGACAAGGGGTAGGAACGGAAAAGTAGGGGTGCTGGTCACAGCGGGGAACAGGGTGGAGATGCCGGGGGAAGCGCGCACAGCAAGGCTCGCGTGGTGATGGATCCCGGTAGAGAGTTGACAAAAAGTCGTCAACCGGTGAGCTCTCGGATCAAGTCTATGAGCGAATCCGTGATCCCTTGCTTGATCCGTTGGTCGGAGGGGTGATGATTTGGAGACGAGGCGTGGAATGGCCTGGCAGTAGATTTTGGCGATCTGACTCATTTCGAGCAGCAAGAGTTGTGGCATGCGAGGGGCACCGTCACACAAGAAATACAGGCACCGTCACACAAGAGATACGCTTTGAACTGTACGCTCATTATCTACTCCGCGTCAGCCAGCCGCTTCAGCCTGCCGCGTCAGCCTGATCATGAACAAGAGACACAAGCCACGAAAGATCCCTATGACTCATGAGAGGGGAAACGAAGTCATCTACCGTCAGAGCAGGCGGTCGAGCAACCACTACGATGGACATCCGATCGGCAGTCACCCTCCAGCGGTTCAACTGCAGCTTGATCGTGAAGGGCGTGTGGCCGACAAAGCCGCACATCGAACAATACATACAATGTGTGCAGCGCAGACGCAAACAACGTCCGTGCCGAGCAACTGGGTCATCGCACGGAAGCCCAAGTCTGCAATGCAGGTTGCGGAGCGGGCATGACCGAACGGTGTGCCCTCGGTATCCGGCAAGGGGTCGGTGTCCGCACAGCTGGCATCGCGACATGTCACGATCAAAGAAGGAAACTTCACAATTTTGTCACAGACGGCCATGGCAGTATCAATGCGCGTCTCGCCTACAGGTGGGTCAGTTAAGTCCGTCACAAATGAGGCATTCAACATGAGGCGGAGCGCAGCGAATCAGAAGGACGCACACGATGTGACTGCCTCGCTGGCAAAATTGCACGCTTCTCCATAGGATCGACGAGGTGACGCGTTGCTGTCGGTAGATCTGGCGAGGTGAGGCACTCGCTCAGGATGCGGTGGCGCAGGAAGAAGAACGCCTTCAAAGCGGCGGGAGCGATGGTGACTGTAGTGGAATCCTCTCGACCCTCTACCCGGTGGGGCAAGGCCCCACTGAACAGCCAAAGTAGCGCGGAGCGTTACAAAGTCCTCAAACACAACCGCCAGGACGTAAAGCGGCAAGCGCAACCGGAACCGAGAATAGGAGGAAGCGCAAAGCTGGTTTTTAATGAAGAGACGTCGACCGACCCCGCCACACCACAGATATACCTACCCAAGACGAGGGGACAGGGCGACTCACCACCCCAAGAAGGTTTGTGCCCCGTGGGGTCACTGGAGAAGGGGGGCCCGCTTCAGGGGTCCCCCGGGGCCCTAGCTGCCGCCTTGATTGGGGAATTCTTGTAATCCGAATCAGAAATCCGGATATTCTAACTCCCAACCGGAACTACCGGTTCTCTTCCGAAATCCCAATTAAGGGGTTCGGACAAGTCATGACCTTAACCATTCGGTCGACCGGAACGGTCGACCAGTTCTTCATTGATTCCAGTCGGTCGGCCGGAGCGGCCGATGTAATTCGTCTGGCCCCGAGACCGACGTGTCTTCCACCCCCTTTCGGGGCGTGTCCCTGCCCCTCGGGGGGGGTCGTCCCTCGCTTCCGGGTGTTAGCTCTCGGAGCTAATCCCAGGGCGGGGTGCTCAAGGGGGACTGGTTTCCGAGGAGGGTGGACGGGCCCATGAGGGGTCCTTGTTGGACACCTCCCCCCCCCGCAGTGGCGCCAAGAAGCCCCTCAGTGACGGATTGTTCAATGGTGACCGAGAGCTGGATGGTGACGGTAGGATCCACGGCATCGGTGTTATCGTGGAGGGGTGTGCGCACCTCGAGAGAACAGCGCGGCTGGAGGGTGAGATCGTCCGCAGACGAGGGAGCTTCCCTCCATTTCGCATGCACTTTGAGCTCACGACGGAAAAATATCGAGGGGGTTTGATGCCCTGAACTGGCGTGCAGGGTAGAATCTGGTCGAAATGGGCCCTGATTTTGACATGTAGCCTCCCAGACTCATGCGATTTGCGTTGTTCTGACGTCTTCTTCAAACCAGTCCCGGCGCTTCCGGATCAGGTCAATTGCGTTTCGGATGTAAGGGACCGAATAACGGTCAATCCCCGACAAATGTCATTGGCATATCAGAGACCAGGTGATGATTGGCCGGCTGGTGGCTGTCATGCGACAGCGGACGGCAACTGTTCCGACTTGATCCGACGCACCGCTGATGCTGCATTTTTTAGATCCTTGTCCGGTAAAGCCCCCATCGTGCCATGCACTCTCCACCGCACGCTGGCCACGCGGTGGTACGCCAACACTGCGAGTGACGTTGCCGCCATCGCTTCTTCCGGTGCTGCTGCCCGTGGATGCCATGAAAGTGGCGGCGCCCGCAGGGCGGCGGCCACGCACTTATATCCATGGCAAATTCCCGTCTCCGCGACATTCCCGGCTCGACCATTTCCATGCGCACGCGTCACGTGACGCAATATGTATGCTTTCGTCTTCCGCTCGTGCAGTGTGTGCCGTGTTGGCCTCGACCGTCGGCGCGTATGTGGACATTCGATAATCAACTTGAACGACTTTGCTGCCACATTTGCTGAGCAGATGGCGCAGATTGGTTACGGTCAGCAATACTCACAACGGACAAAAGAAAAGAAATGAAAGACACAACGCCTCTGCCTACCGTCGTTGAATGCGCATCCCGCACAAGTTCCTAACGAGAAAAACTGGCGACCCTCTACCAGTCCCTCCTTGCCCAGCACCCGCTGCAATGCCGAGGGGGGCGCGCGGTGCCCCCGACGCGGTGGCGTCGCCGACGTCTTGGCCGCCGCTGCCGCCGTCTCTAGTATTGGCGCACACCAGAGCGTCGGAAGAGCGAGCTGGCACAGGCATGTCGTCGCGAACTTCAGCGCCTACAGCGCCATCAGAACTGAAGGCCAGCGTTCTAAGCGCCACTGGGAGGGCGGCGTGTGGATTGCACCGCGGGCGCTCTCTAGCCCGGAAAGCCTCACCTGGTCGAAGAAGGCGCCAGACGGGGCGCGTCACAATCATGGCCCACCTCTTCTCCACTGGCACCGACAACAAACCCCACGCACGGCAATATATCGCCCCGGTCTGGTACCTCCGAATGCCGGTGATCTTAAAGCCGGGGGCATCTGTTTCATCAGAGAGAGAGGCCTGGGAGTTAGAGAGGCCAGCGTCAGCACGCATGCTGCGCACCAAATCTCTGTCGCCCGCCCGCGACACATGCGCTGGGCACAAAGCCACGTAATACTCGTCAAGCCGCAAGCACGACCCGCCCGCCTCAGGAGAAGAGGGCGACGGGGCAGTACTACCATACAGGCACCGGTGGTGATAAACGTTCTTGCATTCAGACACATAACAGCCAATTGTCGCGCCTTTCAAACTGCAGACGGTGCACACCAGACAGCGACTTCGCGTGTACGCAGTGTCGACGTTCTGCAGCGTGTTGGTGTCGGGGTGGTAGCATACCTCCGGGGCCCGGATGGCACATACGTGGTGCATGTAGATTTTTTTGGAGCCACGGTACAACGGAACCAGGATGGGCGGTGCCGACAAAACGCCATCATTGCGGTTCACAGGAGAGCAGAATGAGCAGGTGACTGGCCCCCCCTTAGAACGCCCCGCTGATCCTGCAGCACCGGACGGCTTCGTCATTCTCCCTGCTGCACCGCTATGTGTTCTGCTTGTCCACTTTGGACTGCAGCCGTCTTGCGTGGATGCATCGTCAGGCGTTGGTCTCTTGCGGCCGCGAGCGCTTTCGCCAGGAGCAGCAGAGCTTGCTTTCGCCGGCCGCTTTCCTTTGCCAGTGTAGGTGGCCGCCCCGCCCACACTTGCAGCGAGACTGTCTCCGCCGCGCGCCGTCAAGCCGCCGGCGGCCGTAGCTCTCTCATCACGGCGCTCTTGTAGGCGTTCAGCTGCGGCAAGAATGCGGTTCCACCACGCCTTGTCCCTCCGTGCTTGGCGTCTAGAACGCACGGAGGGAGGGAACTCCGGAACGCCCAACACAGAGCGAGGAGGAAGGGGTAGGCCTTCCTGGGCCTCGTCAGATGAGCTACCGGGTGACGGTGTGCGGCTAATTGGTCTTTATCGTCGAGCCAGGGCCACGGCACTGTCAGGTGCTCGGCTCGCAGCAGCAGTCGCGGGTGCAGGCGAAGAAGAACGACCAGCGCATACAGGCGATAAAGCGCGACGCGCGTCCGAGGGCGCAGACGAAAGCAAGCGGCGGCCGCGCGAAAGCGAGGGGAAACGAGGAGCCCCAGTGGGCGAAGGCAACGGGTAACGACAGCCGGCGCGTAGTGAGGGTAAGAGCTTCCCCTCGGCGCGTGCAGCAGTGGAGGGGGAAGGAGACGAAAGCCGAGCATCGTCAGATGAAGATCGTACGCGAGAGAGTGGCGGTACAGCAGTTGGCAGGGCTGCCTCGGGAGAAGCAGGAGGAGTTATGAGAGATATGACGGGAATTGGGAGAGAGGATAAAGCGCGGCGGGGTTCCTGCTTCGGTGAGAGCAATCCAAGCTCCCTCCGCCGCCTGCCAAGAGGTGTCGCCGGCGGCGCAACGGGTAGCACGACGTGCTTGCGAACCCCCAGTTGCGGCACCATCCTGTCGACAAGAGCGGCCCCCGAGGCCGGTGCCGAGGGCTGCGATAGCGACGGAGGCGCCGACAGCTTTGGGAACGGCGACTGGCGCCGCGTGCGATGGTATCCACGATGCTGCCAAGTCCCTGTCTCTGACCTTGTGAAATCGCCGGCCAGCCAATGCCTGCGTGCGGATGACGACCAACACATCTGTTACGCCCAATCCGTAGGATCCCTGTTTTCCCGCACAGAAGCGAGGATGGGACACAAGTGCACTCTCCCGTTGGCGGAGCTGGATTTGAGTGGCTGTTGGACTGCGCCGATGGGAGAGTGTGAAGACACGGGGAGCTGTCTGCTGCGACGGGTGGCATCGGAGTCATCGCGGGCCTGTAAACGAGTCAAACATCCACGCGGCCGCTGACGAGAAAAGCGTCGTGGAGCGCCGTCGATCGAATGTTGACCTGGGTGCGATCGGCCATGACCATAAGAACGCGTATCGCAGCGTGGATGGTGACCAACAACCGGAGGTCATTGGGGGCACGAGAGAATGTGGTCGACCACAGGCGCGGAGGGAGGCCGATGTGCACAGAGAACGCGGCGAGAAGGGGATTCACGGGGCGACTTGGGGCTGCGAGATCTGCAACGGAAAGCTCGTCGCAGTCCAATCGTGGAAAAGGAGGCAATCACCGTCTCTCGACGACGATCTGATGGAGAGGTTCAAGGGTTGGTGTCACAGATGGGAGGTGACCATCCGTCCGACAAGGGTCTGTGATCGTTTTCACTGCACAAATCAAATGACGGAAGTCCCGGTTCCAGTCAAGTATCATCGAGATCACGCCGGTTGACTGCTGGGGCGCGGCCATGCGACTGTTTGACATGGTCTGCCGTCTGTCACGGCGCTGAAACAATGGCGCAAATGGCGCCCTGTGCGCATTATCCTCAAGTCTGGTGGACGCCTAGGCTGTGGACAGAACGATCTCGTGGGTTCTATCGCTACAAGCATTGGGGACTTCAACGTCCCTCCAAACACTGCTGTCCAAAGACTGCAGGGCAGCTTGTATCATTTTTTACGGACTCACGCCACAATGAGGACAACGTCGATAGCGAGCGAGCCGTGTCTTCTGCCAGCCTTGCTTGTCGAGAACTCTGTCCAAGACGCACCCTGAGGCAAACTTGGATGGGATGCAAAGCGCTTCCAGCCCAGAAACAAAAGCAGGACGGAGACGAAGACCAGAACTGATACCCGCCGGAAAAACCTAGGATGTTGAGAAACTGGGACAAGTGCAGAATGGCCAGTGACTGTTCATGCACCCCACAGTGAGTGAGAGTGAGGGTCTCAGGCAGAAAACGTCTATGGCAGTCTCTTACTATCGCTACTCTTAGCTTCGTATCGTCGCCCACACGTCTTTCAGCGACCCGCCGGTAGCGGAGGCCTGCGTCAGCAACAGGATCGCTGCTCCTGTAGAAGATGACAGAGGCGCGGCCATCTCCGGGTGCGGGCCGCCAGGCCCGACAGACGGCGTGTGCGCAGCGGTCGCTCCCGAAACCGCAGACACATCCGCAACAAGAAATGACGGGACCGGAGTTGTGATGGCCGAGTGGCGGCTGTCGGTGCCAGTCCTTTCCAAGGAGGGTGCCACGACAGCTCGGGATGCGGAGGGAACAGCGGATGTCACGGCAGTCATTCGCCGAGACGCGGCCGTAGCAGATCCTGTCTGCATAGACTTCGTCACGAAGCGCTGCACAGCAAGAGCCATGCTAGGGAGCGTCGCCGTGCGCAGCGCGGGACTCATAGCAGAGCACAACCACTCCGAGACGAGCGCAGGCGCTAATGTGCCCGACGTCAACATGTAGCGGCGCACCTGCGACTCGGAAGCCCCTTCACAACTGCGCCGGCAACGTCAGCGTCCACATCTTCAAAAGGGCACTGATATAATTCAGCGACAATGTTGTGAGCGATGATCACCGGTGGGAAGCCGCCAAAACGACTACAAGTGAGCTCAGGAAGGAGGTTTTCAAACCGCAGACGTGTCCCAGAGGGCCATCCGCTGTGACGGGCCTCTGACGTGCCAGCCGGCGGGGAGTCAGACCCATCCAAGTCCAAGGTCGAGACCTGTCGGGACTGCACCTTCGTGGCTTTCCCCTTTCCCTTGCCCTTCTCGGCGCGGCCGCGCACCGGAGGTGAGGACTTCTGGATTTTCGCCACGGCCGCTGCGTACCGATCAGTCTTGCTGTTCCGCACGGAATGGTGCTGCCGCGTGGATTTGAGCACGCCAGACCCTGAAGACTTGTGTCCGCCGCCAGCGGAGCGGCGGCGTGTTCTCGATCGCCGGGAGCCCCGTGCTCCGGCCGCCGCGGCCGTTGCCTCCTCGCCCGAAGAGAAGGAGCCGTCGTTCTCGCCATCTGACGTGAGCGGGGTCGCGTCGTCCAAGCTGCTCTCCGCTGCCGATGCGACGAGGCTGTTCGCAGTCGCAGCGCCCCAGTGCATGTTCGTATAAAGCGCTTTAGACGCTTTGTTGTTCTCATCTCGGATCACCGCCGCATCACTGCCCAGCTCTTGCAGGACACGCACCGTCTTATCTATGTCCAGACGCTTGACATTGGAATTGGCGTGCAGACGGGATGTCGCCAACCGACGCGTCTCGGCAGCTTCCGCTGCAGTCGTGGAGACACGTACGGAATTGTCGACCATGCTTTGGATGGACACGTCGGTTATAAGCCGGCACACAAAGTCCTCTTTTGTGAGCGGCTGCTGGATCTGCTTGCGTTCTAGACGCCCCTTGTTATTCAGCTTCCACCGTGCGACCGTCAAAGCCTGTGTACCGTATTGAAGACCCTGGATACCACAAGAGTTGCACATCTGTTTGTGTATGCAAACGGCGCTCACGCACTGCCCAGGCTCGAAGAATGGGTGATCCTCCGCCGACAGTGTACCTGCTTCAGTGGGTATGTTCGCGCGTTGTGCTTCGGTCCATCAGCAGGGTTGACGTAATGACATATACCGCATTTCATGGCGAAAAGGTAAAGACCTGGACCGACCGCCGTTCCGACCGCCGCCACCGTCGCCGCCCGTCACCGCCTACCGAAGAGTGCAATGACCGCCTGACTGCCACCTCTCCTCGCCTGCTCGTCCGTTGCCCCAGCGGGACGGACGGCTTGTGTCCGTCCGTCAGCGGCCGTCGACGCCTGTGGATACTGTACGCGGAGAGGAGTGATGGTAGGGTGATACCGACGTCGTCGGACGTGACGAGGGCGTGTCCCACAACGATGGCACACAGTGTGGGACTGAGCGCCTCCCCACTCAGGAACACCCCATTATGTTTTACCACGGTGAACAGTGTCTGGAACGGGTATACCCGCGTGTTGCGATTTAGGGGCGACGCTGTTGTCACGATCGTGTGATCTATGGCAACGCTCTCGGCTTTCTCGACAAGCAAGGGCCAGACAAGGGGGCACAGACTCGGAACGGGATTTCTTCGCCTGACATCGCTTGTGATTGTCGTGATCCCGCGGACCTTAATTACCATTGGCTATTCGATGACTCGACATCATTTCGGACCACTGTCGTGACTAAGTGGTCCAGAGTGGTTTCGGAATACTATGATTTGCGCTGCGCGGCCATTTCTTGAAAAAGCACCATATCGAACCCGACAGGACTTACTTGAAATCATATAGATAAACCGACGTTCGATAGGGCATGTCATATTGACAATCGGCTGTCTGTGGACTACTAAACGAGTTTAGACACGTGTTGGCAATAATATAGACACGTTTAGTTAGATCAGCATTGCTGGCATTGCTCTCAGATTCAGCCCATCATCATATTCTATAAAGCGATGGCTGCTCAGACTCGCGTAATCTCCGAGTGACACAAGTGCGCGCAATTTGAGTTGGCCTGGTTGTGGGTCGCCCGCCTCCACGACGACTCTGCAGTGGACAACGACACCCGACGGGCTGGATCACGTCTTCGAGGCGGCTCGACCTGGCGGGTCTGCCCGCATTACGTCTTCGAGGCGACTCCTCCATCGTTAGGGCAAACCCTACGATGTCGGCCCAAACCCATATATATGAAACGTTGCAAATCGTGGCATCCACGTGTCTCATGATATTCAGAATGGGGTCAAGTGGTCATACACCAACGTCTGAGGCCCCAACCCAGCTTTATTTTGATGTAATACAATGATGTAAGTACGTTCAGATGTTCGATTCAGAAATGGGGTCTCAGCAGGACTCGCTTCATTTCCGACCGGAAATGGGGTCGGCCAGTCGTCGGCCCCATTTTGTTAAGGATTCTGATTGGCTGATGCAACCAGAACAGATAGGAGTAAGAATATCTAAATTGAGAAACGTGAAGGTCGTTGATCGTTGTCCATCTTTCAAACCAGGGAAAACTAGATGTGGACCAGTTCTTTCCATGGCGCGTCCCCATGTAACGGTTGCCAGATCGCCGGCGGCGGGACCCGGTCCCCAGCGGATGCGGTGGATTGGCGGGACGTGCCGGCCAACGTTCGCTGGCGGGGCGGGCCGCTGAACGACGCTTGTTGGCGGGGCGGGCCCCGCCACGCTTTCACTGGTGGGACTGACGCCATTCGAACGGTCGTCCCGCAGCGTGTTGTAGCTCCATTGCGCTTCAGGAGGTGTATCTCGCGCCCATGGAGGGAAACAGCCGGTCCATGACAGTAACCCAGATGGTCCTCTGCTCCGACCCCATCGGCGTATCGGTACTCGCACGATGTCGAATCATCGATTTGTGTCGCAGCGATCGCGCAAGCGTCACCGGCCCCTGTCGAGATAGTGTTGGGGTCCAACAAACAGGTCTGACAGAGTCAGGGCTGCGTGCTTTCTCGCGACATGGCGTTTTTGGGCCTTTTGGGGGGGTTGCGCGTCACCCGTGCGCGACCGCAGCGCGTCCTCATCCAGAGCGACCTGGGCAGGCTGCCTGTGGCATTCGTCGTCGGACCGTCCGATCTGCATTTTTGGGGCACCGTTCTGGCGCCCACCGTGTTGCCGCCGCCACCACCGTCGTGGCGCTCCCCGTGCTCCTGCTACCACCACCGTCATGGCGCTCACTGTGTTCCCGCCGCCACCACATCGTGGCGCTCCTCTTGCTCCTGCCGCCACCACCGTCGTGGCGCTCACCGTGTTCCCGCAGACACCACCGTCTTCGCGCTCACTGTGCTCCTGCCGCCACAACCGTCGTTGCGCTCACCCTGATTCTGTCGCCGTGTTCGTCGTGGCATTCACCTTGATTTCGTCGCTGTCGCCGTTGTGGCGCTAACTTTGTTTCTTCGTGGCGACCGTCGTGGCGGCCACGCTGTTCGTTTTGCGTCCACCGTCGTCGCCCTCATCCTGTACCTGTTGCTGGTATCGTCGAGGCGGTCATCGGCTCTGTGTGTCCTCACCCCTTCTACGTTCTTTCGATACGCCTGCCCTGCACATTAGTTATCTTTCTTTCGTGCTCCCATTTGTGCTGCTGCGACGCATTGGACGCATTGTTGGCGACGCCATGTCCGCGATCGCTGGGTTCACGGGGGCGACCGGTGACGCCGCACGTGCTGCTCACCCCATGGCCATCAAAGACGCGGCCGACGCCGCGGCCGCTCAAGCTGCTGATCACGTCGATGTCGACAGCATCGCTCAACTGTTAAAGGAGGACGACGGGGTGGACGTTACAGCTGTTGTAGCCGCTCACCTCCGGGTTATCGCGGTGGCGCGACGACACGCGCGCATGCGCCGGATTGGCCGTCCCCGTCGATATTGTGGGTCGTCTCCCCGGCGGTCTGCCAACAAGCGCCGTGATTTTGGTGCTGGTGTTCATGCAATTTTTCGTGACTATTTTGGCGTTGATGGGGAAGCGCCTGTATACGACGATCGCGATTTTGAGCGTCGGTTTCGTGTGCCGCGCACGGTGTTCCAGCGGGTGTACTTGGCTGTCAAGAACGACCCGTTCTTCCAACAGCGCATCAACGCAATGGGCAAGCTGCAGGCGCACCCTTTGCAAAAGGTGGTGCCTGCTTTTCGTGTCATTGGGTACGGCGAGGCGGTAGACCGAGCGGATGAGTACGTGCGTCTCTCTCGGACGGTCGTTGCCAAGTCAATGGAGCTGCTGATGGAGTTTATCGTCAAGCGCTGGGGACCGACCTACCTGCGCCGACCCAACGCAGAGGAGTTTAAGACCATACTGCAGCGGAACAAGGAGCGTGGGATGCCTGGGTGCATTGGGTCGCTTGACTGTTGCCACTGGCAGTGGCACCAGTGCCCGACCGGCATGGCGGGGATGTATCAGAGTCGCAAAGGGAAACGCGGCATTGTCATTGAAGCCGTGTGTGACGAGGATCTGTGGGTGTGGCACCTGTATGTCGGTTCTCCTGGCGGCCTGAACGACCTCAACGTGATGCACCAGTCGCCTTTGTGCTTGGACGTGACCGCCGGACGATGGCCACCGCGGAACATGCCCTACACTATCAATGGCCGCACTACGACCTTGCCCTGTTACCTGGTGGACGGTATATACCCGCGTTTTGCCTTCCTGATGTCGCCTCACCCGCAGCAGGCCTTAGTTGAGCAGAAAACGTTCAACCGGCTGCAAGAGGCCATCCGGAAGGACGTCGAGCGTCTGCTTGGCGTGCTAATGCAGCGGTTCCACGTCGCGCTGCATCCGGGCAGGTACCGCAAGGTGTCTAAGCTGGTCACGACGTATCAAGCGATTTGCATTTTACACAATATGTGCGAGGAGAGCAGGCGGGGACAGTTTTTGGGCCGCCGTCGGCGCTCGGCCGCGCATGGGAGTGCTGGTGATCCGATTGGCGGTGGCTGTGGGGGTGAGACGAGTGTTGGAAGCGCTCCTGGTGGTTCGACAGGTGCTGAAAGTGGACAGGCTGGAGGGGCGGGGGACGGGAACGCCCCTGGCAGCGAGGGAGGGTCTAACGACGGACCGGCGGACGGGGTGGGGAGTGGCAACGCACCGGGCGGTGAGGGTGGTGCAGGTTATGGAACGGGTGGGGGAGCAGGTTGGGGCAACGCATCGGGGGCTGACGACGGAGATGGCAGCGGACCCGGCGGTGCGGCGGAGGACGGCGACGGAACAGGCGCTGTGGCGAAAATTGGCGACGCAGGTGCCGCTGCCGCCGGGGGCATTGCCGCTGGCGGCGGCGGCACCGCTGCGACCGGCGGCGCCCTACATGCCGCCTTGGGTGACGTAGGTGCCGCTGGTCAAGCGCCGCCGGTCATTAAACCGGTCGCTCATCCGCCCGCCGCCGGCTTTGCGGCCATTATCGACAGTTGGACTGAGACGCAGAGTGCCACCGAGTGTGTCAGTCTCCGCAACGACCTGACTGCCGACATTTATCGTGAGCGTGCGAAGTTGCTGGCCCCTTATACTGGAGGACACGACGTATGACGTGGTAGGAAGAAGCACATGGTTTTTTTTTTCCCTCTCTGGAGGTTCTTTTTTTCCACACTCTGTCGTCCCGTGCCCCCTACGCAAGGCAATGTTCCGCCACGATCTGTGTCGCCCCACTACGGGCCGATTGCTGTCCCGTTCCTTTTTTGCCTCTCAACACAAGCGCATGTGCCGAATATTTTGTTCCCACATCGCGCATATCCGCTCGTAGCAAGCCGCCGTGAAAAGGCCATAGTCGCAACGCGTGCCGGATCTCGGAGGCATCCGTCCACACTCCATTCTTTTCTTTCCCGCCCATCCGGTCTTTTGGGACTCCGCACTGAGCGAGTGTGCAAGACGTACCCGGGCACGAGTGGGCTCCCGCATTACTGTTGTTATTTCCGTGTCACCTGTACCGCCGCAGTCACGCTCTCGACAGAATCCCTATCCCCGACTCGCCGCTTCTCCGTGGACAGCCGGCACTTCGCCACACGGCGACGCTCCACCACTCGACGTCCACCACTTGCTTGCAACGGTGACTGGCAAAAAGCGCCAAGTCGGAGTCGGGCACGGCAGCAGGTTGACGGCCCATATTCAATCAACACACAATTCAAGAAAATTAAATTCGGTGGTCAACTTTTCGAAGTGAACTGGTAAATCGTATTCCACCGCCGAACAAATACGATGGACAGAAATGGGCGACCAATCACGGAGATGCAACGATGAAGGGGTTCTCAGGCACCACTGTCGGGCCTTCGTACAAGTGTCATTACAGCCAATAGAAACACTGTATGAAGGTATAGCAAGGACCTTGCCATTGCCGTATCAGGGAAAGTCTATGCTACACGAGAGAACCCCGGCCACGTCGATTCCTGGAAACCGTGTCAGACAGAGATTCGTCTTCTCGCTGCACCGCGTCGCCATCGTTGCGGTGTGTTCTCCTCCTGCCAGTGCAGTGCCATTTTCGAGTACGGTGTCGCAGGAAGTAAATGAGGGATGGAAGGCCGGGTGGGTCAGGGTGTTTTCTCTGTTGGGTTTTCAGCGGCAGTGGCGGGGAGCGGGACAGTGGTTTGTGGACAGGTGGGATGGACACAGTCTGTCGCCTGCGTAGCCCGGCGGGGGGGGGGGGGAATGTCTGTGGTCCAGACGGTGGCAGGGAGCCGGTACCGCTTTCTGCACGCTATCGAACTGGAACGGGAAAAATGAAAAGCGTAATTTTGGAGGTATGTGTTTCTGTCTCGGTGGCGACCAGAGCCTGGAGAGAATCGCTGCCGCCAGCGGCCGTCGCCAGCCCCGTGCGCTTCGGACCCCCCTGGCTGCTGGTGACCCCATCGCCTCTGGGGTCGTTGTGGTACGCGTGAAAAGTAGGCGGCGCAGCAATGCGGAATACAGACGTTGGCATGTGCGCGGCATCTTGCAAATCATCCAATGCAAAGTAATGAACTCATGGACAGCTCACCCCAAGTAAAATCCCGATTAAAATAACCAAAAAACTAATAAAGGCATTTCAAAAGAATTACCAATTCATTGCAATGACTGTATGAGTTTGACATTTCGTGTACAACGACTTCCTCCGCATTGGCTGTTCAAACGCTCTCTTCGCGCGCTACAAGCAGCCCCTGCGGTACGTTTCCCGACTTTCAGTGCCACCCCTTTTCTTGGAAGCATATAATGTTCCCCCTCATTCTGACTTCACAGATGGAAAGGGTGGTGGCGTCGTGGTCCGGCAACGTCGTGCCGGTTGACATTCGTTGGTCCCTTGTAGGTTGCCGCTGTTGTGCCATGGTCCTCATCCGACACGTACATATCAGGCAGGCAACAGCGGTTTCGAAAAGTTTGGTGCGAGCTTGGCTGCCGTCGTTGTCAACTCGTTGAACTTCTGGGAGCAGCAACGTCCTCGCAATGGTAAAACATTCACTCAATTTATGACGATCTCATCGAAATTTGTATGCAATTCGGATTGTTCTCCTCTCAAGTTTTTTTGATGAGTACATATGTTTTATCAAGGACATTGGCCAGATGCACTGCGGGTCGGTATTTCATCGCCAGGATAGTTCTAAAATTGCCGGCTTGTAAATCTATAACGAGTAGACACGAAAGAAAGTTTAGAGAAGGCCATGCGAAGCTCAGGTGAGATGGCCCCAGCATGATTCGCAGGGTCATGTGCACAACAGTCCCGTGGATCGGCGAATATCCTATACTTCAGATTGCCTGATTCTCGAGTTACCTCTGTGACTGGGTAGTTCATCACTACAGTTTCTGGACTCGTCCTACGGATCATCTGCGGGACTGATTCTGGGATCGTTCCAGAAGCAGTATCATCCTGACCCACAGATCATCTTGGGGACTGTCGTTCAAAAAAAATGTGAGGACTTGCTCAACCGATAGTCTATCTGCCTCTTCTGCCTACACAATGTCTGCCTATTCCGCCAACAGCGTTATTAAAAACATTCAGACTCTCCCTCCTTGCACACCAACGCATTACGCTGAAGCTGACGCATCACTTGTGGGAAACCGAAATTTAATGCTGATTTTTCGGAGAGAGGTTTTTTTCTGAGAGAGGTCTTGAACCTGGGGATTGTGAGTTACAGACGTGACATGTTTGGACGATCGGGGACGAGATTGCCACTGAGCTGTGAACGAGTTTATTGGCGGAGGGCCTGAGCTGTGAACGAGTTTATTGACGGAGGGCGCGACCCAATCTTCGATAAATGGGGACTGGGTGCGTCTGGGACTTCGTGATTTTCTCGAAGTGCGAGCCCACGCCTGTTCACCCAGATCCCATCCCCTCTGCGCCGGGCAACAGCGTGTCGGTCGCATGAGTGCCAACTCACATTGAGGCTCCCTCTGCACACGTTACGTTGACAAGGGGCGACGCCCGATGAGCAGGTCTTGCTCTCTCATCGGTTTCGGCAGACCCTCCTCACGACGTCACTCAAAGTAATCCAGGCTGACATCTACGATCGAGTCCGTGAGGTTGGAATCTAGATCAATCTTGTGCACTCGTTTACTCAATCCATGAGGACGATCCCCAGGATGATCGTACTCCGACTTCAGGACAGTCCTGAGCACGATCCGCAGAACGATCAGAACCAGCGAATTGGAATGATCCTTCATGAGGATTCGGCAGCAACTTCGCCGGACAATTGCTGAATCTGCAGTTGCTGGTGTGAGGATGATTCCCACTGCATATCGGTGCAGACAGTCGTCGAGCACTTCTTAACTCCACTGCGGACTCTGTCTCAAAGATCAACGAAAAGTGGGCATAATTTGATCCCAGCATCATTGCGCGACAGTTCTGCGAACCGTCGGTGGGCGTGTTCGAATCTGGCAGTTCTCAGTTTTAAGGAATCGGCGACAAAACACTGTTTGCTGGTCACGGAAGCCATGAGCGGTAATCTGTCAATTATCTTTTGGATGCACAGTTTTGATAATGCATCCAGGGTTCGCCGGACCCGGTTTCGTGACGAAAGGGAGGACGAATGACCGGAGGCGTCGCTTCGATCAACGATGCCTGCGCAGGTCTGTCTGCCGCATAAAGAGCGCCGCAACGCCCCACCTGCGTGCTCTGTTTAGCAGACGAGTGACATCCCTGCTCCCCTGTGGCAGCCCCACGGCTTCCCCCTCGCCTGCACACCTACCTCCTCGCACCGTTTCCTCCGCCACTATCCCCCCGCCTCTCCCTCACCCGCGTCACTCCCGACCCCCGTCGCTATCATGGCCCGCACGAAGCAGACCGCGCGTCGCTCGACTGGAGCTAAGGCTCCTCGAGCGGACCTCGCCCGAGCGGCCGCCCGTCGGGCGGTTCGGGCTCGTGAAGGCCCTCCGGCGCGTCGCCGCTACCGGCCGGGCACGGTGGCGCTGAGGGAGATTCGTCGGTTCCAGAAGACCGGGGAGTTTCTTATTCGGAAGCTCCCCTTTCAACGCCTCGTCCGTGAGGTGGGGCAGAACTACTCCAACGACCTTCGCTTCCAGCCGGCAGCGATGGAGTTGCTACAAGAGGCCGTTGAAGCTCACCTGGTGAGCGTCTTTGAGGATGCCAACTTGTGCGCCATCCGCGCCAAGCGCGTCACCGCCATGCCCAAGAACATATGGCTGGCGCGCCGCATTCGTGGTGAGCGTGCGTAGTTTGTGACTTTACGGTGTTGTGCTAGTTCATGCGCTCTATAACACTCACTTTCTGACTTTGCAACATGGCCTTACCCCATTGGGGCTGTTCGACACACCGACATGGGAATACAGCGAAAACGAGAGCCCCATCGCCCACCACACTTACTCCCCTCGGTCTCCCTTGCCCCTCACTTCCCCATAGGCATTGCCACAAGTTGCTCCCGCCTCTGATCGCCGTGTCCGTGGTGCTCGGAGGCAGGAGCTCGGTGTCCTCCCTCTCCTCTTTTTCAGCGCCCTACCCTCTCCCCAGCCAGTCAAAGTACTTGCCAGGGTCTCCCCAGACGGCAGAGGCGGCGCCGACCGCTGCTGCGGTCATGCCTGCCAAGGCAGCGGCAGCCGCGGCCGATGACGCCGACTGTGGTGACGGCGGTTGTGGAGGCCGCGGAGGGGGCGACTGTGATGGCTCCGCCATGCCAGCACGCCCACGCGGGCGTGTTGGCTCCGCGGTCCGCGATCGCGGCAATGGCGGCGGCGCGGAACGCAATCCTCCTCAGCCGCCCCCCCGTTGTTGCCGACCACGCCGCCAGCCGTCCCGCCGTCCACCGCCAACGACTCGCGCCGCGTCTCCGCCAAGCGGCCGATCTGACCGTAACCTGCCCGTGCGGTCGACGCCCGCCCGCCGACAGGCGACCAAAAGCCAGCTGCCGCCACGCCCGCTGCCGCGAAGGGTCGCCCGGCAGCCACCCGCCAAGGTTGGCGTCGGTCGCTGTTTTCAGCCGCCCCCGCGTCCGCTTCCGCCGTTGCCCCCAAGGCCCCCGGCGCCGCCCCAGCCGCCGCTCCCGCTGCCGCCCCCGCCTCCGCCTCAGCTTCGCGAACCCCGTCCCGCCCACCCCCCTCGCAGGGCACGTCCCATCCTGGAGCGTCTTCCCCGCCCACCACACCACCAAAACATACCCGTCAGCACCGCCGTCACCACGGCGGCGGAGCCGGGGGTGACGTTGGCGGTGGGGCCGTCGTCGGCAGCAGCGGCCGCCCCCGCCGTGGCCGCCACCGCCAGCGCCGCTGGCAGAGCCGCGGCGGCGGTACCAGAAGAGGCCGCGACTTGGGCGGTTGCCGCCGCAGCGGGCGCCGCCACCGCCGGCGGCGACGCCGCGTCTCCACCGACGCGGACGAGCTGCCGTCGTTGGCCGCCGTGTCGGCGGCGCCCGCGTCGTCCTAGACGACGACAACCCCACCGGCCAAAGGCGGCGGCGGCGGCGGCGGCTCAGAAATGAGCAGCGCCTCTTCGGCCGCCGCCACGGGTGCTTCAGCGTCCCACCCCAATGCCGTCGCCGCCGTGGCGGCCAACACCTCTGCGCGCGACTGCCACCAGCACCAGCATCGCCGCCGCATGCCCACCACACGGCCCGCCCGGCAGCGCCCCCCCCGCAGCATCCCACGACACCCCACCGCCGCGGGGGTCAGCAACCCCGCGCCGCCCCCCCCCCCCTCCGCAATCGTCGCCGTGCCGGGGCGCCCGACCAGGTCGTCCAGCGCCGACAGTCCGCCAGCGACGCGCCGCGCGCGGGCGACACCAGCCCCATGACGGTCCGCTACGCGGGCCACTTGCCGCAACTGCCGCCGCGCCCGCCGACGAGCAACCGCCCAAGCGCGGCGGTGGCGGCGGCTACGACTGGTGACGACAGATTGACGAGCAGCGGGAGCAGGGTGCGGGGGGCCAACACGGCCGGCAACACCCCAAACTGCGAGTCGGTAATGCACAGCGCCGCCCACGCTGCCACATCCGTGGTGAAAGGGGTGGCGAGTAGCGTCGCCGCGCGCGGGAGGGTGCGCTCCAGAAAAAGGGCGGAGCGCCCGCATGTTTCGCCGCCCGGCGGCGGACGGCCGTCACGTCGTCGGCCGCCGCGTTGTCGTCGGCCGCCGCCGCCGCTGCCGAGTCGACGCCGTCGCCACCACCGCTGTCGTCGGTGTCGGCAACGGTCCCGGCGGCCGCAGCAGCGGCCGCGCCGTCGTCATCGTCGGCATGATCGGCGGCCGCCGACGCCGACACCGCCTCTACCGTCTCCGCCCGCTCGGCGTCCTCAAAGGCACCGTCGCCGGCCAACTGCTCGCCCGGCTCCTCGCCCAGGTCGGGTGCGACCTCCTTTGCCGCGCGCACCGCCGCGTCCAGGCGCTGTAGCACCCCTCCCGCGGCCGCCAGCAGATCCCTTATCCCCAACCCCGGCCCATAAAGGTTGTGTGCGACGACCGCCTCGAACACCCACACCGCGGCCCGCAGCACGCCCGCCGAGCGGTCGGCAAGGCGTCCACCGAGCACGTCACCCACCCCCCGCTGCGCTGAGCATGGCAGCTCCGTCGCGACGGCCGCCACAGCAACTGCCGCCACCGCCACCGCGCGGGCGCAGACCACCGCGTCACCACCAGCAAGAACGGCGGCGTCTTCCGCGTGAGCGGCCGCGGCAACAAAAGACAGCGTCAGGGATAGCGGAGAACCAGACAGTAGCGGCCGCGGCGGCGACAACGACAGCGACAGCGGCGGCGACAGACGGCGGCGGACGCGGCGGCACCCGCGGCGCTGACAGTGGTGGCGGAGACGGCGGCGGCCGCGGCGACGGCAGCAGCTCCGACATCGGCGGCGGAGGCAGCGACGGCCGCGGCGGCGGCAGCGGCGGCGGAGGCGGCGGCAGCCACGGCGGCGCCAGGAACACGGACAGCCGTGGCGGACACAGCGACGGCCGCGGCAGCGGCCGCGGCAGCGGCAGCATCGCAGACCACGGCGTGGCCCTGCCGCCTCCGCGGCTTCAACCAGTGTCCACCACCTCCCCGAGACGTCGCTCCGGCAGCGCCGTGTCGGTCGCAGGCGTCAGCAACCAGCCAGTGACAGTTTACAGATGTTCAGTAGAACTGCAAATATGTTGGTCGGGCCTGAAAAGGCCTCTTATCTCTCGTTCCTTGCAGCATTGAAATGGAATCACGGAATATCAAAATTACATGGCACCGCACATATTAATGTGCCATGGCCCAGACATTAGTCATGGAGGCAGGCATCGGAACTGAAAATTGACTGATACTTTGTCTTAGGATTATCATACTTTTCTAATTGAACACGAGAGAGGAATATTGATGCGGCTGAGGCACCTTTTTGATAGGGATGGTTTTGTTAAAGAAAACCTAAATATCTCGTGGCCCACGTTTCTGTAATTTAAAATATTGGAAAGAGAAGTACGGGTGGATCAGCATTCGAGAAGTCGAGCTGGGAACTCGGCAACGGGCAGACCAACACGATGGCCAAAGTTGCCGTCCTACCGCCCGACCCCCCACAGCGCAAACGGTTGACAAAGTGTCTGAGCCCCGTTCTTCGTACCCACACCCGGGCAAGATGCCCCGCTACCCCCAGAGTATCCGCATGCCCACGCGCAGCGCCGACGCGGCTGCCACCACGGCAGCCCCCGCCGCCGCTGCAAATGACATCAGCGCCGCGTCGTCCCCACGCTGCCGCTACGCGTGCGCCGCCCCCGCCCCCTTCCACGCCACCACCGCCCACCCGACGAGCACCCCCGCTGCCACCGCCGCAGAAACAGCCGGCCCGCAGTGTGGGGCTGGCGTCACTGCGCCACCTGCCGCCCACCCCGCCACCGTCCACGCGACTGCCGACGCACAGGCGGTGGCGCCTCCTACGGCACCCCCGTCGCCCGCGGCAGCGGCGGCGGTCAGCGAAGCCACCGCTCACCCCGCGAGACACCGGCGCGCCACCGCGGGGGCGCCCACCACCGCCGCTGATACGGCGGCGGCCATCGCGGGGCCGCGGTGGCCACCAACCACCGGTAGCCCGCTGCCGCCGCCTCCGACGCGGTCGCCACCACCTCCGACGCACCCACCGACGCTGCCAGCACCCGCTCCACCGCGACGGCGGCCGCGGCCGTTGCGGCCGCCCCCAAGCCCTACCGCCACGCCGCCGCGCCGCCCTGCCGCCCCGCCGCGCCGCCTCGCCGTGGCCAGCCCCGCCGCCACCGCCGCCAGCCCCGCCGCCGACGGGAGAAGGCCCCCCGTTGCCCCCACTGCCGTGAATAGAGGAGCCGCCGCCGCCGCCGCCGACGCCGCGAGGCGACGGCCGCGCGGCGGTCGGGTGCGACGGCGACGGCGGACGCGGAAATGCCGACGGGGAAGAGTGGCAGCCGGCACTGCGGCTGCGGCGCGGGCGGCGGCGGCGACGTCGCGGCGGGGGGCACGCCCGTTCTCATTCCGGCAGCACCAGCCCCACCGCCGTCGGGGGGGCACCGCGCACAGCGTCACTCCCCCGTCTGCGTCGCCGACGAGCAGGAGGGAACCACCACCGCCGCCGCCGCCGCCGACGCCGCCGCCGGCGCCACCACCACCACCACCACCCCCACCTTCGCAACAGGCGGCGCCCCCCCACGCGAGGCCCGTCGGCCCCGCGACGAGGCGCACAGTCGCTGCCACAGCCGACGAAGCCGTCACGCCGCTTTTCGCCGCCGTCGCCGCCGCCGCTGCGGGCGAGCGGCATGCGGCGAGCCTCCCCCCCGCCGCCCCCCGCCCCCCCCGTGACGGGTGGGCGTGGTGGCGCCCGCGGTGGCGGTGGCTCCACGTCGACGACGTCGGCGGCCGCGGACGTGGTCGCCATCACGGCCGCCAGCCGCGGGGCGGCCGGCGCCCACACGGCGGCGACAATGGTGCCGCGCGACGTCGGTGGGGGCGCGGACGCGTCGCCATCGCCGCCCGCGTCGGGGCACCCCGTCGCCGCCGCTGTCGGGGCCGCCCATGTGAGCGCCACCAGCCGCTGCCACGCGGTGCGGTGGACGAGGAGGGCGCCCAGCGTCCGCTGCGTCTCTAGGTGCACGAGTGCGAGAGGGGGGGGAAAAGCCGACGGCGGCGGCGAGGGTGGCGAGCGCTGGGTCGGCGGTGAGCGTCCGCGGTGGGCGCGGGGGTGGGAAGGTGGGAAGGGTGCCGTGGTCGTTGTCCTTGTCGGCTCGGGCGGGCCGCGCCGCCGTCGCCGCCGGTGTGTCCGCCTCCGCCGCCGCCGCTGCTGCCGGCACGAGGGATGAGGGGGACAGATTCGGGGCCGGGGGCTGCATCCACGGGCGAAATGGCGACGGTGGGGGGGCCGGCGGAGGCCCCGCGGGCGACGGAGCGGCCGTCTGCCGCCCACGGCGGGGGGGCCGCCGGCAATAGCGGCCGCTGCCGCTTCGGCGGGAGGGTCACTTGGGAGGGCGGCTGGGGATCCATGGGGACGCCAATCACGGCGACATGGGGGGGGGGGTCGGAGAAG